>ENA-OQCN01000612-OQCN01000612.1-human-gut-metagenome-genome-assembly--contig:-NODE-612-length-19062-cov-5.724320_pt1 | contig 19062 bp, 19 predicted proteins | sample MGYA00242497_ERZ504576 | MGnify/ENA primary metagenome ERZ504576 (study PRJEB26092, sample SAMD00036296) | human gut metagenome | host: Homo sapiens | study: EMG produced TPA metagenomics assembly of... | reverse complement strand
TATTTTTATTCATTAATTTAGAAACGGGGGATGACACATGTATCAGAAATTATGGAACTTACAAAAAAACATACCAGGAAAACGCACACCGCTTTTCTTTTTCTCTTCACTCTTATTACCGGATGGAGCATTGTCGGACTTGTTATTGGCACACTTTTATGCCTGACAACTGCTATGAGCCTTCCGGTTCAACTCACCGTACTTTTATGCACCACCGGATATGCCGGACTGATTCCCGGATTCTTTGCCGGAATCTTCTTTCTTTACAAATTGAATCTGAAACGTCCTGCCGGATTAACGTATCATTCTAATTCAGAGGAGCGCACAATAAAGCTGCTATAAAAGTGAATTCTTTTTGTTACCGCAACCGTAGGATAATCCCATTCTCCATTTTTTTAACTATGGTAAAATAGATGCCCCATGCAATAAATGCCAAAAAGAGAATCAACAACCCCTCTCCAGCATTGTTGATTCTCTTTCTTTCATGCCTAAACTTAAAGCCTAGAAAAAACGCACATTATTTATTTCACTCATCTAACTCAAAAATCTTATTATTTACTAGTTCATATTTGCCGCCATCCATATTTTTACGAACAAACGGCACTCCTTTTCTTACATAAAACACATTCTCTTCAATCAAAGCATCCGGATTCTCAGAAGGACTAATCGTCCCCCCTAAATCATCAAAGCTTTCATTTTTACGGAAGGTATTATGAATTGCCTCCTGCAAGCAGAACATCACGCAGCCGCCTTCATTTTGTCTACTATAGTTATACTCATAGATTGTGCCATCCCCTGAATCTGCATCATATGCCATGCCATCCTGGTTCAATCTCGTATCAGCGACTTCGTTATAGCGAAAGAGCGCATCTTTACACTTCCAAGGCCAGATTCCTGCTGCTACCTTTCCTGCTTTATCTCCTGGATTGCAATAAATCCGATCATTCATCTCACACGCAATCGAATCTGCCATATTATGCTCTACCAGCGGACGCAGCGCATACATTGCTGTAATTCCGTCTCCTCCTGCCGCTTTCACATAATTATCGCAAATCTTCATATTTTCATGTCCATACTTCAAGAACGTTTCTTCGTCAAGCTCTGCCCCCTGAAACTTTTCATGTGCATACGTGTAGCCTACTGCAATCCCCCAACGGCTCACCTGATACACAAAACAGCCTTCAACGGTAACATCCTGATAGCGTGCCACACCCGTAGTCTCTTCACATTTTGGACGAAGCGCTGTCATGTAAATTCCACCATTATTCATGTGTTTATCATACACATTGCCATGCACATCATGAATCAGCAGATTACGCAGCGTAATTCCGTGTCGCACTCCTTTATCTTTTGCCACAACCGCAACTCCGGTACGATTCATCTTGTCTCCAAGTGAATACTGCTCTCCAATAATCTCACTCGCCTCATTTGTAATTTCCAATCTTCGACAATGATATATTCTACATCATATAGCAAGACTGCAGACGATACATATCCATGATAAACATGTGTCGGTGCGTCCAATGGATTTCCATAATCCTGATACCAGATCCCCTGTCCGCACGCTTCGATCCGCGGTGTTTCTCCATCGCCGTATGCCCCAATCACAATCGGTGCTTCCTTCGTTCCACTATCGGTAATCTGAAGATACTGTCCATAAAATACGCTGTCACGCTCCAGCAACACACAGTCTCCCGGTTTGAGGCTGCTATGATTGATTGCAAAAAGACTGGCAAATGCTGTTTCGCAACTCAATCCGTCGTTCGAATCATTTCCCCTCTTCGAACTCACGTAATACGTTTTCGATAAGCTTGTCATACGCATCCTCCCGTAACCGTTTTTCAATAATCTGTGCGACTTCTTCATAAGTAAAAAAATCCCCATGATAGCGTCCGAACAAATCCATATTTTGTTCGTAAAACGCTCTCTTTTCTGTTTCTGTAAAATCCGGGCATAATCCGGTTTTGCGAACTGCCTCACTTGGCTGCACGAAATCTAATTTCAGGCGGGTCAGCTCATACTGCAGGTAGGCCGGAGCTGAAAAATAACGCGGTCCATAGAACTTTTTATTCTCTTGCTCCAGTTTTTTAAGCATCTTATTATGTGCATATCGCCTTGCCTCGAATCCTTCCATAGAAGGTGTTTCCAATAATCCAAGTTTGTGTGCCAAAAGGAAGGCTCCCTGCGCCTTCCTTAAACACTCCTGTTTGATACAATAACTCTGTCGCATTATTTTACCGCTCCTGTAATTCCATTTGCAAAACTCTTCTGTAAGCATAAGAAGATCACTGCTGTTGGGAGTGTACAAATTAATACGCCAAGCATCAACATACCATAGTCAACGCTGTAACCACTCTTTAAGTTTGCTACAAGCATTGGCATTGTGATTGCTTTGCTGTCCTGTAAAATAACAGTTGGCCATAAGTAGTTATTCCAGGCACTCATGAAAGTTACTGTCATGGCTGCTCCATAAGTAGATTTCATAACCGGAATAAACATTTTGAAGAAAATCTGAACTTCACTTAACCCTTCCAGTCTCGCTGCTTCGATAATATCATGCGGGAATGAACGCGCCGCCTGACGAAACAGCATAATCATGAATGGAGTAGAGATTGACGGAAGTGCAAGCGCAATCCAGGTATTTACCAATCCCCATGAAGTAAACATTTTAAATAATGGAATCATAATTGCTACGAACGGAAGCATCATCGCAAGCAGCAAAATGCTCATTAAAATATCTTTGCCTTTATCATGGTAGATTTCGAAGCCGTATCCGGCAATGGAGCACACAAGTAATGCTACAAATGTAATGATAATTGCATTACGGAATGAGTTAAACATCGCAAGTTTCAGATTCTGCATCCCAACTAAGGTTTTAAAGTTTTCTACCAGATAACCACCTGGAATCAAACGTCCTCTTACCACATCAATACTTGTATTGGTTGCTCCACAGAGCATGTAATACAACGGAAATGCAGATAAAAAGCTTGCAAGAATTAAAATAATGTATGAAATTACTTTTTTTGTCTTAGTCACGTTTGTCACCTACTTTCATCTGAATCGCAGACAGGATTGCCACCATTATAAGAATAAATACAGATAATGCCGCTGCATAGTTAAATTTCGGTGTCTCTACAAAGGAAATATTGTAAATATAATGTGCCAGTGTCATTGTTGACTTACCTGGCCACCGCCTGTCAAGTTCATAGATTCATCAAATAACTGTAATGTTCCGGATGTTGACATAATTGCAGTCATAAGAATCGTTGGTTTCAAAAGTGGAACCGTAATCTTTATAAACTGCTTGAACGGAGTCGCTCCATCAATATAACTTGCTTCATATACAGAGTAATCAATATTCTGTAAACCGGCAAGATAGAATACCATGTTGTAACCGGTCCATCTCCAAATCAAAGCGATTATGATTACCCAACGTGCCGGCCATGTACTCTGGAACCAATCCACCGGAGCACCACCAATAGAAGTAAGCACTCGATTTACGACTCCATCCGGAGCAAATAAGGATTTGAAAATCATAGAATAAGATACCAGTGAAGTCGCACATGGAAGGAAAATCAACGTACGGAAAATTCCTTTTCCTTTGATATGTGGACTATTTAAAAGCTGTGCCAGTCCCAATGCTAAGACAAGCATGATCGGAACTTGAATGATAAAATAAAAAATTGTGTTAAATAAACATTGCTGAAATGTTTTATCCTGAAGGATTCTGGCATAGTTTGAAATCCCAGTAAATTCCCCGTTTGTTTTTCTAAAGGAAAGCAGGATTGCCTGCGCCATCGGATAAAAACAAAATACAAAGATTAAAAGTGCTGCCGGAATGAGAAATGCCCATCCCGTAAGATTATGCCGTTTTTCTAAACCTATTTTTTTCATGTTTTTCTCCTAAAATAGAGCCGGGAACGCAAGTTGCACTCCCGGCACGTCCTATTTCACTCTTTAATGATTACTCATTAATATTAAATTCTACAGTATCCTGAGCGTTCTTAATTTCGCTGTCGATGTCTGCGCCATTCTGAACTACATTTGTGATTGCATCTGTTAATGCACTTCTGATGTCAGAGTAGTATGCACCGTAATCGATTCCCGGAACCTGTCCTGCGAACTCTACGATATCTTTATATACAGTCTGTCCGCCGTAGAAGTCAGATGCTTCATTATAAACTTCAGAATCAGCTGCCGGTAAGTAACTAGCGATTGCTCCAGCGTTTGGAAGCAGGTCATCATATAATTCTACACTTCCGGCAAATGTTGATTTAAGGAAATCAAATGCAAGGTCTGTGTTTTTACAGTTAGAAGATACTGCCCAGCTTGCTCCACCACAGTTTGCGTAGTTTGTAGCTCCTTCGATACCATCTAATTTTGGCATATCAACGATTGCCCAGTTTCCAGACTGTTCTTCTGCTGCCTGAATAGAAGACATAATCCAGCATCCCTGAATAACACCAGCTGCAGTGCCTTTGTTCATAGAAGCGATGTACTGATCCCAGTCAGTGTAATCTACCATAATTTTTTCATCGATTAACTGTTTGTAAGTTCGATGGATTTTTTCAGTGCTTCGTTTCCAACTAAGTCAACTTTACCGTCTACCATTGGAGAAGCGCCTGCTGACTGAAGCATTTCGATTACAATTTCAGATCCGCCTGAACTTGTAAGCATCGGAACGTTGTTTTTCTCAACTACTTTTTTCGCTTTTTCGATAAAATCAGACCATGTTGTATCTTTGAAATCATCTACTGTAAGACCAGCTGCCTCAACCATATCTTTACGGATTGCCATGATTGTAGCACCGTTGTCAAATGGAACACCGTAGTTTTTTCCATCTACTGTAGAGTCTGCTAATTTACCAGCAGAGAACTGTGAGAAATCAACACCAGAATCTGTTAACTCTGTAAAGATTCCCGGATAGTTTGCTACGTTTTTGTGGAAGGAATAATCCTGCATTAAGAAAATGCCCGGTAATGTGCTGTAATCATCTGCTTCTGCTGCTGTGATTAAAGCGGTTTCAATATCAGAGTATACTTTTTCCTGAATATCCAGTTTGAAATCCGGATGATCTTTCTGATACATTTTTTCTGCCTGTTCCATTGCATACACGTTGAAGTTCGGATCCCAACACCATACAGTAAGTGTCTCTTCCTGTGCTGCTGCGGTATCATCTTTTTTTGCTTCGCTCTTGTCTTCTGCTTTTCCACCACATCCTGCAAGCACAGATGCTGCCATTGTTGCTACTAAAAACATTCCCAATACTTTCTTTTTCATTGCTATGATCCTCCTTAGATTAAAAATATTCTTTTATAAAATATGAAACGCTACCCCGCATTCCATAAGTTAACCTTACTCAACATCATCAACCCAGCGCATTTCACCCGGTTCCATATCTAATTTGTATACACAGTTGCCATTGATGTAAACCTCTGTGTACTGTGCTTCGGATGAATTGTTAATTACTGCAATCTTCTTGCTCTTCTGGAATACGGTTACTTCAGTATCCACATTTGTTACATAATAACGTTTCATCTCATTCTCCATACCTGCTGCATAATAAATCGCACGCAGAAGAATTCTACAGTTCTGAGGAGAATATGGAAGACCTGCAAAATAAACACTATGTCCTTTTCCATATTCATTTACAACTAACTGGCTGTATTCTCCGTCCATTGCAAGGACTTGATAATTTTTGCCCTGTGCGTAAACTCGGCTTGTTCCCTCACCAAAGTCTACTTCTCCATCGATATCTTCTAAGATGAAATGAGTTGCATCCAGTTCATTATACTTATCTGTATTAAGTGAGAAGCACATCTCACGGTCTACACCAAGTACATCAGATAACTGGAAGAATCTTCCTGATGCTGGTAAGCAGTCGGTTCACCCACTCCGATGAATCCGCCTCCCTGGTCAACGAATCGGCGAATACTTGTTACAACCGCTTCATCAATCCAGTTTTCAGCTCCACTAAACGCAGTATATGCGTCTCCAACATTGATAATTACTTTGATGTCTTCCGGAATTCCGTTTTTCACATCATCAAAAGAGATAAATTCTACTTCGAATGGCATTCCACTTAAGCATTCCAATACGCCTTCTGCGGAATAAGTTTCTCTATGCCAGATTGCATGATGTACCTGATTAGACATCCATCTTCTCTGGCTACCCCAACAATTGAGAATTGCCACCTTAAATGGTGCTACATAAGAAGGAGTTTCCTTCATATTTTCATGAATTTCTCTAAACTCTGTAACAACCTTCTGAATTTCATCAATAAATCCTGGCCAGTTACTTGCAAGTTTTAAATATCCGCCGTATCCGATTCGATCCAATGGAGAACGAAGCAGCGCACGTCTGGCTTTTCTCCAGTTATCTCTTGCTTCTCCGATTGGGTCTCCGCCTTCTCCAAACACATCCGGGAAGAAGTATGGTAACAGACGACCTTCTGTATAATCTACACCTTTAATATCAGAAATCATACGAAGGGTTACACCACTTCCAACGGAACCTACGACTGCATCTAAGCCGATTCCTGCAAAATACTTGCCATACGGTTCTGTTCCGATCCAATGATCTCCAAGGAACATCATTGCTTCTTTTCCATAAGAATGTACAATGTCAACTAATTCTTTTGCCAGTGCACACACTTCAATCTGCTGGAATTCGATAAAGTCGCGGAACTGTTTACTCGGCACGCGGAACATACTGTTGTGATATCCCTGATCTACAATGTATTCCGGACGGAATTTGTAGCCTGCCCATTTTTCAAATTTTTCTAAGATATATGGGCTTACGCTTGCGCTATATCCAAACCATTCCACATATTTTTCTCTTTTTTTATCATCAAATGTCAATGTGAACTGATGGAAAAAGTTGTAAATCGAACAACGTCAATATGTGGGTTTTCCTCACACCATCTTTTCAGTTTTTCTTTTACATATTTCTGAGTTTTTGGTTGTCTTACATCATAAGTCAACTGATGTGGTGTATCCTGCCAGTCATTTGTAATAAAGTTGTACATATGTACCGGATCCCAAATCAAGAATGCCAGAAAGCTGACAGTATATTCATGATATGGTATTGTCTGGATTTCAACTTCTCCTGAAACTTCATCAAATTCCCATTTATCTATAGGAACAATTTCTCCAGTTGTGCGATCGATTACTTCCCACCAGCGTTTCGGATCATCTAATGTATTTACTTTTAACTGTTCGGTATGAAAACCTTCCATTAAACGAATACGAAGTGTCTCGCCTCTTGCGGTTACACGATCGCTAATCAAGTACTCCTGCTGAATCTCATCCGGATTCTGCATTGCCCACTCATTATCTTTTCTTGTAGTATAATAAGTCGCATATTTCTTTACTGGTTCTGACAAAAGCGCTTCCGGCATCTCTGTTCCGTCGCAGTCCCTCAATGCATCTGCTCCTAAAAGATTTTTTAGCCGTATTGTTTCGTCAACGATATCTGCATCAGTCGGCAGCGTAAGTCTTCCCGTCATCAACACTATTCCCTCCAAACAACTTTTTTCTTATCTTTTATCTGATAGCTACAGTATAGCGGACTTCAAAAACGATATCAATTTTATTGTTGCTCGTTTTGTTATATTTTTTGCTATTTTATCAATAAAATACTATTTTTTTATCAATTTTTTATGTATAATGGATTTATAGAGAATTTCATTTTACTATTTTTTCGTCTTTTTTACGAACTTTATTTACCTCACGTAACTTAACATACAAGACTCGCACATAATAATTAAAAGGATGTTTGCTTATGAGTAATGAATTTATTAATCTCGGTTCCGCCAATAGCCGCCCTGAAGATTTTAATCTTCGTTATATTTCAATTTCCAAATATGAGGGTGACTGGCACTCCTTGCCACATACACATCAATTTTCAGAACTTTTTTATGTTCTGCGTGGCGAAGGAATCTTTTATATAGAAGATAAAAAAGTCTCTATGAAAACAGATGATTTAATGATCATCAATCCCTATGTAGAGCACACGGAAAAAACACTTCCAAATAATCCCATGGAATATATTGTGTTTGGTGTCGAAGGTCTTGCCTTCTCATTTAATGACCCAGACCAAGATGGTACTCAAGGCTATAGCTTCTATAGCTATGGTTCCGACAAAAATCAGTTTATTAACTTCGCACAACTCATGATGCGGGAGTTTCAGGATAAAAAATCTGGATTTGAAAAGGTCTGTCATGGATTACTTCAAGTGCTTTTAGTCTATATTGCGCGAAAGCAAAACTTGTCTGTAATCTCAGACTCTTCTTTCCGGCTTTCCAAGGAGTGCGCGCTTGCTAAACGTTATATTGATATCAACTATTCCCAGAATATTACGTTAGATTCTTTAGCAGAAATTACACATATCAATAAATTTTATCTGGCACACTCATTTACAGAATGTATCGGACAATCTCCGATTAACTATTTAACCAACCGAAGACTTGAAGCGAGCAAAGAACTGTTGACTTCTTCGAATTTGTCGGTAACGCAGGTTGCTTCCAGTGTCGGCTTTTCATCTCAATCTTATTTCTCACAGAACTTCCAGAAGAAGGTTGGCATGTCACCCAGACAATATCGTAAACTGCACTCAAAGTAAAAAAATCCTAACAAGTGCAAGGCAAATTACGCTTTGCAGCTTCGTTAGGCTATTTTTCTGCATTTAAGAACGATTTTTTTAGCTTTTTTAGTATACTTTCTCTACTTTTCTGTTATAATGATACTTAGTGTTTGTTAATTTTACTTATATTTGGAGGCTTTTACACATGAAAAAGAAAAACGCTGTACAGACAATATCAATTCCCTCAGCTCACTCCAATAACACACTGATTCATCAAACTTCAAACGTCTCCGCGAAAATTACATTATCTGATTCTATTTTGTCCGGAGCCGTTATCGAATATCGCAAAGCCGGTTACAACTTTATTCGTCACTTACATACGAATATTGAAATTTATCGAATTCTTTCCGGCGAATGTTATATGGATATTCAGTCCGAAACACTCCACTTCACAGAAGGGGACTTTGTCATGATCCTTCCTGATGTGGTACATTCCTTTTATCTGAACGATACCTCAGACTGTGAGTTCCAGCATATTCATTTTGATCCGGATCTATTTTCAACGATTATCCTTGATAATGATGGGATTTTTCCGATCACATTGCTTCATGCGGTGTTATTCTCTTCCCATTTTTATTATCGACTGCGTTCGGATGCGACGATTGACGAGCAGATTCAAAAATTGATTGATCTGTATACTGCTTCTGAAAGTCTGTTTACCGCAGCAAACGTAAATGTTGCACTGATGAATTTGATGCTTTACATTCTCGATCATACCGAACCGGTGCATGAATACAAAGAACCACAGCTACAAAATAGCTATGTCGCTTATGCACTGAATTATATTCACGATCATTATACTACCAAAATCTTACAAGAAGACATCGCAATACAGTTGCAAATTTCGGTCCGCTATTTAAGCAAGATTTTTAAAAGCTATATGGGTGTGACTCTCTCAAACTATATTAATATTTATCGCATTAACTGTTCAATTGAACTAATGCAAAATACCAATTTAACTTTGACAGAAATTGCGCTGCAGGTTGGATTTAAAGACTCGCAACATTATTCAAAGGTCTTTATGAATGTAATTAATGAGACCCCTTCACAATATCGAAAAACTGTTTCAAAATAATATCTAATACAAAACAGGCAGGAGCGAATCATCTTCACTCCTGCCTACTTTATTTTCCTTTATTGCTTTATCAAGCGGATATTCGCAATCCGCTTTCGCTACTTGCTCATAACCAAATAGCTACTACGCAGCTTATCAGAAGGGGCTTGCCCCCCTCCTGATACAAGCAAGTCCCCACCCTGCTTATTGCTTTTTGCAATTGAAGCAGGGGACTTCCTTGATTTGGTTAAATTTAGTCTTCTTTTTTACGTTTTACTACAACAGTTCCTGCTGCCGCTGCAGACGCTGCAAATGCAAGTGCCCATGCTGTTACGTTCATTGTATCTCCTGTTTTCGGAGAAGTGATAGAGCTGCTTCCTTTTCCAGCAGAGCCGGAACCTGTAGTTCCGCTACCTGTACTTCCGCCACCTGTGCTTCCGCTACCTGTACTTCCACCACCTGCTGCTGGTTTTTTGTTGTCATCTTTCTTGTTGTCATCTTTCTTGTTGTCGTCTTTTTTATTGTCATCCTTCTTGTCATCCGCTGTTTCTTTTACTTTCAGATCTTTGAAGGCTTTTTCGATTGCTGCTTTTGCTTCGTCTACCTGCTCCTGAGTTACATTTTCACCGTTCAGTACGTTCTGATACTGTTCGTAAACTTCCTGCAGTTTTTTCAGGGATTCTTCTGTATATTTTTCTTTCTCTTCTAATGCTTTCTTTGCATCTTCTGCAGTTTTATTCAGTTTTTCCATATCTGCCATGGTTATAAATGTTTCTTCTACTTCTTCTGTGATCTCAGACTCAGTACCCTCTTCATTTACTGCAGTTACAGCAACATTATACTTCGTACCTACTTTAAGACCAGTCAGCTCATATCTTGTTTCTTTTACCGGTGTCGCATTTACTTTTTCGCCATCCAGATATACATTATATCCTTCTACTGCTGCTCTTGCGAGAACCGGATCCCAAGTAACCAGTGCTTTCGTATGTTTAATTTCAGAGATTTTTACATTAGTAGGAGCGGCTGGTTTTTCCGGAGCCGGTTTTTCACTTTCTAATGTAGTAAATGTAGTTGCTTCCGATCTTGCAGATTCATTTCCTGCTGCATCGACTGCGCTTACTCTTACTGTATATTCGGTTGCTTCTGTAAGGTCTGTCAGTGCAAATTCAGTACCTGCTACAAGCTCCTCATTTACTTTTGCTTCATTTACATATACGTTGTATCCTGCTACACCTACATTGTCGGTTGCTTCGTTCCATGTAAGCTTAGCTGTTGTTTCGGTTACTTCGGTTGCTTTTACTTCTGCTGGTGCAGTTGGTGCTTCGGTATCTGTTTCTTCTTCTGCTTCTAATGTGGTAAATGTAACAGCTTCGGATCTTGCAGATTCATTTTCTGCTGCGTCCACTGCGGTTACTCTTACTGTGTATTCGGTTGCCTCTGTAAGTCCGGTTAAGTCATACTCTGTAACAGTTACCGGAGAAGCATTTACTTTTGCTTCGTTTACATATACATTGTATCCTACTACGCCTACATTATCAGTAGATGCATCCCATGTGACTTTTGCAGTTGTCTGTGTAATGTCAGCTGCTGCTACAGCTGTTGGAACACTTGGTGCTTCGGTATCTTTTGGTTCCTCTTTTTTCAGTGTAGTAAATGTAGCAGCTTCGGATCTTGCAGACTCATTTTCTGCTGCGTCCACTGCTGTTACTCTCACTGCGTATTCGGTTGCCTCTGTAAGCTCAGTTAAAGCATATTCGGTACCTGTTACAAGTGTATCATTTACTTTTGTTTCATTTAAGTATACGTTATATCCAACTACGCCTACATTATCGGTTGCTTCGCTCCATGTAACTTTTGCAGTTGTTTCAGTTACTTCGGTTGCTTTTACTTCTGTTGGTGCAGTTGGTGCTTCGGTATCTTTTTCTGCTTCTGTTGTAAATACCACTGCTTCGGATTTTGCAGATTCATTTTCTGCGGCATCCACTGCTGTTACAGTTACACTGTACTCTGTAGCTGCGGTAAGGTCTGTTAAACTGTATTCAGTACCTGTTACAAGTGTGTCATTTACTTTTGCTTCATTTACATATACGTTGTATCCTGCTACCCCTACATTGTCGGTTGCTTCGCTCCATGTAAGCTTAGCGGTTGTTTCGGTTACATCTGTTGCTTTTACTTCTGCCGGAACACTTGGTGCTTCGGTATCTGCTACTGCTTTGTCTACATATGTAATAATCGGTGTGATATGCGCAGATGGTTTGCTTGGGTTTCCGCTATTCTTTGCTACGACACGGATCATATCGCCTTGAGCTACTTCAAGCTCTTCCGCTTTTTCCCAGTCTCCCACTTTCTCTTTACTATTTACAAGCGTTACACTCTTCTTCTCTGTGCCATTTACAAAGAGACTTAAGGTAACAGTTCCGTTTGCATTTCCAGACTGACGAAGATATGGTTCATCATCTTTTACGTTGAATGTAACGGTTCCGCTCTTCGGTACTCGATATGCCATTGCAGTTACAATGTCGGAGTTTGGCGGTGTAGAAAGCAGACCGTGTACGGCTGGATTTGTTGTGGTCACTGTACCCTGTGGTGCATCAAGACCTGGACCATAATAAGTGTTTACTGCCCAGTTTGGCCATCCATCACTATCATATGTGGTCATATTTGCCCAGTCGCCGTCGCCTCTCTTCATCTGTCCAAACCATACATTTCCCTGCTGTCTTCCAACATAATCTAATGTCCAGTTGTATGTATTTTTCTGTTTCACTGTATAGTCATTTTTAGTTCCGTCTTCTGCAGTAATGCGAAGTGTCATTCCCTCTTCTACTGCAGCGCCATCTTCCAGCTCTGTTTCTCCGTTTAATACGGAAACAGTTGCGGTATCTGCTACAGTGATATTTTCTTTCACTTCTTTTACAGTGGTCGGATTGTTTTCTGTGTAAGGAACACTCAGGTTTGTACCTTTCACTTCATAATAACAATCTTTCAGTTCTTTATCAGAACTTGCAACTACTGTATAAGTTACATCTTCCATTCCTTCATAAGAAAGCACGATAGTAGCTCCGCCTTTTACGATATCGGAATCGCCAAGTACGTTTTCACCATTTTTAATGGTAACTTTAACGCCTGCATCTACGATAACGTTGTTAAGGAAATCTGCTACGGTTGTGTTTTTCGGAAGATCACTTACGTTTGTTCCGGAAACAGTATACACATTGGATCTCAGTACAAGTGCTGCTACTGCATCACTTTCTGCTGCTCCGATTTCCGGTACTGCTGTGATTGTATGTCCGAAGAAATCGTGATCGATTGTATAACCATTTCTATCAACCACTACTTTACCAGCATTGATTGCCGGAGAGTTTTCTGCAAGTTTGTATCCATCAAATACGGTCTTTGCATTTGGATCTTCATGTGTTCTTGCTTTTTTATTTGCTGCTACAGAATCCGGACCGGAACCTGCATCAACCAGTACTTTTGTACCTTCATTTACTTTTACAGCAGCTGCATCGTTTGGATAAGTACTTACATTGTAGTATAAGTTATTGCTGTAAGTTTTATTTCCGTTGATGTTCCAGTTACTTACTGTAGCCGGTGTTTTTCCTGCAAAGTAGAAGATATTATTTTCAATATCTACCGGACCACCATTACCATGAGTATAGTGCCAGATTGTATTGATTCCTTCTTTAATATAGAATGTGTTGTTGTAAACCTGACAGTTTCCGGAGTTTCCTGCCGGGTCTAAAGGTCCCATATCTTCATTCTGGCTGATGTTATAACGGAATGTATTATTGATAGATTCCGGACCACAGAACATAATTGTACTTGCAGTATTTCCATGGCTGTAGTTGTACTGATAGTTTGTTCCATCGCCATAGTCAGCATCCCATGGCTGTCCATCGCCATTTCCTTTTGATGCATTCAATGTTGTAAAACATTCATTATACTGGAAAATCGCATTTTTACATTTCCATGGCCAGATACCTGCTGCCACACGACCTGCTCCAACATGCTGTTTTCCGATTTCATTACCATTTGCATCCAGTCTTGGCTGCTGCTGTGAATAGTCAGTGGTATTAATCTGTTCTGAACCATTCTCAGCTACATTGTACTGAATCAACGGTCTGTCAAGATACATGGTTGTAATAGCATCGCCACCTACATGATTTAAGTAGTTGTTTTCAATTACAACATTAGAGGACGCATATTTGTCCATCACTGCATCGGATAATGCACCTGTTGTGAACTGTCTCCACTGATAAGTGTATCCTACTGCGATTCCCCAACGGTTTACTGTATCCAGAGAACAGTTTCTAATCTGGACATCATTGTATCTTGCGATTCCGGTTTCTCCTTCATTTGTTGGCTTTGCAACGATGAAATAGATACCACCGTTTGTCATGTGTTTGTTATAAACGTTACCTGTTACGTTGTGGATATAAAGATCATTTAATACGATATGATCTACGGTTCCACTGTCTTTTGCAACTCCGGCAACACCGGTTCGATCCATTGCATATGCATCATTATATGCTTTATCTTTTTCGGTATCGGTTGCACTGTTTCTGTCATTTGTCAGCTCAAGTCCTTCGATTTCAAGGTATTCAGCATCTTCAATCAAAATACTGGAAGATACAGTACCTTTCCATTTATGATTCTGGTTATCCAGCGGAGTACCATAGTTTAACTCCCATAATCCATGACCGTTTGTATTAATCTGTGGTCTGTCTCCTTCTCCGTAAGTAGATACTTTTACCGGAGCTTCTGCTGTACCACTATCTTCTTTTGTAAATTTAAGCGCCTGATCTTCAAATACAGAGCCTTTTTTCAGAAGAATGGTATCCCCCGGGTTAAGGTCAAGCTCATTTACCTTATCCAATGTCTGAAATGCTTCGCTTTCTGAAGTTCCTGCGTTGCTATCTTTTCCTTTTTTTGAATCAACATAATACGTTGTTCCTGATGCAGCTTCTGCTCCCTTTGCACTAACAGGAACTGCCGGCATCATTGATGCCACTGTTGTTCCGGCAAGTACCAGCGCCAGAGTACTACTCATCCATTTTTTTCTCATGTTGTTACTCCTTCCATATTATTCTATATTCTTCAAAGTAAACCGGCTGACTTGCTCCATATCTCCGTTTACTTGAGAATCATTTTCAATCTGTGCGATCTTTTCATCATACTTTTGTTCACGCACTTCCCTTTCGACTGCAATTCTTGCGGTTTCGAGATCCGCATTTTCCTCGCTTCCTCCAAAAATCCAGTCTCGACTTTCATAACATTCTAAAATCTCGCTTCTGTCAGCTCCATCCCCTCACGAGTGAGATCATTGCAGTATTGTTCCTTCAAGGTACTGATTTCATAATCCAAATATAGCTGGAATGTATATTCCTTGAGTCCATAAATTACTTCGCCTTTTGCAACTTTTTCGCTTCGTTCTGCGTTTTCGTCCTTCCAACGCTGATCCAAAGCTTCATAGCTGCTGTCGGATACATCCCCGCATTCTTTTGCAAGATCATACACCGCATGAATATATTTCAGCTGCTCTACGGTATTTTCCGCTAAAATTTCATAACCGTGTTTGTCATCATACTCTTTTTCCCAGAAATCTTCTTCATAAATTGCATTGTAATCTTGTTGAATCTGCATTTTGGTATCATACTCTACGGATTTCATACAATTTAGATATTCCTCTTTACCAATCGAATGTTCTCCAACCGTTAAATCGAATTGCTTGTGATTATTGTATTGGACGGCACACGTGGCAATTCCTGTGACTGCAATCACGAATACTGCAATTCCAAGCTTTTGAAACTGCGTTTTTCGATTCTTCATAGTCTTTTCTTCCCTTCTGCATAGAGTTTTATCCTGCCTATACGCAGACTGTATCTGTCTAATTTTGACTTCATTATAACAATCTGTTTCTTTTTCGGCTCGTCCTTTTTGATTGATTCCATCGCTGATTTTGTCAAATTCGGAACTAGAATGAAATTTCTTTTTTGTGTTCGGGCACAAAAAATGAGCAGAAACCCCCAACGACTCGTCGGATAGGATTTTCTGCTCTATAGTAGATAAAAACAATATCCTCGTCAATGACGAGGATATCTTCTATACGGGTATTTAATACTCTGCTTAAAATAACAAAGTTATCCAGAGTTGGCAGGGAATTTCCTGAGAGCCATTTATAAATGGCCTGTGGATATTCAAATCCCATTGCTTCTTGAATATCTTTCACAGTGTATCCCTTTTCTTTAAGAAGTGTCTTGATGCGTGTGCCGGTTTCTTTTTGCAGAATTGACAAATACACAGGTTTCATAATTTTGCACCTCCATGAAATTCAAGTCGAAAGCCAGGCTTCCGACTGAGATATGCCATCCCGAAACATTATTTCATTTTATCATTTTCAGCAATAAAAATCCAGCTTTTCTTTCTTCCTATTCTAAAAATTTTTTAATATTTTCAAACATAATTTCTATCTTATCCACCTTTTTTTCTGTGTGATAATGACCGCAGTACCATTTCTGATAATTAAGTCTATCCTCAATTTTATCCAACCATTCCTCTGTTGTTCTATCCACCTTGCTCTGGTCTAATCCTTCCAAAAAGACTTCCGTCGGTTCATATTTTAACGGTACGGTATGGCTTAACACTACATCCACATTCCAGCTGAGTTCATTCAATTTCCGTTCCACGTTCTGCTTGATTTCCTCAGAAGCTGTTCATCCGGCCACCAGCCATACCCATGAATCAATCGGTACATTCTATCGACACTATATGCACCGCCTGTTACAATAGTCTGCTTTCCATTAAAATCAAAAACCTCTCCATCCTTTGCAAAAAGCAAATCCGGATACTCCTTTTCATAATAAACCACACCGCCACGCCATAATTTTTCCTGATAGCTTCCTATCGTCTGCGGTCTTTGCTCATGATTTCCATGAATACAAAAAAATGTAATTGGTAGGGTTTCCAGAAACTCTTTCTTTACATGGTCTTTTACCCATCCAAAGAAATTAATACCTGCGTCCCCAAGAATAATCAAAACATCCTCACGGCTTGTTTTGAATTTGCCGCAAAACTGCTCAATCCGCTCAAACTTCCCGTGGGTATCTCCTGTGATGTAAATCACGATTTTCCACCTTCCTTTAAATTGTAAAGCGGGGGAATGCTTATCTGCGTTCAACTACCTGCCAATTTATGAATTACTTTTACCAGTAATTCTGCATCAACAGGCTTCGCAACATGCTCATCCATTCCTGCTTCTTTTGCTCTTATTCTGTCCTCCGTAAAGGCATTTGCTGTCATTGCAATAATCGGTATTGTTTTTGCATCCTCTCTGTCCAAAGACCGGATCAGTCTTGCTGCTTCATATCCATTCTTGACCGGCATCATAATATCCATAAGAATGACATTAAATTCACCAACTCTGCTTTTTCTGAATCGTTCAACAGCTTCCTGCCCATTCCATGCTTTGGTCACGTCAGCACCTTCATTTCGAAGCACAAATTCAGAAATTTCCATATTCAGCTCATTATCTTCTGCCAGAAGAATATGCAGTCCCCGTATAGAAGCTTCTGATTTTTTTTCGATTTCAACTTTGCCGCTCCTGTCTGTATTAATCCGAAATGGAACCCGGATCACAAATGTAGTCCCTACACCCTTTTCACTTTCAAGGTTAATTGTTCCGCCCATTTTCTCAACCAGCTTCTTTGAAATCGCCATTCCCAAGCCTGTTCCGGCAAATTTTGTACGGCTTCCTGTATGTTCCTGTGCAAAAGGCTCAAAAACATATTTCTGAAATTCCTCAGTCATTCCGATTCCGGTATCCCTGCAGACAAATTCCATCGTCGGCATTTCTGTCTGCTCTGATGGAATTCCCGGCAGCTGAGATAGATATACCCGTTTGCTCTGTTATATTTCACTGCATTCGACAGGATATTCATCATCACCCGTTTCACATGCCCCGGACTTCCGATAAGCTCTCGGTGTATGATTTCTTTTTTCTCCCATACAATTCGGATATTCTGTTCTGCGGCAATCTGCTTGATCACAATAAGCACTTCTTTGGAAATACTACTTAGATTGAATGGAATTTCTTCCATAACGACTTCTCCCGACTCCAGCCTACTCATATCCAGAACATCATTTACCAGTTCCAGCAACAGATTGGATGCCTCTTTAATTTTTGTCCTGTATTCCGTCTGTTTCTCCATATCATCTGCATAATGGTCTGCCATATTAACCACACCGCAGATTCCATTGATCGGAGTCCGGATATCATGCTCATCCGCTGAAGAAACTCAGTTTTTGCCTCATTGGCGGCTTCTGCCTTTTTTGCCGCGCTCAATAGTTCTGCCTTATATTTTTCATCTTTTTCCTGTTCCTGTTTCTGATGCGCCAGATTGGTTCGGTATGCCCAGAACCAGAATATACTAAATATCAGAAAATAAAGAAAAATAACGCTTATCACACTTAATGGAAGGTTACGGAACACTTCTATATCCGGAAGATACGCATAGATATAATAATCCCTCTGCTTCAGCATGACTCCGTAGCATCCGCTTCCTTCTTTCCTCAAATGATAAATGTGCTGACTGTCTGTATGCTTTTTCATTGCCTGAACAACTTCGTTGTCGGCTGTATTCTGTCTCAACAGACTCTCATCATTACTGGCAACAACGATTCCCTCGTCTGCAACAATAATCGTTCCATCTTTCTGAGTACTATAGCCATTTAAAAGACCCTGTATCGTCAGTGTATAGTTTCTGGCAAATTCCGGAGATGTGTAATAGTAGATTGCCACGATACCCGGTGCATCTTTTCTGGCACAGGCTGCAATATCGATATGTGACCCATCTTCCCTGTCAAACCGTTCCGAATAGCTTCTTTCTTCATATCCGGCAAAATCCATGATAATGTCTTTTTGCAGATACTCCGTAATCTCACCTGTCAGAGACTCATCCATACTGTATTCACAGTCCGTCTTTCCCTCTGTATCCAGTACAAGGATACCATCCACCCAGAGAGTCTGAAGATTTCCTTTGAGGAACTCCCGGCTTAGCTGACCGCCGTTTTCTATTTCTATGTTAATATTTGTACTCATCTGTCTGGCACTTTCAATCGCACGGAGAAGACTTTTGGATTCCGAAGATTCATTATAATGAGTGTAGGTAGAGCACTGCACTTTGACATAATTTACAATCTCCACCATTCTTTTCTCTGCTTCCGTTTTTTCTTGTGTGGAAGAAATAAAGCAGGGAAACTACAGCCACACAGATTCCAATCAGACCGCCGAGCAGCTGGATTCGTTTTCTTTTCTTCTCTTAATTATTCCAATGATCATCCACCTCCAGATACTTTCCGGATCATCC
>ENA-OQCN01000611-OQCN01000611.1-human-gut-metagenome-genome-assembly--contig:-NODE-611-length-19072-cov-5.203695_pt1 | contig 19072 bp, 20 predicted proteins | sample MGYA00242497_ERZ504576 | MGnify/ENA primary metagenome ERZ504576 (study PRJEB26092, sample SAMD00036296) | human gut metagenome | host: Homo sapiens | study: EMG produced TPA metagenomics assembly of... | reverse complement strand
TCTGTTTCTGGAGCCATAATCTGTTACCTCGACCACTACTTTATCCCCGTCTTTGGCTCCCATGGAATTCTTTCGGGAAATAAAAATATCTTTGGAAAATTTGGGGTTGTCACTGATCACAAAACCATAGTCCCTGCTGCTCTGATATGTTCCCACAATAGAGGGCATTCCACGTTCCAGGACTTTCAGCACAATTCCTTCCGGACGCTTGCCTTCTTTATGCCCGTTTCGCACAAGGATCTGCACTTTATCCTGATGCATGGCACTTCCCGTATCATTCTCCGGAATAAAAATATCCTGTTCCTGATCTTCCACTTCTACGAATCCAAACCCTTTATAATGGCCAATGAAAGTTCCTTCCATAATAGTTCCGTCTTTTTCAGAAAAATGATGTTCCTCGCGATATTCTTCTCTGCGGTCTCTTTCACGACTGTTTCTGTCCTTCTTCTCGGATTTAAAACGTTCTTTCTTTTTTCCTCTTTCTTTATGTCTGCCGGAAGCTTTGCTGTATCTGCCTTTGTTGTCTACTTCAGCTTTTCCCTGGGCACAAAGCTCATCCAGCACCTCAAAAAGTTCTTTTTTTTCACTTTTATCCAACCGGAGCAGAGAACCGATCTCACGCAGGCGCATAGGCTTGTACAGCGGATCTCCTAACAGCTCCATCACGAATTTTTTCTTTTTTCAAATTTTTTGATCTTTCACAATTTCTCCTGTTTCATAATAATTCTACTTCAGTAATTTTCAGAAAGAATTTCCCCGCGGATCTTATATCAACGCAAAAACACTCCTGCTGATTAACAAAAGAAGACTCCTTTCAGAGTTCCTTCTGCATGCTAACGCAGCAAGAGTGTTCCCACATTCTGACCGGATAAACTGCCGGTCAGATAATGTTCAGTACAATTGAAAGTACAAAGAAAATAACTCCCATGATAATGGTTCCTCTTATGAGGCCACCCTCCATGGAACGTCCCTTATTCTTACCCCAATAGGTATCAGCTACTCCGGCGATAGAGCCAAGACCCTGCTGCTTACCCTCCTGCATCAGTACGACAACAGTCAGAGCGATACAATCTATTGCATAAATTACAGTCAGAATAATCTTCAAAATATTCACGCGGTTACACCTCCTAATCAACTAGAGGTTATTTTACCATAGCTGATACCGGATTTCAACTGTTTTCCGTTTATTTTGTGCAGGGCTTTTTGGGTTTTTCCCGGGCAAAGGGATCTTCAAATCTGCCAAGACTTCCCAGCTGTTCATGGATCCGCAGCAGCTGATTATATTTCGCATTCCTGTCAGATCTGCAGGGTGCGCCTGTTTTGATCTGCCCTGCGCCACAGGCTACAGCAAGATCTGCGATAAAGGAATCCTCTGTTTCACCGGATCTGTGGGAGATCACGGCCCGGTATCCTGCATGCTGGGCCATCTCCACCGCATCCAGAGTTTCTGTCAGGGTTCCGATCTGATTTACCTTGATAAGAATCGCGTTGGCAATTCCCAGCTGGATTCCACATCGAAGCCTTTTGATATTGGTAACAAAAAGATCATCTCCAACAAGCTGAATCTTTTTTCCCAGATGCTCTGTGAGATATTTCCATCCATCCCAGTCATCCTCACAGAGTCCGTCCTCAATGGACACAATGGGAAACTCCTCCACCAGTTCTTCATAATATGCTGTCATTTCTCTGGCATCCCGGTAGATTTTTTCCCCTTTCATGCGGCTTTCCCCCGGAAAAAAATATACTCCTTTTTCCTCATCATAAAGTTCACTGGAAGCTGCATCTATGGCAATGGAAATCTCATCGCCTGGTTTGTAGCCTGCTTTTTCCACTGCATGGACGATCAATGTCAGTGCTTCTCTGGAGTCAGCAAGATCCGGGGCAAAACCACCTTCATCTCCTACTGCTGTTGAAAGACCTTTTTCCCTGAGAAGCAGCTTTAAATGCTGGTAGATCTCCGCACACATGCGGATTCCCTTTTCCAGACAGCCGGCCCCTGCAGGCATGATCATGAATTCCTGAAGGTCTACTGTATTATCCGCATGTTTTCCGCCATTTAAAATATTCATCATAGGTACTGGAAGTTTTGTTGTATGACAACCTCCCAGATACTGATACAGCGGAATCCTTAAAGCTCCTGCTGCTGCACGGGCAGTTGCCAGAGATACGGCAAGAGTGGCATTGGCTCCTGCGCTGCTTTTGTTTTCTGTACCATCCGTATCAAGGATCAGACGATCGATCCATGCCTGGTTCAGGGCATTTTCCCCGATAATGGCATCCGCCAGACGGGTATTAATGTTTTCCACTGCTTTTTTTACACTTTGTCCAAGATATTCTTCACGGTTTCCGTCACGCAGCTCTACTGCTTCGAATTTTCCTGTAGATGCTCCTGACGGCACCATGGCTCTTCCCGTAAATCCGTTGATCCCTACGATTCCTTCTCCTACTGTTACTTCTGCTTCTACAGTAGGATTTCCTCTGGAATCCAGGACTTGTCTCGCGTGAATTTTTCGAACAGGCAGATAACGTAGCATTTTGTTTTCCCTCCTTGAAAATAATATTCTTGTAATAATGCTGACTGATCATGGTTCTCTGCACACTTTACAGTTCTTTATGTTTTTTCTTATGTTCATAAAGATATCTTATCCGAAATACAGCCTGTCTATACGCTGTGTAAAAAACTGATGACTACGTTGCCATGCTTTCCTTTAACAGATATTATCATCCGACCATCTGCGAACAAAATCTTTTCCTCTATGATTGCATGTTGTTATTATCTGAATATTTTGTATGATATATTCTTGTTATTTTCTTTTTTGATTTAATTTTGTTATTTTTCAGATTTAGTGTTGACAACTTCGTTTTTATCTGTTATAGTATAACCATCAAATAAAACAAACGGAAAACAAAAAAATAAATCAAAAAGGAGCGTGAACCCACCGAAAACATAACTTACTTCCAATAATCTAAGAAAGAGAGGTACAGTCCACCAGAAGATTTAAAGATTTTCCTTCATAATTAAACCAAGGAGGTACGGACCACCGAGAACGTAAATTTTAATTCCGTATAAGTTTTAAATCTAAGAAAAGAGGTATATTCCATTGGATACTGAAAATTAAAAGAGTCATCGGCAGAAGAAATGAATCGCTGATGGCTCTTATTTTTGTTATATTCTTCCTTCACTTCTCATAATTTTATTAATAACTCCGCTCTTCCGAGGTTCCTATGAAATTAAAGCAAATTTACCGTCTTATATTTCTTTTTATCATGGTTTTTGCTCTCGGCAGTCTTGTAGGAAAAATCTCCTATCATTTACTTCCCGTTCAGCCGCCAGCCAAAATTCAGAAGAAAACAGCCAGCCTTCTTCTGCATCGCTGTCTGCTCAAAGTGAAAACTGGGGACTTGGTTTCCAGGAGGAGGGAACAAGACCTTCAGGCAATGCTTCTATTGAAGAGTTGAAGCAGTATAATGCCTGGTATGCACAGGATACAGATGAAAAAATCATCTATCTCACTTTTGATGCAGGATATGAGAATGGAAATATGCCTGCAATCCTGGACGCCTTACATAAACACCAGGTGCACGCGACTTTCTTCGTTGTGGGAACACTGATCCGGGAAAAACCTGAACTGATCCGGGAAATTTCAGATGCTGGCCACACAGTCGGCAACCATACCATGACCCACCCGGATATGTCCGGCATCTCCACAAAAGAAGCTTTTCAGAAACAGCTGGAAGATGTGGAAGCTCTTTATAAAGATGCAACCGGAAATGAAATGACGAAATTTTACCGTCCACCGCAGGGAATCTACAGCACGGATAATCTCCAGATGGCAAAAGATCTGGGATACAGTACCTTTTTTTGGAGTCTGGCTTATGTTGACTGGTATCAGGATAAACAGCCTCAAAAGAAGAAGCCTTCCAGAAACTTCTGGGACGGATCCACCCGGGTGCTATTGTACTGCTGCACAGCACTTCTTCCACCAATGCAGAGATCCTGGATGAGCTGCTGACAAAATGGAAAGAAATGGGATATACCTTCGGAACACTGGAAGAGCTTGTGAAGTCTGCCTGAATATAGATATGCAGCTTCCTGCTTCAAATATGAAAAAATCTGTCCGCGGGGACTGTATAAACCATACGTCCCGGGACAGATTTTTCTGTGCTATTGATTTAGAAGGTGTTCTTCTTATTTAATTATCATGAATTACTGAACTGCCTTGAATGCCTCATCAAGATCCTGGATGATATCATCGATATTCTCAGTTCCGATGGAAAGACGGATTGTGTTTGGTTTGATTCCCTGGTCAAGAAGCTCTTCCTCTGTGCACTGGCTGTGTGTTGTAGTAGCCGGATGGATAACAAGAGATTTCACATCAGCGACATTTGCAAGAAGTGAGAACAGCTCAAGGTTATCAATGAAATCCTTAGCTTTCTGTGCATCTCCCTTGATCTCGAATGTAAAGATGGAACCGCCGCCGTTAGGGAAATATTTCTTGTAAAGCTCCTGCTGGCTTGCCTCTGTTGCTACAGACGGATGATGAACCTTCTCTACCTGAGGATGATTATTCAGATACTGTACAACCTTCAGTGCGTTCTCCACATGACGCTCTACACGGAGAGACAGTGTCTCAAGTCCCTGAAGGAAGATGAAAGAGCTTACAGGAGAAATTGTTGCTCCTGTGTCACGGAGAAGGATCGCACGAATCTTTGTAACAAATGCAGCCGGTCCGCAAGCTTTTGTGAAGCTTACGCCATGATAGCTTGGGTTTGGCTCTGTAAGGGACGGGAATTTACCGGATGCCTCCCAGTCGAACTTACCGCCCTCTACGATAACTCCACCAATTGTTGTTCCATGTCCGCCAATGAATTTTGTTGCAGAATGAACTACGATATCTGCACCGTACTCAATCGGTCTTACAAGGTATGGTGTTGCAAATGTGTTATCTACAACAAGCGGAATTTTATGTTTGTGAGCAATATTCGCAATTGCTTCGATATCTACAACATCAGAATTCGGGTTTCCGAGAGTCTCGATATAAACAGCTTTTGTGTTTTCCTGGATCGCATTCTCTACTTCCTCAAGATTGAAGATATCTACGAATGTTGTTGTTACTCCGTATGCTGGAAGCGTATGCTCAAGAAGGTTGAAGCTTCCACCATAGATATTCTTTGCAGATACAATGTGATCTCCCTGCTGTGCAAGATTCTCTATTGTGTATGTGATAGCTGCGGCACCGGATGCTACTGCAAGTGCTGCGGAACCACCCTCAAGTGCTGCGATTCTCTTCTCGAATACATCCTCTGTCGGGTTTGTAAGACGTCCGTAAATGTTACCTGCATCTGCAAGTCCGAAACGTGCTGCTGCATGATCGCAGTTGCGGAATACATAGGAAGATGTCTGATAGATCGGTACTGCTCTTGCATCTGTAACCGGATCCGGATTTTCCTGTCCTACGTGAAGCTGTAATGTCTCAAATTTGAATTTTCTCTGATCTCTTGTAATTTTGCTCATGTGTTTGTCCTCTTTTCTTTTATTCTTATATTCGGTAAAATAGTAATTTCTTATCTTATGATCATCTGCTTATCAGCGACAACAACACATTCGCTTTTCTTCGATAAACACCCTTGTTGACTTCTGTAAAACCTTCATGATTTCCTCCTGATCATCACGTTGCTCACTTTGTTTTGTGTGCTCCGTTTTTTGATGATGCAATCATATCACCCTTTTCCTAGTATGTCAATGGGGTTTATCTGTTTAGGTTCTCGCCTTTATTTATGACTAGTTATAGATTTTATTTATAACGCCACCACCTACAACCTCATTTCCGTCATACATTACTACTGCCTGGCCTTTTGTGATGGCTCTCTGAGGCTCATCGAATTTCACATGAAGGATACCATCCGGTGTCTGCCATGCAATTGCAGGCTGCTCTTTATGACGGTAGCGGATCTTTGCAGTAACTCTCTTAGGCTCACTTAAATCTGCCACAGAGATCAGATTTACACTGTCAGCTTCCAGTTCACTGCTGAAAAGATCACTGTTATCACCTAATACTACAGTATTGGTTTTCGGAGAGATCTCACAAACATAAAGACGGCTGGCTGCCGGGATTCCAAGACCGCGACGCTGGCCGATAGTGTAATGGATGATTCCCTTATGACGTCCGATATAGTTTCCCTCTTTATCTACAAAATCACCCTCCGGTGTTTTTTTGCCTGTGTACTTCTCAATAAATTTCGCATAATCGCCATCCGGCACAAAGCAGATATCCTGACTGTCATGTTTTCTGGCATTGATAAAGCCATGCTCTTCGGCAATAACACGGACCTGATCCTTCCGGAGACCTCCAAGAGGAAGCTTTACATGTGCCAGCTGTTCCTGGGTCAGCATATAGAGAACGTATGACTGATCCTTAGTGTCGTCCACTGCTTTTTTCAGAAGGTAGCGGTCACGTTTCTCATCGTACTCCACTCTTGCATAATGTCCGGTTACAATATAATCGTAGCCGATTTCCTGCATACGGTGGAACATTTTATCAAATTTCAGATATCGGTTACAGTCTATACATGGATTAGGTGTACAGCCGTTTTCGTAGGCCTCCACAAACCTGTCCATAACTTCTGTATGGAAATCTGCGGTAAAGTTGAATACATAATAAGGCATATCCATCTGATAGGCTACGCTTCTGGCATCCTCAACATCATCCAGGGAACAGCAGGTCTTTTCCCTGTGGATACCAATATCTTCATTGTTGTAAAGTTTCATGGTAGCACCGATGCACTCGTCACCGGATTCCTTTGTAAGAAGAGCTGCCACGGAGCTGTCCACACCGCCGCTCATTGCTATGATCGCTTTTTTCATTTATATCTTAACCTTTCATTGATGATCTTTTTTGTTATACAGCATCTCTGCAATTTCGCATTTATTATAATATGGCAGATATTCTTTGTCCATGATTTTTCATCAGTAAAAAGTAACCTGCTCTTTCCCCGGAGAGCTGTTTGGTATATAATAGAACATATTTTTTCAGAAAAGGATGTGAGTATATGAAGCTTTCCCTGTTTTCCACACTGTGGGGTTACCGTAAAGAATACCTTCCCAAAGATATCTTTTCCGGTATCATTATTGCCGCAGTTTCCATTCCTATCTCCATGGGATATGCACAGATTTCCGGGATTCCGGCGGTGTATGGACTGTACGGCTCTGTTTTCCCGATCCTGCTTTTTGCACTGTTTTCCACTTCAAGACAGTTTATCTTCGGAGTTGATGCTGCTCCTGCTGCTATTGTAGGCGGTGCACTGTCTACTCTTGGCATTGCCGCAGAGTCTGAAGCTGCCATGTATTATGTTCCTGCTATTGCATTGTTTGCCGGATTATGGCTGTTCATATTCTTCCTGCTCCATGCAGATAAGATTGTGGATTTCATCTCTACACCCGTTATGGGTGGTTTTATCAGTGGCATTGCTGTTACGATCATTCTTATGCAGATTCCCAAGCTCATGGGAAGTCCCGCAGGCTCAGGCGAGCTTCTGGAGCTGGCAAAGCATATCTTTGCTGCCGCAAAAAATATCAGCTGGCTCTCTCTTTTTATGGGACTTGGTGCCTGATCCTGATCCGGCTGTTTAAAAAGCTTGCGCCAAAATTTCCCATGGCTATTGTAATCATGGCACTGGGGGTTTTCTCCACCGTTGTTCATGTGGATGAAAAAGGTGTGGTACTTCTCCAGTCTGTGGAACGTGGTCTTCCTTCCCTGGTGATCCCGGATTTTGGAAATATCGATTTCACCCAGGCCGCAGGACGTGGTCTCATGGTCGCTGTCGTCATTATGGCCGAAACACTTCTTGCAGAAAATACTTTTGCATTCCGTAATGATTACAAGCTGAATGATCGCCAGGAGATCCTGGCATGTGCTGCCGGAAACATAGCTGCTGCTGCAGTCGGATGCTGCCCCGTAAACGGAAGTATTTCCCGTACTTCCCTCAACGAACAGTACGGTGGAAAATCCCAGGCGGTTTCCATCACTGCCGGTATCACCATGGCTGTGATCCTTCTTTTCTTCACCGGTTTTATCGGATATCTCCCGGTTCCTGTGCTTACTGCCATTGTGATCTCTGCGCTGATGGATGTAGTGGAAACTCATCTGGCTGTACGTCTTTTCAAAGTAAGCCGTACAGAATTCTACATCTTCATGGCTGCCGGTTTCAGTGTGCTCTGTCTTGGAACCATTTACGGTGTTATCATTGGTATCCTGCTCTCTTTCGTAGCTGTGATCCTGAAGGCCACCAACCCGCCGCGCTCCTTCCGTGGTATGATCCCGGGAAGAGATGCTTATTTTGATCTGTCCAGAAATCGTTTCGCCTACCCTATTAAAGGCGTTGTGATCTACCGTTTCAGTGAAAACCTGTTTTTTGCAAATATAAAGATTTTTCAGGAAGATATTGAGAACAGCATCCAAAAAGACACCAGGGTAGTGATCATAGATGCCAGTGCTATCAACAGCATCGATGTCACAGCAGCAGACCGTCTGGAGGCTATCTCCGCAAGCCTGAAGAAACGTGGAATCCGTTTTTACCTCACAGAGCATTCCACCCAGATCAATGACCAGCTGCGTCAGTTCGGGATCGGTCATATGATCAAGGACGGTATGGTTCGCCGTACCATTCTTGCTGCTCTGCATGACGCAGGGATCGAATCCCCTTATGAACTGGATGTTCCAAAGGAAGACGAGGCAAAGCTTCTGCGCCGCAGTATCGCTTTTCTTCCGGCAGAAGAAGAAAATACCCTGGAAGAGTTTGCCTGGGCCTTTGGTGACGATGCAGTAAAAGAGATCGAAGAATCTGTCCATCACATTATTGAACAGTTGCACCAAATCCCGGATATCGAACGACTCTCTGAAGAAGGTCTGGAAGAGCTTCTGGATAACTGGCACGGCTTGGTGTTCTGGATGAGGATGAACTGCTTCGAAGAATTGAATTACATATGGATGAGCTGCCTGAAGAATTAACTTCCGACCGGAAACTGATCCTTCAGCTTCTGGAAAAGCGCCGTGGCAGGCTGAAAGAAAAAATCCTTGCCGAGCATCCTGAAGTTCTGGAACGGTTGGAACAACGCCGGAAAAAGCTGGAAGAACGGCTGGAAAAGCAGAATCCGGAAGCTGTTCAGAAATGGAAACACTGGAAGGAAGATCATCTCAAAGACTGATTTCCTGCATATTCCTGACAGATATTGATAAAATCCTGCATCACAGCAGAAGACCTGCGATCCTTTTTCCAGGCAAGAAGGATCCTGGTCTTCAGCTTCTCTTCTTCAATGATCCGGATCGGAAGGTCTGTACAGAGATCTTCCATAGATCTTGGAAAAACGGCGGTTGCAAGACCTTCCTGCACCCAGAGCATGGCGTCTCTGGGATCATCGCAGACACAGAAAATATCCGGCAGGAGATTTTTTTCTCCAAAAGCTTTCATCAGAAATTCTTCGTACCGCCGGTAAATAATGAGAGGGCATCCGGTCAGCTCCTTAAGGCTGATGCCCTCTTTTTTTGTCTCATTTTCAGGAATCTCCGGAGGAAGAACCGCGATCATGGGTTCCTCAACCAGCTCCAGATAATTTAAACCATCCAGCTTGATAGGTGTCCGTACTACCGAAACATCAATGATCCCATCCATCAGATAATTCAGAAGCGTAAAGGTGATGGCATCCCTTACCTCAAAGTTTACATCGGAGTTTTCCCTTGAAAATCTGGAAATATAAGGCATAATGGTGGTCACTGTGGTTGGCGTGATCCCGATACGTAAAACCTGTTTTTTCCCTGCCTTGGATACTTCCAGCTCTGTAGAACGGACATAGCTCAAAATGTTCTCTGTCCTGTCATAAAGAAGCTTGCCTGCTTCCGTCAGTGTCACTCCTGCCCTGGTTCGCTCAAAAAGCTTCACATTCAGTTCCGCTTCCAGCTGCTTGATCTGATAACTCAGCGGCGGCTGCGACATATTCAGTCTCCTTGCAGCTTCATTAATGCTTCCTGTTGCTGCAATCTCGTGAAAATATTCCAGCTGTCTGATTTCCATATATAAATCCTTCTTTCTTTATCCGGTATATAACACAGGCAAAACCCATCTGCTGCTTATTGCTTTTCGCCGTCCCACAGAGGACTTCCTTAATTCGGTTAAAAAATGATATATCTGCAATACTTTGTAAATACTATGAATATCTTTCCCCGCAATTATCCGAAAAACCATACTTCTATCATCCCACAGATTTTCATCCACGGCAATAGTAAAATTATATTACCATACATTAAAAACAATATTATACGTATTATCGCCATAGGAGTATAATAACAGAGGTTTAAGAAAAATAAGGAAACGGAGGAAGAAAAAGAAATGCGAACACTCGCAAAATATCTTCGAGATTACAAAAAAGAAAGCATTCTGGCTCCTTTTTTCAAGTTTTTGGAAGTTGTATTTGACCTGCTTGTGCCTATCGTTATCGCCCAGATCATTGATGTGGGAATCGCCTGTAATGATCACGGCTATATCGTGCAGAGATTTTTTATTCTGATACTGATGGCTGCCGCAGGACTTGCAGTCAGCATTACTGCACAGTTTTTTGCAGCAAAAGCCAGCGTAGGTTTTGCTGCAAAAGTACGTCAGGCTGTATTTGACCATATCCAGAAGCTTTCCTACACAGAGCTGGATACCCTTGGAACGGACACACTGATCACCCGTCTTACCGATGATGTGAATCAGGTACAGAACGGTGTGAATATGGGACTTCGTCTTCTACTTCGAAGCCCGTTTATCGTTCTTGGCTCCATGGTCATGGCCTTTACTATCAATGTACGTTGTGCACTGATCTTTGTTGTGGCCATCCCGGTACTGTTCCTCGTTGTCTTTGTGATCATGTTTTTAAGTATCCCGCTATTCAAAAAAGTGCAGGGCCGCCTGGATACCGTAACACGACTTACCAGGGAGAATCTTACCGGTGTCCGTGTCATCCGAGCATTCTGCCGTGAGGAAGACGCAGTTTCAGAATTTGACCAGAGCAATCTTGCACTTACAAAACTTAATGAGTTCGTCGGAAAGATCTCCGCGCTGTTAAATCCGGCTACCTATGTGCTGATCAACATCGCAACTGTTATTCTGATTCAGACTGCGGGTATTCAGGTTAATCTCGGAAACATGCAACAAGGTGAAGTTGTTGCTCTTTACAACTACATGGCACAGATGATCGTAGAGCTGATCAAGCTTGCTTCCCTTATCATCACCCTGAACAAATCCATGGCCTGTGCAGACCGTGTTGCCGGAATCCTGAAAGTAAATTCTACCATGAATTATCCGGAAAATACTTCTGCTGTATCCAAGGTTCAGGATAACTGTGCTGTTGCATTTGATCATGTGACCTTCTCCTACAAAGAAACCGGCGCACCCAGTCTTTCTGATATCACTTTTTCAGCAAAAAAAGGCTCTACTATCGGAATCATCGGTGGTACCGGAAGCGGTAAATCTACCCTTGTGGATCTGATCGCACGTTTTTATGATGCAAATGAAGGGACTGTCACTCTTGACGGCCAGAACGTTAAGGACTACTCCCGGAAGGAGCTCCGTGAAAAAATCGGCGTTGTTCCTCAGAAGGCAGCTCTTTTCCAGGGAACCATTCGCGATAACTTAAGCTGGGGTCGTGAGGATGCCACAGATGCGGAAATGTGGGAAGCTCTTACAACAGCACAGGCCCGTGAGATTGTGGAGAAAAAAGACGGCCAGCTTAATTTCCGTCTGGAACAAAACGGCCGGAACCTTTCCGGTGGCCAGCGCCAGAGACTTACCATTGCCCGCGCCCTTGTGAAAAAACCAGAGATCCTGATCCTGGATGACAGTGCCAGTGCTCTTGACTTTGCCACAGATGCGGCACTTCGGAAATCTCTCCACCAGCTCGGCGGAAACACTACCACCTTCCTGGTTTCCCAGAGAGCAGCAAGTATCCGTCAGGCCGATCTGATTCTGGTACTGGACGATGGCCAGCTTGCAGGAAAAGGTACCCATCAGGAGCTGGTAAATTCCTGTGAAACTTACCGTGAGATCTTTTTCTCACAGTTTCCGGAAGAACGGATCAAATATGAAAAAACTACCGGAAAGGAGGTTCTTGCATGAGCAAAAAAGACATTACCTCAAAAAATAGCATGGCAACCTTCTTAAAGGTGCTCCGCTTTATTGGAAAATACCGTTTTCTTCTTGTATTAAGCATTATCCTTGCAGCTGTCACTGTAATTCTGCAGCTGTATGTACCTGTACTTTTCGGCTATGCCATTGATGAGGTTGCAGCTACCCATGAAGTAAACTTTTCAAGGATGTGGTTCTATCTTTCCAGAATTCTTGTGATGATCGTACTTTCCGGTGCTGCCACATGGGTGATGAGTATTATCAACAACCGCATGACTTACCGCACAGTGCAGGATATCCGTGCAAAATCTATCCGCCATATCCAGAAGCTTCCGTTGTCCTACCTGGACGGACACAGCACCGGCGATATCATCAGCCGCGTCATCGCAGATACAGATATTCTTTCCGATGGTATGCTCCTTGGGTTTACACAGTTATTTTCCGGTATCATCACTATCATCGAACCCTGATCTTCATGTTTTCCAAAAATGTCTGGATCACACTGATGGTCATTGTCCTGACACCTGTAAGCTTTTTTGTGGCAAAATTCATCTCCTCCCATTCATTCCAGATGTTCCGTGCACAGAGTGATGCCCGTGGACGTCAGACCGCACTGATCGAGGAAATGATCGGAAATCAGAAAGTGGTTCAGGCCTTTGGTTACGAAAATCGTTCTTCCGAACGTTTTGCTGCGATCAACGAAGAACTCCGTGATTCCAGCCAGAAGGCTGTTTTTTACAGCAGTCTAACCAACCCGTCCACACGATGTGTCAACAATATCATCTATGCAGGTGTAGCTCTTGCAGGTGCTTTTCTGATCCCCGGCGGACATCTTACTGTTGGCGGTCTCTCCGTACTTCTTGCCTATGCAAATCAGTACATGAAGCCATTTAATGACATCAGTTCCGTTATCACAGAGCTTCAGAATGCTCTGGCCTGTGCAACCAGAATTTTTGATCTTCTGGAGGAGCAGCCGGAAAGCACGGATCCTGCCGGAACTCTTAATGATGTAAAAGGTGCTGTGGATATCCGGAATGTTTCCTTCCGCTATGAGGAGGACAAACCTCTGATTGAAAACTTCAATCTGCACACAGAACCAGGCAGACGAATTGCCATTGTAGGTCCTACCGGCTGCGGTAAAACAACATTTATCAATCTTCTGATGCGATTCTACGATGTGAACGGCGGAAGCATTTCCGTAGATGGAAAACCCATCACAGAAGTTTCCAGACATGCCATTCGAAGCAGCTATGGTATGGTGCTTCAGGATACCTGGATTAAGCAGGGAACAGTCCGTGATAATATCTGCATCGGAAAACCGGACGCTTCTGATGAGGAAGTGATCAAGGCTTCCAAAATGTCTCACAGCTGGGAATTTATCCGCCGTCTTCCGGATGGTCTGGATACCATTCTTTATGAAGACAGCTTAAGCCAGGGACAGAAGCAGCTTCTCTGCATCACCCGTGTTATGCTGTGCCTGCCTCCGATGCTGATCCTTGATGAGGCAACTTCAAGTATTGATACACGAACTGAAATGCTGATCCAGGAAGCCTTCGACCGGATGATGCAGGGCAGAACAAGCTTTATCGTAGCACACCGTCTGTCTACCATCCGCAATGCTGATGAGATCCTTGTCATGAAAGACGGTAGCATTATCGAACAAGGCAGCCATGACGAACTGATGGCTAGGGTGGATTCTACAATGATCTGTATAACAGCCAGTTTGTGAGGGTCGCTGAGTAATATAAACTGACTTTAAAATTCTCCGGAAAGCAGGTTCCCTGTACCGGAGAATTTTTATGTCTTAAAAAATTACTTTGTAATATCCAGAATAATGTCCATTTCTTTTTTGAGTCAAGCGAATAAAATCATCCGCATTCATTACTTGCTCAGTTTCAATTTTTCTTGTATTTTGTCCGGAGAAGCCACTTCTGATCGATCACTTTCAGTTCTTTTCCAAACCGGATATGAAGTCTTACAGAACCCGGAAGCTGCTCTACATGCTCAATATTCCCGGTTCCGAATTTCGGATGGCTGATATCCTCTCCTATCTCATAGCGCACAATGCTGTTCTGTGTGTTCCTGTGCTGCTGCTCTCTCCGATATGTATCTCGCACTGTTACCGTCCGGTCATGAATCGGGCTTCTAAGTTTTTTCTCGTAATCGTGTTTCATCAGAGCTTCCCCTGCCTTATAATATGGCGTTGGTGCTGCACCGGTCAGGGAACAACAGTATTTCCATGCGCTTCCGTGAGTTCCGTGCTGCCATCGGTATTCTGTGGGAATGTGAAAATTATGCTGCATGTAATGAGCATATTCATGTTTGTAAAGATCCATCCTGTCCTCTTTTTTCAGCGGATTTTTTACCGCATAGCCGATAAACAACAGGGAAAAATGAAAATGCTCTTTTTCGTGGTAACTGCCCCTTGTATACGATCCAAGAAGATCCGGCTCCATGCCAAACGTTATAGGAATCTTCGCTCCGTTAAGATGAAATTTTTTATCGAATTCTGCATAGAGACTTCGGATCTGGGCTGTAAGTATTGGGATTTCTTTCTGCAGGGCCTGTGCTAGTGTCTGATCGATCATTGTGTCTGCAACTCCTTTATTCTGCTGATTCAGTATGGCTGCTGCTTTTACAGAACAGACAGCACATCCGGGAACATTTCCACACAACGTTTCAGGATTCCCTGCATGTAGGCAATGGCAATTCCGTAATTGGTGATGGGAATCTCCTGGTCCAGTGCGCATTTCTGACGGTAACGCATTTCCCTCTCATTAAGCATACATCCGCCACAATGCACGATCAGACTGTACTTCGTCACATCCTCCGGGAAATCTCTTCCGGAGGAATACTCAAATTCCAGATCCTTCCCCGTATAATTACGGATCCATCGTGGAAGCTTGACTGTTCCGATATCATCACACTGCCTGTGGTGGGTACATCCCTCTGAGATCAGAATCTTATCTCCGTCTTTCAGCCGGTCGATCGCTGCTGCACCGGCTGCTGCAGCTTTTAAATTCCCCTTAAATCGGGCGAACAGAATAGAAAAAGACGTAAGCCAGATATCTTCCGGTGTTTCCTTACTGACTTTGGCAAAAACCTGGCTGTCTGTGATCACAAGCTTAGGTTTTTACCCAGGTTTTCCAGGGTATTGGAAAGCTCATCCTCTTTGATCACGATCGCTGCTGCTCCGGCTTCCAGCACATCACGGATGGTCTGCTGCTGCGGAAGGATCAGGCGCCTTTTGGTGCAGCTTTATCTATGGGAACTACAAGAATCACAAAATCTGATGGTTCAAGAAGATCCCCTACCAGACGCAATTTCAGTTCATCCGTTACTGCCAGAGAAGCGATCCTCTCTTTCAGCTCGTAGATATTCTGACCGGTAGCGGCGCTGGCATAAATAGATTGCTCTGCGTTCTGGTTTAATTTATTTTCTGAAGAAAGCCGGTTCCCGTCTTTCGTTTTCAGCAGATCTGCCTTGTTATAAACAACCAGATACGGAATCTCCTTCTCTTTAAAAATACGGATCAATTCTTCATCCACACTGGTTTTTCCCACAGTGGCATCTACTACAAGAACTGCTACATCCACTCTGTTCAGCACCTGTTTCGCCTTGCGGACGCGAAGCTCTCCAAGATGGCCTTCATCATCAATACCTGGTGTATCTATGATCACCACCGGGCCCAAAGGAAGCAGTTCCATGGCCTTACTTACCGGATCCGTAGTAGTTCCCTTTACATCTGATACCACTGCCAGCTCCTGGCCTGTCACCTTATTTACAATACTGGATTTTCCTGCATTTCTTTTGCCAAAAAAACCGATATGTACACGGTCTGCTGACGGCGTTTCATTCATTCCCATAATTCTTCCTCTTTTCTTTCAGCATCAGACAGGTTCTCATCCATTCCTGTTCCCATCAACCTGCTTCTTTTTGATTTTAAAAAGCCGGACAGTCCTTCCACTCTTATCAACTCTTTAACTTTATCAGAAAAACAGATCCTTATATCCTTTCTACAAAGCTTACATAATCTCTGAGTAGTCAATTTTTCTGTCCTTAAACATTATTTCCTTTATTATATCATGAACAAAACATAAACAAACCTTTTTATTTTGTTATTTATGTGCTATTTTTATATGCAGAAACACCGATACTCATCTTTTACAGAAAGGATTTCGGATATGAAACCATCATCTTCATTTAAGCCACAGGCTGTTTTCAGCGATATCGACGGCACTTTACTAACCTCAGAACATGTTATATCTCCGCTGACCAGCTCCGCCATTCATACTTTGACAGATCAGGGTGTTCTGTTTACTATTTCGTCAGCACGAAGCCCCTCCGGCATCCGTCCTATTATAGAAAAAAATAATTTTCATTGTTGCACCATTGCATTCAGTGGTGCACTGATCCTGGATGAAGATCAAAATATCCTTTATGAAAAAGGAATAACTATTTCTGATGCTTCCAAAATCATTGATGTGATCGAAAAAAAATGCCCTCACGTGACCTGGAATGTTTTTACCGCAGAAGACTGGATCGTAAAAGACCGGACAGATCCTCATGTGATCCATGAAGAAACGGTTGTGGAAACTATCTCCATGGAGGGATCACTTCATTCTCTCTCAGATACAGTTATGATAGATAAAATCCTGTGTATGTGCGATCCTGAATATATGTCATCGTCAGAAACACTTCTCCGCAAATATTTTCCGAAATTATCTATTGCAAGATCTTCCGATTCTCTTCTTGAGATCATGGCTGGCGGCATAAACAAAGCAGAAGCTGTAAAATATCTCTGCGATCTTCGAAAAATTCCTCTTTCCAGTACTATTGCATTCGGAGATAATTATAATGATCTGGAAATGTTGGAGGCAGTAGGATATGGAGTTTTGATGGGAAATGCACCTTCTGAGCTGCAAAAACATTTCTCTTTTGTAACAAAGAGTAATGATCAGGACGGTATTTTTCAGGCTTTTAAAGAACTGGGAGTTCTGAATTAAAGAATATTTATAACAAATGGAAAGTCTCTTCCAGAAGATAATTTTTCATCTGTACCTGTGAAAGAGACTTTCTATATTTCAGCAGATAATATTTATTTCAATGCCGTTCCGGCTTTAAAAGCATCACCGACTTTTTCGCCAAGACGGATATAAGCATTGTTAAACGGATCAAAAGTGATCGGTGCTGCTTTTGAGACATCCACATTTCCATTTTCATCCAGAACGCTCTCATCCACGCTAACATTTACGATCTCACCAATCAGCCGGCAGGTTTCTTTGTCGTAGCTTTTCAGCTTACATTCCACACAGATCGGAAGCTCTTTGATAATAGGTGCATCTACTTTATCAGATTTTTCTGCTGTAAATCCGGCTTTTTCAAATTTATCCGGCTCTTTGTTTCCGGAAACAATTCCTACATAATCGCAGGCGGTCATATGCTCACGTCTGCCATGCTCACTGTAAAAGCACCTTTTTTCAGAATGTTTTCAGTTGTTTTGTGATTTTCACTGACACAGATGGAAATTTCCTTATCATCGCTGATTCCTCCCCAGGCTGCATTCATAACATCCGGTTTCCATCCTCGCCATATGTGGCGATCATTAATACCGGCTGTGGATAAGTATAAGGCTTTGCTCCGAAATCTTTTCTCATGATCTTTCACTCCTTTATTGTATTATTGTTACTTTTTATAAATTGACGTACAAGCTGCAGACCTCCCAACGGAACACAGAATTTATCTCTGTGCTGACTGCATTGCTGATACGTTTCTTCCAAATCAAACCACTGTACCTCTTCTACTTCTTCCTTTTGAAGTGTAAGATGATCGATCTCTACCGGATGGTCATAGATATAAACAAAAGCAATTTCTTCATCCCGAAATAATTTTCCATGAAATTCTCTGGCAAAAGATATGGGGAATTTTCCTGCAAACTGCAAATCAGCTGGTTCTGCATGGATTCCCAGTTCTTCTTCCAGTTCCCGCAATGCTGATTCCATTGGCTCATCACCTGCCTGTATATGACCTGCAGATGAAGTATCAAATTTTCCAGGAAAGGAGTCCTTATTTCTGGATCTTTTTTGAAGAAGAATCTCTGTTTTTTCATTTCCTCGGCGGATGATCCAGATATGAGCAGTACGATGAGGGATTCCTTCTGCGTGAGCAATACTCCTTTCTATAGTTTGTCCGGTGGGATCACCGTTTTCATCTATGATATCAAATAATTCCATTTTTCTGCTTCTTTCTCATATTTTATTCTTTCTTAACCAAATCAATCTCATTCTAGCATGATTTCGAAACAGTTTCCAGCCTGTAAAAAATGCCTGTAAACAGCTCCTTGTTTACAGACACAAAAAAACTCCCCCTGTTGGACTCGAACCAACGACACTGCGGTTAACAGCCGCATGCTCTACCGACTGAGCTAAGGAGGAATACTTAAATATTTAATTTAAGGCTTGTACCTTAAAAACTACATACATGCTTGTTGATGGTTAATCATTTTGTTGAATCAATTTTAACCTGCGTACCGATTCACCTTTTTTCACGGGCTCGCAGCTAAAGCTGCATCGCCTGTTCTTTAGGCTACTCCAGCGGTGGTCATCTCGCAACTTCGTTGCTCGATGTCATTTGCTTCCAAATGTTCAGTCTGTACCATAAATGGTTCTCCACAAGCAAGCTTGTTCCGCCCCATTTCTGTTACATCCTGCCCGCTTCCTCGGCTAGTTGGTCAAGCCCTCACCCGATTAGTAACAGTCAGCTCCATGTGTTACCACACTTCCACCCCTGCCCTATCTACCTCGTCGTCTTCAAGGGGGTTTACTTCACTAAAGAATGGGATATCTCATCTTGAGGGGGGCTTCACGCTTAGATGCCTTCAGCGTTTATCCCTTCCGGACTTGGCTACCCGGCC
>ENA-OQCN01000609-OQCN01000609.1-human-gut-metagenome-genome-assembly--contig:-NODE-609-length-19090-cov-3.426673_pt1 | contig 19090 bp, 20 predicted proteins | sample MGYA00242497_ERZ504576 | MGnify/ENA primary metagenome ERZ504576 (study PRJEB26092, sample SAMD00036296) | human gut metagenome | host: Homo sapiens | study: EMG produced TPA metagenomics assembly of... | reverse complement strand
CTCAGATAATTACATTCTTCTGTTACCCGGTTCCAGTGGGAATCGATTCACATCCTCCATGATTTGAAATCATTTGACGGGTAATCTCTTCCATCTGGTTTAATCGTTCTTCATAGATAATATCCTGGATATAAGTATGATACAGAAAAAAGAATGCAAGAAGCATCGCTATACCAGTCATACAGCAACCCAATATTAAGTTTCGGTAATTCCTTGCCTTTTGCATCTTTCTCCTCCGCTTATTTCCATTCAGCGTCTGCTTCACTTAAAGTCTCAAACTGTCCAAAAAACTCTTTTGCCGCATCCATACCCACAATACCACTGTCTGTCACTTCCGTTTCTGACGCCAGTTTTTCACTGATTCCGGAAATTGCGACCTGATAAGTCTTTCCATCCTCCAGTTTCATATCTTCAGGATTTACCAACATATATGGATAATTCTTGCCTGTACCAACTGCATCATAACCTTCTTCATACAATGCCTGAATCTGTTTTCCTGTCAGCCTGATTGTTTTAATCGTCTGTGACCAGCCAGTCGGAAGAATGGTACAGATATCATAGTCTGTAATATTCTTTGCATACAGTTTTCCGCTCACGCCATCATTGTTCTGGTTTGTGCCATTTCCACTGATCCATGTTCCAAGGGATATAAGAGCAACGTCACTTCCGGTCGCCTCGGCAAAACATCTGCCCACCAGCTTTGCACAGCTTTCCTGTGAGATTTTCTCTGTGGCTGTTGTGATCACTTCCGGCTGGTTATTTACCACTCTGTCCTGATCCTCATCCAATTGATCTGCCACATCCTTTATTGATGCCTTATCCTGCATGAATTCCAGCATTTTGGTTCCGGTATTTACAATCGTATTTTCCCATCCGGCATAAATAAACGGTGTCGTATTCCCTGCATTGATCATATCTGAAATATCTGCATAGAAGGTGTCATCTGCCTTTGCATCTTTGAAAGGAAGTAGTCCTGCTTTTAATGTGCTGTCCGGATACAGGGCGCTGGTTCCTTCTACCGTAGACAGCACCTTCATGATTTTTAATGCATCTTCAAGTTTCTCAGGATGATTCTCCAGCTCTTTATTCAATCCATAATAACGGTTTACATTTAAAATAAATACATTCCTGCTTCCGTCTTCAGACAGGTATGGCATCAGACCAAATTTGTCCGTTGTATCTTCTGCGTCCATAATGCCATTCTGTGGTCCCAATAGAAACAGTGAGTTTCCCTTTATAAAATCATCTCTTGTTTTGCCATCATCTGCCGGATCACTGTTGCTGCAGTCAAGCATCCCAAGGTCTTTCCACTTTTGGATATATTCCATACTTTCCATCATACCTGGTGTATCGCTTACATTTGCCTTTCCTGACAGGTAATCTTTCTGCCACTGCTTTCCAGACATGGTACTAAGGAATCCCGCATCCGCAATATTACATACATACTGAAAGGCTGAACCAGGGTACTGAATCTGTGCCATACATAACGTAACTCCTGCTTCTTTTGCTTTGTCTGCAAGTTCTTCAAGCTCTGTAAAAGATGTTGCAGCTTCCAGCCATTTTTCTCAAACAGTGTTTTATTATAAGTGATTCCATAACAGTTGTACAAAGATGGAAGCATATAAAGTGCACCATCATCGATACATCTTTCAGACGTGATTCCACATAATTATCTGTAAAATCGTATCCGGAGAGATCAATCATCTTATCACTGACATCCACCACATCTGGCTTATAAAAAGTCTGTGTGCAGATGTCCGGAAGATCATCTGCCTCTAACATATTCTGCAGACAGGTTGTTGTATTTGCTCCGCTGTACGGGACTACTTCAAGCTCAATCTCTGGATATGTTTTATGCACTTCTTCTATAAAATTGTCCACTTCCAGATAAGGAGCCATAAAAGTAATTGCTTCGTGCTTCTTTGGTGTTTCATCTGTTTTCCCACACCCTATAAGTCCTGTTGCCGCTATACATGCCAAAATAAGACATGCACTTTGTACTTTTTTGATTTTCATATTTTTCTCTCTTCTCCGATAAAATCATTATGGTTCCGTTTATGAAATAACATCCCTGCTTGCAGGATTCTTCGCCTGCGAAGGGTCGCTTCAGCGACATAATTCCCCTCCGTCGCAGTGCGATCCTGCCCGGAGGGCTTTTATGTTATAGGAACATTACGGAGTAATTTCCTATAACATAAAAAAACACCGTCTCACAGACAGCGCACATCATTTCATGCAACTGGTTGCCATTTTACAGGCCCTGTAGCTTTGCGTCACAGACTTTCATCTGCTTTGCCGATCGTCGTTCTATTACAGATTGTAAATTTATGCAAAATATTGATTTCATTATACTCCTACATTCCACTGTACACAAGAAAAACCTCGCCGCTTTAACGCTAAAAAAAGAACAGCCGATTATATATTCGAACTGTTCTCCTATAACCTGAAAAACTTTTGTTTAGCGGTTCCCCCGTTTATTATGATTAATTGACTTGAAATTGCATTATTCTCAACAGAATTCGAGAGAAAATTTTCTCTTATCGTAATATACTTCTAACCAAATCAATGTAATTCAGCTTTACCGTTTCATAGGAAATATTGTCAGAAATCAATTTCATAGTTGAATCAGCATAATCATCAGCATAAAAATCTTCTCTTATGAGTTTTTCTGCTACAGCCAGCAGATCAACATCCTCCCTGGCAGACGGGGTTATTTTAATATCCATGCCTGATCTGTGCTTTCTAACATCTGCAAAGAGCCTTTTGAAATCATCATCTATTGAAATATAATTTTTCAGCTTAAAGATATCATATAAGTGTCTGGAATTTCTCGTTGCTCTTCCTACCATATAATAATCACACACAGCAAAAATTTTATCTATAATTGTTCTGGATAGTGCCTGTGTCTTCATCTTAAATGGTTCTAACCCATAGTCTCTCAAAATCTCCGCTTCTTTTGTTGCGAGACAATCAAATATTATACTTGTAATTTCCTTTTCTTCTGTTGGATAAGAATACGACATCAATGCTGTCTCTAGCTTCACATATGGTCGCAGACCTCTTTTATCTTCTGAGCAAACTGAATCATATAAGAAATCATAGTGATTATAGTCCTTATCGCTTTCAATAAACTTCCAATTATCAATTGCTAAGTCTAAATCTTCGCTAATTGGTTGTAATAACTGATATTTGATTTTCTTTCTTCTGGCTTCTCCCAAATGTTCTTCAAATGTAATATCAATATCCTCTGAAAAACGGTCTATAGCATGATAAGCCTTGGAAAGGGATGTTCCACCCTTAAACACCACATTAGGATTTCTCTGTACAAGTTCTTTTAATATCATTGTCACATAATAATCTTTTTCCACGATACTTTCATCTATGCCCGTTCGCTCTGATACCGTTACAATAATATCCCTCAACAATTCCTTATCATCTTTATGCAAATACATCATCCAACCTCAATTCATAATAATATTTAAATATTGCAATCGGAAACTCTCTTATATAACTATCCACGTCTTTTTTTGTGATGCCATGTATCCGCACAAATTGAGATACTTTATCATGAGCCACATCATAGCTTTCATCCAGATACACATCCAGATTCTTTAATAAGTCAAGTAACTGCAGCACATAAACATTTTCTTCATTTACCGGAACCACTGGCTTTCTTACAATGAATGTTCTCTTTCCAATTGGAACTTCTCTTACTTTTGCAGCCATATTGTTGCTGACAATCTCAACTTTATTGGGAACCTGCGTTGAAATTCCCAACTGATTGGCAAATGTATTTCCCGAATAGAAGCCATCTACTTTCCCACCTCTGGAAACATATTTGTATCTGGCAACCGTATCTGCATTTACACCTACACTTTTTTTTAATCGTGATTTCTTAGGCAAATAATAAATGCCGTTCTCATATTTCTGCAGTTTTCCTTCATTGCATAACTTTTTTAACTGCTGGTTTACTGCAGATTTTGTAATTCCCTTAATCACTATATCAGAAAAGAATATAGGCTCTGCTTCCTTATAATTGTTTTTCAAAAATTCATATAGCATAAACCTCTCTCCTTCTATCTAAATATTTGTAACCAGTTAAGTTATTTTTGTTAATTATATTCTATTCTTATTCTTAAGCTCTGTCAATGTTATTTTGATAGCTATTGTTAGTGTATCCAGAGCAAAATAAAACATAAAAGAATCTTTCATTCTTTTCTCTGGACAAATAAAAATACGGCATCACACAGACCTGCTCATGTGATACCGTAATATTCTTTCTTATATCTTCAGCACTCGCAATCACAACCTGCAACGATAATAATATGACACACAGAATGATTGCTGTAATTTTTCTTAAAATAACAGCTCCATCTGATCCCCCACTTCAATTCTCGCAGTGACAAGCTCATCCGGTTCTTTCCCTCTTTTGTGTTCGGCTTTCAGATACTGGGTACCGCCTCTCAGACTTGCAGCGATCAGATTCAGCACATATATATTGTCAAAACGATTATAGATGGACTCTCCGCCCAGACCGGTAAGGCAGATAAGCTGTGTGTTGCTCTTTTTTGCCATATCCATCAGTGGGATCAGCAGATGGGAGGCATTGGTCTGCGCGAACGGATTGTCCATGATCAGAACCTTTCCCTCATTTTTATCTGCAAAAAATGTCTGTATCATCCCGTCTCATATAATACAGAAGGCTGGACAGGATTACAAATGCAGACAGAAATCCTTCTCCACCTGAGTTTCTGGAAACCTCCTTCCAGGTAATCGGATATTCTCTCTGGGCTTCGATCTTATAAAGATGAATCTGTACATTTCCGATTCCCACCACCTGATCATAGAGATTTCTGGTAGTAATACCGGAACCGAAAAACTCCTGTGCATTCTCATTTTTCTCGAAAAGTTCCACGCCTTCCATAGTGATCTTATCAATAAAGTCTTCCAGACGCAGACGGTAAAGCCCTGCATTTTCTTCCCAGTCCGGAAGCTGGATCTTTAACATTTTGATATTTCTTTCCCTGATGGTAATGGTTGAATTATGGTCGATTTTTCCAAGGTTACTGTGGATTTCCCGGACATAATCCTCCAGAAGTTCTGTGATACGTTCCTTCTCCCTCTCTACTACAGAAATATCGACCTCTAACTTCTCCATCAGACTGTCATATGACTGTACTGTAGTTTTAACTGAGTCAGGACACGCACTGCATCATCGGAAAGCTCCAGCATCTGTTCCAGCGGTTTCCTGTAGAAATCATCCTGAAAGTTTTCCATACGGACAATCTTATTCAGTGTCCGCACCAGTTCTTCCTTCTTCTGTCTGGTATCCCGCATTTTCTGATTATAATCTCTGATCAGGATTCCCTTGCAATTTCTTAATTCTTCCGCAGACAGGTTCTCCGAAACCGGCTCATGGTCTTCTGCATCCACAGGAATCAGTTCATTATACTCTGATAAAGCAGTCAGGTTTTCTTCATAGCTGCGAAGCTTTCCGCTTAAAAACTCCTCCTGCTTCTTCTCTTCTTTCTTCTCATAAAGAAGCTGGTTTTTCCTTGCCTGAAAATCCTGTCCCTGAATCTCATCCTTTGGCAGAGGTTTCTCCATACCGCAGACAGAATGAATCCTTTTTGTCAGTTCGCTGATCTTACTCTGGGCACTGCTGCCTTTTTGTCTGCATCATTCCACTGCATATCCTTTGTCTGGATCTTTCTGCGAAAATCTTCCAGCACTCCCTCCTGATGTGACTCTTCTTTTCTGTCATAGATCACACCGGACCACTGTTCAGGCTTTAAGTGATATTTTTTCTGAAGATAATCCAGATCTTCCTTTTCCCTCTGGTAACGCGCGGCAGACCTTCTCTCCTGTTCTTCCAGATTCTTCAGCTCCTGTGAAAGAACAGAGGTGATTGCCTCATAACGCGCTTCCATCTGCTCTGTAGACATGCTGTCAAATCCAAACTGCTGACTCTGCTGTTTCCTGACTTCATCTGACTCCCTGCTGTCCATCTCATATGACGCATATCTGGTATATTTTTCATCCAGTCTGTCTTTTTCTCTCTCCAGCATATTCAGATTATGCTCCAGAGTCATTTTCTCCTCCAGAAGCTTTTCCTGTCTGTCTTTTGCAAGCTTCTGGTTTTCCCGGAAACGAGTTTCATCCTTTTTTACATTTTTCAAGCTCATTTCGATTATTTTCATAGAAAGCATAATCTTTTTCCAGCTGGGAAATCTTCCAGGCGCTGTTTCTGACGGTCAATTTCTGCAGCGGATTTTATGAGCAGATTCTGTAGCTTTTCATGTGCTGTTTTCAGGCTGTCAAGCTCCTGTGCTGCATCACGGATATCCTTTTCCAGAGTTTTTTTCTCTTCCTCAAAAGTTTCAGAAGCTCCTGGATTTCTTCCCATTTTTCTTTTGTTACAGACTGGTTTTTCAGTGTTTCCTGACGCTGAAATACTCTGCGTATTCCTTTTTGCGCTGATCCACAGCCTGATTTAGCTTCTCCAGCTCTTTCTTTTTCTCCCAGATCATTGCCTGAAGCTTTTCTTCATCCAGGAGGTTTTCATTAAACAGAATATAAAAGCTGATTCCTGGGAAATTTACGATTTTGTCTGTGTACTTTTCCTGAAATTCTTCTATTTTCTCACGCTCTACAATAGGCACAGGGAAGGATGTGCAGACGTTTCTGTTGTTTTGTCCCAGCTTCTCGATTTCCTGTCGGGTAAGGATCAGGCATATGGCAGAAATGGATTCTTACGAACCAGCATCTGGTTTTTCTTCTGGGAGTATCCGTTCTTTTTCAGCCATTCCATACCATAAATTGTGTGAATTCCCAAATCATCCAGTTCTTTCTCCAGCTCCTCAGGAAGCTCCAGAATCTTTCCGCTGGTAAGGCTTAAATATTCTTTTTCCAGAGAATCCTCTTCCTTTTCCAGATTCCGCCGCAGCTCCTCCAGTTCACGCAGCTTTCGGCCAGAGTTCTCCAGTATCCTGTCAGTATCCAGAAGATGGCGTTCCTCCATATCCAGATATTTCAGGATATTCTTCCTTATTTCCAGTTCATTCTGATAGAGCTGATAGGTATGTTCCTGGTTCTCTGTCTCTGACTTTTTATGAATCAGGGCCTCTTTCTTATCCTCCAGACTGCGCTCCTGACGGCGGATCAGCTCCTTGTCAGCTTCCCATTTCTTCTGATTTTCTGTACGTTCCCTCACTGTTTTTTGCAGTTCCTGTTCGTACATCTGACGACGGATTTCCAGTGTTCCTGCTTCATAGTTTCCCAGAATATTTCGTACTAATTCTTCCTGATACTTGGCATTATACTGGTTTTCCAGACGGGTATAGGATTCTATCTGACTTTCCAGTTTTCCTTTTCTGCCAAAGCAGTCACGGATCTTTCTTCCAGTTCTTCGGATCTTTTCGCCTCATCCTGTGCTTCTTTTCCCTTTTTCTGTATATTTTCAGACAGGTTTTCCTGCTGTTGTCTGTTATCCTGAATACGTTCTTCGAAAATGTTTTTCAAGGTCAGGCCAAGTGCTTTTCTCTCCGGTTCCAGATCAGCTCCCTGCTGTCTGGCAACTGAGATTTTCTCCCTGAGAAGATTCAATTCCTCTTTTTCCTCTGACACAGAATCCTGCTGTCTGGCACATTGGAAAATATGAAGCTTCTTCTCTGTCTGTTCTGCCTGCACCTGAAGGTTTTCACGCTCCATATCGATCATATCACGGTTTCCGATATGAAGATTCTTCTCTTCCTCATAGTCATAGACCTGGCTGGAAAGTTCCTCGTATTCTACTCTGGAAAGCTTTTGATCCAGACTTTCCAGCACTTCTTTTGTATGATCATGGACTTTCTCAGTCTGGCTTAAGAGTCCATTTACATCATGGATAAACCAGGCAATTTTATTCTGCTGTTTTCCTTCCTCTGTCTCCGCATTCTGATACTCTTCTGCCTGGGTCTGAATCCCATTTGCCTCTTCCTTAAACTGACGGATTGTGTCTCTTCGCTTAATTTTAGAACGGTTATCCTTATACTGTCCTGCATATTTTTCCAGAATAGACTGGAACTCTTTAATACGGTTCTTGTCCTTATTCAGTTTGCTCTCAATAGCCTCGAGAAACCATTTTTCTGTCAGCCCCTTTTCATCCTTGCAGTCCGCAAAAAGATCTGACAGTCCGGATTCCTTCAGATTGATTTTCTTAATAATAGTTTCCCATTCCTTATAATTGATCTGGTATTCCATCAGCTTATTGAAGTACTGGCGGGACTGAGCATAGTTTGTCAGATCATAATAGAAGAACTTCATATCCCTGTCTTTTTTGTAGGTTTCAAAAAGCTGTCTGCAGGAGTTGAAATTCTTCAGGATCATCTCTTTTTTTACCCTTTTCCACTACAGGAAGGTGGTGGATATCCTGAATACAGGGGCTCTGATATTCACTGACAATTCCAATAATATCCAGATTCTCTTTTCTGTCCTCTTCCATATCCTGGGATTTTCTGACCATAAGACCTGTGAGAACATAGCCTGCACCCTGATCCAGTGCCCATTCCACCAGGATAAAGGATGGCTTATTGGTAGTAAAATAGCTTTCAAATAATCGGTCTTTGGTATTGCGATATCTTGGATGCACAAAGGGCGCAGTCAGCATCTGGACAAGAACAGATTTCCCACCGCCGTTCTGCAGAGAGATCAGTGTGCTTTCTCCATTAAAGTGCAGAGTTTCATCGCTGATGCGATATGCATTGTTATTGTAATTCACGTTGATCAGACGCACTGCATTAATCTTACTCATCTTTTACCACCCCCAGTACTCTCAGAACCCGCTGGTAATTGTTCTGGTTCAGAAGATTCCAGTCCATAAAATTATCCAGCTTTCTGGTTGTTTTTATCATCTCATCCTGCACCACATACTCGATCAGTCCCTGTTTCTGAAGGAACATCAGAATATTGTAGATAAAGCCTTCCTTGGTTGTCTTCATTCTGGAACCTCTGTCATCAGACTTCAGCGCCTCATAAGTTTCATAAAGGACTTTGAAAGAGATCCCAGCAGTATCTTTGGAGTTCTTTCCATCTTCATCCTCTTCAGTGGCAGTCTCTTCTGCTGCCCCTTCCTTCAGGCGGGCGGAAAGACAGTTCATAAGCTCTCCCACGCGCATATATTCTCTGGATTTACTGCTGCTTCCCTGTCCGTCAAAGAATTCTACCAGCAGCGTAAGGATTACAAACTGTGACAGATAATAATCCCTGTCCGTTGCCCCGGATTTACACAGTGTACCTTTAAGCTGCTGCTTGGAAAAGCCAAGAAAATTGTTCTCCTCTTTGGGAATCAGATAGATTACATTTCCGTAGCGTTCCACATTGCTTCCCGCAATCTCGCCCTGGGATTTCACCAGATTCCGGATGGATTCTTCCTCTGTATATGCTTTATATAAAAGCTGCTCATCCTCTTCCCGCAGCTCATGATGCTCCAGAAGATAATAAAAAATCTCCTGGCTGGTACGGATTTCCTCTGCTTCATATGCCATATCTGTTATTCCTCGTTTCTCATGATTCGAATCAGGATATTGGAACAACGGATGCTTTTTTTCACGCCATTTTCGCTGAAAACATTGTCAAAGGTGACTGTGCTTCCGTCTTCTATCCTGTATACTTCTATTTTACCGATTTTTTTGTCTGAAAATCTTTCTTCTGAAAGCTGGAGCAGCATTTCGTTGAGCTGAAAATCTGCTGTCTGATCCTGGATAAATTCATTTCGTTCCTTTTTCAGTGCTTCCATATTGATCTCTTTATTCCGTATCAGCTCCACCATGATCTCTTTAAAAATTTCAACATTTGGGATCAGTTGCTGCTGCATTTCTTCTGCATTTTTCTCGTTCTCCTGAATGTTTTTCCAGATATCAGAAAGGGAAATTTCACCTTTTTCAGATGCCTGCTCAAGCAGAAATCCCAGACTGCTCTCATAGCGTTTCAGCTTCTGTCTGCGTTTCTCTTCCTGCTCTTTCAGATATGCATCTTCGTCAAAATCCAGCATCTCCTCAGTATCCTCGTCCTCATTCCTGACAGACGGTTTCTGATATAATAAGGCTTTGTTCAGGTTATAAACCTTGTCCGGTTCCCGGTTGAACAGCGGTCTTAAAAAATAGTCCAGATTTCCCAGTGCCGACGGATTCTCCAGCACTTTATCATAGAAATCATTGCGCATGGAAAATCTCCGGATCAGTGACATCTGCGACAATGCTTCCAGTTCTCTGGTATAAAGTGCCTTCAGGTCAAAATGGCTGCTCAGGATTTTCTGGTGCTCATCAATGGTTCTGTTCAGATAGCTCTCAATAATACGGAGATTCTCAAGGTTCTCCTCTTCCTTTTCGCCCAGACGGCACACATTGATGTTCTCTTCTTCCAGCTTCTTTACCCTGCTTCGCACCAGTTCCCGGTATTTCTGGAATTTTTCCTTTGTGTCACTGATCGTATCCAGATTCTCCAGAAGGATTTCTTCGTAATCCTTTACTGAATAATTCAGGGCATTTCTGCGGATTTTTCCCATAGCTTCCTGAATCTTCTGAAGCTGGATGCGCATCAGGTTAAAAACATTCTTAATCTCATCCACAGCCTTATCATAGCTCTGTTTTTCCAGATGCATCTGAAAGATCATTTCATGGATGGTAAGCTTCATATTATTTTCTATTTCAAGGGTGGAAAGTATCAGATTGTATCCGTCGTCTGTAAGATAATAAGAGGTTCTGCGAACCTCCTGATCCAGATACACGATCCGGTTCGCCACGTAACTGATATGCATAATATGATAATCGTTCTCTTCAAAATCATAGCCGTCAAAATACATGGCACGGCCTTCATTTGATAAGATCACATTGACAACAAAATCTCCTAATTTTCTGCAGTCATCATAGGAGATTTCTTTACCCAGATACCTGGTATTGATGGTATCAATATAGGCTCCGATATCATCCATAGTACAGTTCTCTTCCCTCAGAGACTGCTCCATAATATAAAGCATTACTGCAAAAATAAGATTCATCTGTTCATCAAATTTCAGAAAGCCAAACTGTTTCCAGGATGTCTTCTGAATACTGTTTTGGATAAGAACACCGTACAGGCCTACATTTTTCATTCGTTTTGGAAAGTTTTTCAGAAATTCGTATTGCAAAGCTGCCTCCCTTGAATCAAGCGGATATTCGCAATCCGCTTCGCTACTTGCTCATAACCGAATAACTGCTCCGCAGTTTATCAGAAGGAGTTTGCACTCCTCCTGATACAAGCAAGTCCCCACCCACTGCTTATTGCTTTTCGCAATTGAAGCAGGGGACTTACTTGATTCGGTTAAATATGGTTTTTACCCTATTGTTTCTATAGTATAAATTTGCGTAACTGCACAAATCTTGTATCAGAAATCTGTAGATATCCCCTCCGAAGGATCGGCTACAGTGTATTCAGCCGATTGTCTGCAGTATAGCTTTCAGAAGATCCCCTTGAAGATAATAGGTCGTCTCAAAATGAAGGTATGATAACGATACTTTATCCCACAACAATAAGATCTTTGGCGGGAATTCTTCATCTCCATCCCAGAACTGAAGCAACACAGAGAACTCCGGAAGAACCGGCATTTCAAATGTCAGATCTGCCCCTGCCAGACGTTTCGTCTGCTTTCCTCCCAGACAGATACAGGCCTGCTTTACCTCTTCCACTTTGCCGGAAAATGCTCTTGCATACTTTTCCACAAAGGATCTGTTGACGGACTGCTCCCGGCAGTTACAAACCTGCCCACAGGCTGCCACTGCCCGGTAAGAGGAGGCAGTATCTCCTGCCCGGAACAGCAGAGAAAATCATATATTGTCATAACAACTGTATATTCTCTGCAGTCCGTCCATTCTTCGCCTGTGGCATATTCAATAGCACCGTTTCTGCGATTGATCCGATATTCTGTTCCAATATATTTCAAATACAGATATTCTTCATCGTGTTTCAAACCATATTTCTTTATCAGCTTATCCTGATCATATTTTAAAAACAACTCTCTTCCTGTATATACCTGTTTTTCATAATTATCCATAATATACTTTATTCCATTTCTTATTTTAATCGAATCAAGTAAGTCCCCTGCGGAGGTTGCGAAAAGCATTATTCGTTATACCAGACATAAATACAGGAAATATGCGACATAACACAACAGCATAACCACACCACAGGGTTTTCTTAATTCTTTATGTCTGAATGTACCAATCCAGAGTATCGCTCCACACAGAACTGCAATTACAGTATCAATAATAAATTTGCTCTCAAACGGCACAGTACAGATGAGTGCTGTTGTACCGATAACAAACAAAATATTAAAAATATTGCTTCCGACTATATTTCCAATGGCAATTCCTGTATTTCCTCTTCTGGCTGCTGTTACTGATGTGACAAGTTCCGGAAGAGATGTTCCCAGTGCAACAATTGTCAGCCCGATAAATCTCTCACTCATGCCAAAATAACGGGCAATCTCCGTTGCTCCGCTGACAGCAAAATCACTGCCCTTTACGACCAGAATTCCACCGATTACCATCAGGAGCATACATTTCCATACCGGATTATCCTTTGCTTCTGCTTCTTCCTGATCGTTCCCTTTCTTTGCCATCACAAACAGATATCCCAGATATATCAGAAACAGTATCCAGAAAATCACACCTTCAATAAAAGTCACCTCTGAACCTGTGATACCAAAGATCAGCAAAATAATTGTTATCACTGTCATAAACGGAATTTCGTAAAGAAGCGTGGATTTTTGAATCGCTACATTCGTAATTACTGCTGTGATTCCCAGGATGATCAGAATATTCAGGATATTACTTCCGACTACATTTCCAATGGTAATACCTGCATTCTTATTTATTGCAGCAGTAATACTGACTGCTGCCTCCGGCATGCTGGTTCCCATTGCTACAATGGTTAATCCAATGATCAACTGTGGAATTCCCAGCTTTTTCGCAATACTGGCTGCACCCTCCACAAACCAGTCTGCACCTTTCACCAGAAACAAAAAACCTGCCAGCAAAATAATAACCTGTAAAAACATCATTTCTACCTCTCTTTCTTTTATTACGTACTCACAAAATCAAATATAAAAAGATTCCGGGAATACATTTATTTTGCAGTAGGTATAAAAAAAGAGACTCCTACTGCATTCACAGTAAAAGTCTCGCAATTTCATCACTTTCCGAGTTATATGTTTCAATAACTGTCCTGACGAAGAAGTGAACCGAATCCACTCGGCAAGCTACTCCCTTTTTACAGATATATTCTAACAAACTGGCTTTTAAAAATCAATTATTTTTTATCATAAGATTCTCCATAATATAAAGAAGCCGGTTACTGTTCACTCCGTTCTCAGCAGCAAAGAAGCCACCTCCCTGTGTCAGAATCTGCATCAGAAATCTGCAGTATTTAAAATTTTCTGGGGTATATATCTGTCCTTTTTCAGAACAGCTTCCATTTTTTTGAACATTATTTCATCAAAACTGGAGAAAAATTGTGTACTGATATTTCTGTTCTGATGCTCCTTTGTCTCCGGAAGTTCAGTTATCTATTCTGCTTTTCCAAGCATAGCCTGATATGCCGGCACAAAAGGAAGGATTTTCCATCTGCTGCGAAATTTTTCTGCCAGATTTTCGTATATACCGATACCCTCATAATCCAAATCCCCGAAATAATAAATTGTATTCTTCGGATGTTTCATATAGGGTTCCGCACACAGATCAAAATCCTGAAAAGAACGGATAATGCCCTTTCCTGCACCAAAAATTTCCGTATGTCCATTCAGCAGGTAATTGCGCATACTGAAAAAAGGATCTTTATTTTCCAGAAGCAGGAAGCAGCTTATCTTACAGTAAGATATTCCACTGCAAAAATCGCCAGCACGCCTACCAGCACACTAAGTAATACATAACACAGAGCTATTCCCATATGTCCATCCCGGATCAGATCCGAAGATTCCAGTGCAAAGGTTGAGAATGTTGTAAATCCACCGCAGACTCCCACCTTCAGAAACAAAATCATCCTTGGTGGAACAGACAATTTCGCCGCCAGTACTGTGATTGCTCCGATCACAATACATCCAATCACATTGATACAAAAAGTTTTTACCGGAAAAATCATGGTTTCTCCTGTGGGAATCAGCCCGATCAGGTACCGCAATACTGCTCCTGCAAAACCACCCAGCCCTACTGCCAAACAATTCATCATTTTATCTCTCCAAAATCAAGCGGATAAAATCATCCGCTTCGCTACGCGGCTCTATACCAAATAACTGCTTCGCAGTTTATTCGGTTAATATAAATTTACTTGTTTATCTACGAGTTTTTCCCCTTCATACTGCAATTTTAAAGAAAAAAATCGCTCATCTCCTGAAAGAAGCAAATCCAGAAAAACTCTGTCACCTTCCCATGTGGGAAGTGTCGGCACAACAGCTTTATCTATCCAGTAAAGTTCTCCTTCATTGCATTCTGTTAATTCACCGATATATTCGTTGGCTGTAAACACACACATAAGCTCCGGTTCACATTTATCGCTTATAAATGTAACCAGACCTCGAAGTTTATATGATGTCAGTGTTAATCCTGTTTCTTCTTTCACTTCACGCAAAAGACATTCCTCCGGGGATTCCTGGCCCTCTGCATGTCCGCCAACTCCAATCCACTTTCCCTCATTTATATCATTATGCTTTTTTACCCTGTGAAGCATCAGATATTTGCCATTATTTTCTATATAGCATAAAGTCGTTATTGTCATTCTTACACTTCCCTAAACAAAATTACCATACCAAATGTTCTGAGTACCGGGCAACGACACATCCCTGTTGCCAGACAAAACAAACTACTGCAGTGCGGCACGCTTTACCTGGGTCAGTGCCTTCGACACCGCAGGTACTGAAATGATGATTACCGTGATAATGCCCTCTGCCAGCAGATAGCTGTAATTGTATAAGATCGGATATACGGCTGTCAGAGATTTCGGGAAATTGTCCGGCATATAGCTCATCCAATAAAGATAACCGCCCAGAGAATGAAAAGCTCCTCTGGCAATTACAGCTATTATGTATCCTTTCAGAAGTCCATGACTCTGTTTTGCAAATAATCCTGCCAGTCCAAGTGCCGCAAATGCAAGTATGTAATCACAGCACACCTGAAAAAATGAAAGTATATAAGGCTCCTGGATAAACTGCAGGATTCCGTAAGCAAACCCGGCCATAATACCTGTTCCGACCCCATACCAGTTTGCAATCAGAACAATAAAAAGCATACTGCAAAGAGTGACGCTTCCTCCCCACGGCAGTTTGAAGATTTTCAGATAAGACGTAATAAAAGCAAGTGCAATAGCTACGGCACAGAATACCAGTTGTCTTGTGGTAAGCTTTTTCTTGTCTGAATTCTTCCCTGCAAAATAAATCGCCAGGAAAAACAAAATGATTCCGGCAATAACTGTAATCACATATCCGGCAGTTGTAAGTCCGCCATCAGCAGTTACCATAAAACCAAACATGAAATGACCTCCCTCTTGTTATTGATTTTTGTTTAATTGATTTTATCTGTTGTTCAGATACTAATTTATTATAAGGATTTTATCATTCTTCGTCAATTATTCGTCGCTTACGTTTTCAATTTATTCGCTATTCTTTACAGCCTTATTTTAAACTTTTTACACAACAGAAAAACCCCGGAAACCTTACGGTTCCGGGGTATCTTACGTTTGGACACAATGTACCTTGCGGTACTCAATATATATAATTAAGATGTTATGCTAAAATTATTCGATAACTGTAGCAACACGTCCTGATCCTACAGTACGTCCACCTTCACGTTTGTGAGGTTCTTAAAATCCTATTATTTTCTGTGATTTTCGTGTCCATATTGTCTTGTGTTGTGGATTTTCCAGGCTATATCTCTATTCTCTGCATTTTTTAGTATCAAAATGGTATCACAGCGACTTCATTTCTCACTATAATATCTCTCATCTATTTGGTAAGTATCAATGCTCCTAAGAAAACAGCAATACTTAAAATAAAATCCTTTTTCACCAGAATTTTTATATTTCACTTCTAGCCAGAGATTCAGGACTGTCGCACATATAAGTATTGCACACCCTAACAGTATTTGCGCTATACTGCTGTTTACAACAAAAGCCATTATAATTCCTTCGCCACAAACAATTGTAATTGGTATCACCATAAACTGTTTCACAATTCGATTTTCCGATATAGGAATAAATAGACCATCTGTGGCTTTTTCAAGAATACTATCCAACTGTTGAACCATACTCCGTAAAGTCAATCGAAAAACGGCAAATATACTGCCTAACAACAACATATAACGTATTTCTTCTTGCTGTAAAAACGGCAGCGTCCAATAAAAAGGCATTTTATAAATTCCTAGACATATCGTAAACAAAATCATTCCCATTATTATCCAATTTCTGCCTAATCTATAAATAGATATTTGAGCTTTCCATATCAATGGAAAGTAGTATAAAAAAATTGGATACTTTATTTTTTCTCTGTAAATATCTCACCATTTTTTCTTTTGCATATTGATCTAACAATACAGTATTATTAAAATTTTGAGCAATACGTACTTTTTCCAAAAATTGCATCTCATCTTCATACTTTAAAGCATTTATTTCCAGAACACCAAAATCATAAACTAGCATATACATCCATATTCCTATATCTATAATAATACACATAAAAAAATATTTAAGCGATATTACCAAGATTATACTAAATAACAGCCATATTCCAATATCTCTTCTTTGATTTGCATGATATATTTTCCATCTCATTAAATTAGTTGTATTTAATAACAAAAATATTATGAGTAATATAAATAGAAAATTTCTATTCAAATGGATTCCATTAATACAAGCTGAAAGAATGATTGAAAATATAATATCCTTTAAGGTTAACCCTATATATTTTATTGATATCATTTGTCTTATCCTTTTCTCTCGAATGAAAAACAATGATGCCGGTTTTATTATAATTGCCGGTTTAACATTAATAAAACAAACGCCAAACGAGTATAATATCAAAAATCCAAATACCAGATAACATATTCGAAGATTACATGCATTTATTTTCCGAATTATTGGAAAAAAATTAATCACAATTTGATATCCAACAACAGCTGCCGCAACTACCAAAGACAATATAGGTATCAGCATATTTTCTATTAATCTTTTAGTTTCTCTAATCTTATTCACACATAACAGTTTTCTGTACTCCTGCATAATGCTCTCCCTCACCAATTAAGGACATATATATTTGTTCCAACGAAGTTTCCTTATTCATCTGCTGCTTTTGTAATATTTCTGCCTTTGTTCCTTGTTCGACTATTCTTCCATCATATAAAAAAATATATCTGTCACAAAAATCTTCAGCCAAACTTAGTAAATGTGTAGATATGAGTATCGTTTTATCTTGTTTCTTCAAATTTTTTAAAGTATTTTTGAATTTATATGTTTGTGCTGGATCCAACCCATTAAACGGTTCATCTGCCAGCAGCACATCGTATTGCCGCAACAATGCAAGTGCAATCATAAGTTTCTGCAACGTTCCTTTTGAAAGTGCTGATGGAATTTTGTTAAGGTGCTGATTAAGATTAAATTCTCGAATTAATGAATCAACTGTCACTGAGTTCTCAGGGTACAGTGCTTTAATAAACTGAAGATGCTCCCAAACAGTCAACTCTTCATAGTACACTGGAATATCTGGAATGAACGTCACAGGATTATTCTCTCTTTTAATAGAAAATATATCATTATCACCAATAATAATTTTACCATTATTAGGTTTCATTTTTTTTATCATGAGTTTTAGCATTGTTGATTTTCCTGCGCCATTAGGACCAATTAAGCCTGTTATCTCTCCCTTATTCATTCCAAAATTAATATCATGTAATATTGGCTTCTTATCATAAGCAAAATTTACATTTTCTACATTTACATACATATCTCTCGCCTCCCTGTTTTTCTTATATATACACCTTAGAGGAAGTTTAAGGTCAAGAAAAAAAGAGAACATTTTCTATTTGTCCTCTTTTTCTCAAAAATATCTTCGCATTCTTATTTTGTTTCATTACACACTATAATCCGTAATATTGAAACAACCAAAATCAAACCCAAAACAAAAGTTATTACTTTAAACGGAGCACTCATATATGTATTACATAATTCCAAATATAATTGCACGCACATAATGACAGCAATTACTCCCCCTACAATACAAACAATTAATTTAGAAATATCGAAAATTTTTTGTATCCTGTCCTGCCGTTTTATTCTCTCCAATTGGTAAATATATTCCTCTTTTCCTGATATCATTTTATCTAACATCTCTTCTGATAGATCAGTCACACTCATATCCATTTTTATCAACTCTTCGCATAAAAAATAATTCTGCCTAAGTCTATTTTCTTCTTCTTTAATTTTAAGCAAATGTGTATTTAAAACACTGGTTAATGCTTCCTTTTCATATAAAATTTTTCTAATATCTGAAACTGGAATATCTAACATCCTTAACATTTTTATACGATTTAACAAAAGAATATCTTCCTCTGTATATTCACGATATCCATTTACAGGATTTCTTTTCGGAATTAATAAATTTTCTTTCTCATAAAATCTGATATTATAACTTGTAATTCCAGTTCGTTTTTCAACATCTTTTATCTTCATTACAGCCTCTTTTATGTTTCGTATTTTTTTATTGCATACAATGTCCCTGACTGCTATAATTTACATCATGGGTGCTATCATAACGGTAGGCGGTTAGTCCTTCAGCAGAGGGACTGTGACCCTCTGATTACATAGAAACTCGAAAGAGAATCCACTGGAAAGGAGGGCTAAGCATGAGTATTGTTGATTTTATAGCAGTAGTGAGCTTCGGCTTAACCTGCTTTGGTCTTGGATATACCTTTGGCAAGGATAATAATAAACCACAAAAATAGCCGCCTGGCTGGTAAACTAAGCGGCAATTTTTGTCAAAACATATATCGGACTAAGCGTCTATCGGTAACACTCTTTTTCTATAATTATATTAGCA
>ENA-OQCN01000608-OQCN01000608.1-human-gut-metagenome-genome-assembly--contig:-NODE-608-length-19099-cov-5.173941_pt1 | contig 19099 bp, 24 predicted proteins | sample MGYA00242497_ERZ504576 | MGnify/ENA primary metagenome ERZ504576 (study PRJEB26092, sample SAMD00036296) | human gut metagenome | host: Homo sapiens | study: EMG produced TPA metagenomics assembly of... | reverse complement strand
ATTATCTGCAGAGACCTGACATTGGGATACCCCATGTCAAAATAGGCATAATCTCAAAAAACAATGGAAAGTTGCCGATTTTTACAAAAGAAAGCTTGACAGTAACATCGGAAACTGTATAATAATATTAACAGAACCCACCACGCCTCTGATTTTTCATGCGCAACCCGGTGGGACTTTTTCATTTATGGGGTGTTTTATGTATCAATATCCAAAACAAATTTTAACAATAGCACAGCAGGTACAATCATATATTGATGCAGGAATGGTAATTACTTCTCGTGCGGACGTAGAAAAGTCATTAAAGTCCGTTGGATTTTATCGTTTGCGTGGATACTCGTTCCACTTATATGATAATGCTACAAAGAAGTATGTTCCAGGAACAAAGTTTGAAGATATTTTAAAGTTGTATCAATTTGATCAGGAATTATCTGCTTTGATTTTTTCAATGATTTCCAAGATTGAAGTGGCTTTGAGAGTACGATTGGTGGAAGCGTTACTAATACACGGAGAGCCACTTGTTTTGCAGGATTCATCGATTTTTAAAGAGAAAAAACTGTATTGGCAGAATATGTCTACTGTAGCGTCAGAAATTGCTCGTTCTAATGATGTGTTTATCAAACATAATTTTGACAATCATGATGGAGAGGTGCCTGTGTGGGCAGCTGTTGAAGTTCTTTCATTTGGTACGCTATCGAAGATAATTAAGAATTTGAAAACAGGTACTGGAAGTTCGTATTCTATATTGGCCACTAATTACCAGTATAAATCGAAAAAAGGGAATTTGGTAAATCCATCACAGAAAATGCTTGCTTCATGGATACAAGGCGTTTCGGTATTGCGTAATATGTGTGCTCATAATTCCAGAATTTACAATCGAACCATACATACTACACCAGAAATTCTCGATGTAGATAAAGTTACACCTCCGCCAGCACATAATGGATTGTATCAAATCTTACTGGCAATGAAATATCTGAGATCTTCAGATGAAGAGTGGACAGTATTTGTAGATACTTTTGATAAGCTGATTCAAAATAATATTGGTGTAGTCAGTCTTACAGCAATGAATCTTCCAACGGATTGGAAAGCACATTTAATCGTATAAATGATAGCAGAACTGCATAAAATAGTAAAGCAGACCTAACCAAGCTTTTTTTGCTCAAACCGGTTAGGCTTTCGGCGAAGTGTTACGATAAGCACTTCGCCATTTTTATTTTGATGGAATTGATCTGAGTATAAACAAGAGCTGGCTCCCAGTGTTTGAGGAATCCAGCTCTTTAAAATTAGTTTGAATCATTTTCTAATGTTTCTAATAAAGAATTGAAGTCGATAGAGGCTCTAACAGGGATGCCATGGTAGTTTCCATGGATATACTGATTTCTAAGGTTAGTGTTTTTATGGATTTTGCTATCGTAATGTGTAATGCATTGTATTTCTTTGTTTCCATTTTCGGTTTCATCAATGACATAAATGCTTTCTTTAGGAATATCTGATTCCATTAACAGGGTATTATGAGTTGTAAGGATAAGTTGTCCTTCGGAGTCTTTGTTTAGAGCAGAAACTAAGCTTTCGACCAGAATATCATGGAGGCTGTGTCAAATTCGTCAATGATGGCAACGGATCCTTTTACAACTACGAGCATAAATGGTAATAGCTGAAGAAGAGATTGTGTTCCTGTGGATTCTAAAGAAAATTCGATATCTCGTTCCATGCCTTCAATATATTTGGTAACCATCAATCTGTAATTAATACGATTTTCTTTATAGACTCTTTTGTAATACACTTTTTGAATATCGGTATAGGTGTTTTGGAAAAAGGTATTTAACATGCTTTCAGTTCGATTTAAAAGATTTTCTTTATCAAGGCGAATATTTCCCTCATCATAGTGACCGAATATTTCAGGGGGAAGTCCGATAATACCTCGTTCTTGGCGGCTGCCGAATTTTACTTTACATGAAGTACGAGAGAAAAATTCGAGAACCGAATCGAAATGGTCACTGATTTGCTCCTTTATATACATATCAGCTTTGTCATCAGATTCGTGCATCAATATTGCTAATAAAGAATGTTTCCCCCAATATTTGCTACAAGCTTTTTTGATTTCTTGATAGGCTGTATTTTCCAGAAAAATTTTAGGACTGATTGTGGCTTTGTCTGGTGTGATATCAAAATAAGCACCACGATTTCTTGTAAGAGTGTATTCCAATCGTTCGTGTATGATTTGAGAGTCGTTAGTTTCTAAAATATAACGCCCACTTTTTCCGTGAATTGAAAACCAAATTCAAGATACATGGGTTCTTCGCTTCCCACCATTTTGTTTTCTTGAATCAATGTTTCGATGTCTTTATATCTCATTTTAAGTAACGAGAAAAATCTTCATCTTTAAGATTGTCTGGATCAGATAATATGGATTGCATAATATCACGAACATCCATAGTGCGAAGAGTTTCCGATAGCATAAAAAAAGCGGAAGCTAAATTGGATTTTCCAACACCATTTTTTCCGTAAATTAATAGTAGTTTTTTTGGCGCTCCATTTTTGTCTAATAAATTGAATTCTACATCACCGAAAGATTTGTAATTTTTGAGTTTAACATATTCAAACATTTCAGTTTCTCCGTTTTCTAAATAGTAAATAAGTAAAAATATAATTTCACAAATGTACTATAACACAAAAAATAAATAAAGTAAAGAACATTTTGTATATATACTCGTAAAAATTACGAAAATATAACAAAAAACATTTGAAAAATGCAAGGTATTATGATAGTATAAGATTGTTGGCACTCGGCGGCGATGTTTGCTAACAATCCCGGGAACGTAACTGATTACTATAAGACAAGCAAATGACATGATTCGTAATGGCCAGAGAAGTCATGTTCATTTGCAGAAAGAAGGCAAAATGGCTTACGAAATTGATTTTGTTGGTGTGGGCGATGAGTGTAAAAAAGATGCTGATGCCATCGCCTTACGTTGGAAAGATTTATTTGGCAATTATAAAATTGCCGTGTACGATGGTGGGTTGCAAGCCCACGGAGAAAAATTGGAACAGCATCTAAATCAGTATTATTTTGATAAAGATGATGAAAAGGTTATCGATTATGTCATCTGTTCTCATTCAGATTCTGACCATACTTCTGGTTTGAAAAATATATTGGACAAATTTGAGGTCCAAGCATTGTACATGAATCGTCCGTGGTTATATGTAGATGATATTTGGGATAAAGTAAAGGATGGTCGCATTACAAAAGACAGCCTTATTAGACGTTTGAGAGATGAATATCCATATATCAATGACCTGGAAGAAATTGCACAAGACAAAGGGATTCCAATTTATGAAGCGTTTCAAGGAACTGTTATTGATGGTAAGTTAAGAATATTATCTCCAAGTAAGGAGTTTTACCTTGAGTTGCTGGTTGAATCAAGTAAAACACCTTTAATAAATGAAGTGCAGACAATGCGTTTTCCAGATTTTTAAAGAATGCTTTTCAATATGTGAAGAATCTTATCGAAACATGGAGTAGTGAAAAATTACGTGAGAACGTGTCTACTACCCCGGAAAATGAAATGAGCGTTGTTATCTATGGAGAAATGGATGATAATTTCTTATTGACAGGTGATGCTGGAATCCGTGCTTTGGATAAAAGCATTACATATTCCGAAAACATCGGAAAAGAGATTAAAGATAATGTAGGCTTTATACAAGTGCCTCATCATGGAGGCCGCCACAATGTTAGTCCGTCCATCCTTAATCGTCTGATTGGAGATGTTGTGGAAGAAGGCGAAACCACTGGAAAAACTGCATTTGTTTCTGTTGCAAGTGGTTCGGATCACCCGCTTCAAATGGTAGTTAATGCATTTACAAGAAGAGGTGTGAGTGTATATAAAACAAAAGGTAATATAATTCACCATCACAGAAATATGCCGGACAGACCGGGATGGACCGCTATAAAACCACTTGAGTTCGAACAGAAGGTAGAGGAGTGGGAAGATTGATGGAATCAGTAAAAAAATATTTTGATGATTTTGTTTTTGCGGCAAGAGTAATGCCAGCTATGACAGCTGGCTTACCGCTGCTAATTATAGCAGTATATAACGGAATAGTAGCTAACAGTTGGTCAGAGGAAGTACATCCTTTGCATTAGCAATAATATTTATTGCATTCTCCTCCTATATTGCTCGTGAATGGGGAAAAAATTACGAAGGAAAGATGTTTGAGGAATTAGGTGGAATGCCAACAACGATAATTCTGCGTTTTTCTGATAATAAAATTGATGGTATTTCTAAAGTGAAATATCATCAATGGTTTAATAATAATTTGGTGGGTGTTTCGTTACCCGTGTCTTTAACAGAAGAAATGGCAGATTCAACATCTGATAAAAAGTATATTAGTGCGATGACATTTTTACGTACTTATGCTAATTCAAATAGAGATAAATTCCCAAGAGTGTATCAAGAATTAAAAAATACAATTTCTGGAGAAATTTATATGGATGTAAAGTTTTGGCAACTGTGTCATATGCTATTCTGTTACTTAGAGAATTTGTAGTCATAGATTCCTTTAGCTTGAAGAAATGCTTATCGTTCCATTTCCGAAGTATATTATTTTAGTGGGATTATTAATATGGATTTGTCTTTTTGCTCAATAGTGACAAAAAAGACGGTAAAAAGAAATGCATTTGATTATGCAAAAACGCTTCTTGAGATAATCGAAAATCTCTCTCAAGAAGAAATTACGATAGAAAAATAGATAGTTAAAACAAATTTGAACAAAACAATGGTTTATATAAGGTAGGGTATGTTGAAGAGTTATGTTTTAACATACCCTATATTTTATGCCACGGCAATATTTGCCGCTCGACTCTTGCTGAGAGCGTATTCACCCACAAAGTAAATTCCCTCGGCCTTACCCACAATTTTGAAATCGACAGCTTCGCCACCAGCCGCGAGGAGATCGGCAATCCGCCGCACTACGGGACAGTCAATAAACTGCGCGAGGAGCACATTCCGCTCGTGCCGCATCACGCAAAGCAGATTACATGGAAGGATTACGAGCGCGCCGACTACATCATCGGCATGGATACCGCGAATATCCGCAATCTGAACCGGATGCTGAAGAATGATCCGGATGGAAAGGTTTACAAATTTCTTTCCTTCGCCGGTTCCGGCCGCGATATTGCGGATCCGTGGTATACGGGAGATTTTGAGGCGACGTACCGCGATGTCGTGGAGGGATGCAACGGCTTTCTGGTGTATCTGCGCCGGGAAGGAAAAATCTGAAAAACAAAAAGCGCCGAAAACAAGGCCAGTGCCCATTTGCAGAGAATGCGGCACTGGCCTTTTAATATAAGAAAATTCTATAGCCGCTCTAAAGAATTAGCAATTAGACGTAACCAGACAGATATGGTATGATAACTGCATAGAAAACATAGCGAAATAATAGGGAAACAAAAGCTTTCCTATTTGAAAATTCATTCGATAGAACACGCGAAAGAGAGGCAGAAAATCAATGGCGAATTATGATTATGAGATTGTAAATGGAAGAAAAATCCGCGTAAGACCAAAAGAAACCGTATCGGAGATCGACAAAAACGGCTATTTCCGCAGACAGCCGAATCACTTCACGACTCCGTTCGGCGACGGTGAAAACGATCTGAAGGCAGAAGGTAATAAGAGATACCGTCTCGTCTGGGCAAAGCTGTGCCACTGGTCCAACCGCGCGGCGATCGTAAGAGAGCTGGAGGGCCTGGAAGATCAGATTTCCGTCAATATGGTAGAACATGCCCCGTATGAGAAAAACCTTGGCTGGGAATACGTTTACAATGAAAACAACATCGACCCGGTGCTCGGCGATCAGTTCCTCTCTGAGGCGTATTACCGTGCTGATGATGATTACCAGGGAAGAACGACCGTTCCGGCGCTGATCGACACAACGACGGGAAAGGTAGTCAACAACGATTACAACTGGCTGACCACTTATTTCGAGGTCAACTTCCGCCCATGGCACAAAAAAGGTGCGCCGGAGCTGTATCCGGTGGAGCTGCGGGAAGAGATTGACAAGATGAATCTCTGGCTCTTCGATAATATCAACAACGCGGTATACCGCAGTTCCTTCTCCAGAAGCAACGAAGGCCATTTCGACGGTGTGAACACCTTCTTTGCAGATTTTGCCGTGCCGCCGGCAGACGCCAAGGGAAGAATTGAGGGAGAGGAAGACGGCTTCCGCGCCAGCACACACTACGATCTGGCACTTCCGAAGATTGACTGGGATGCACAGTGGAAGGTTTCGACCGAGCGCGCCTACCTGTCCTCAGACCCGACCCATCCGATCTATCTTGGAAACAACCGCAGATTCGACATCGACCCGACCTGGTACGATCTGGGCGCAGAATCTCCGAAAAAAGAGGAGAAAGAAACGCCGCCGTCCTGCGGATGCTGCTGCGGCTGATCAAATCATAGATAAAAAATAGAAAACACCGTTTCAGAGGCAGATTTCCAAAAGAAAATAAACTTCTGAAACGGTGCTTTTTTCCGACGCACAAACTGCAAAAGGAAAGGCATGAAATCCGCTTATCGTCCGAAATGGAAAAATCCCTTTTTCTCATACGGCTCACTCGTATACGAAACCAGCTCATATCCGATGTCCTTGATCTGCTGTTTCAGATACGGAATATCGAGCGGCGCTTCGCTGATGACAACGGTCTCGCCGCTTTTTGCAGAAGAGTTTACTTTCTTTGGAGAGCAGCTCTTGCGGACTACATCATTCATATGGGATTCGCACATGCCGCACATCATACCATCAATTTTTAAGACTGTTTTAATCATACAATACCTGCTTTCTTCCGGGAATACAGCGAAACGAAAGCGTGCCGGACTGTATTCCTGGAGTTTGATGAAAAATTTGAAATCACATACCCTATCGGGGTATCTAAAATATAGCGCGGATGAAAAGAAATGTCAATAAGCTGATAAAATATGATAATTATTATCATTTAAGAAGGAAAAATACGGTCATGGAAGGGCGATTCGCCGGCAGAACATGGAAACTTGCCGGAATCGCAAAGTTCGTGTTACAATTGGGACAGCAGAGCAAAACAAGAGAGGAGACAAAAATATGCTCTCACAGATGAATTACCGAAAAGAAACACAGCCCCACGGTGATGAGCTTTTTCCGCTGAGCATTCACGTTTTCGAGACAGACCTGCAGAGTACCGTGCGGGTGTACTGCCACTGGATGAGGAAGTGGAGCTCTTTTATGCAGTAAAGGGCGAAGCTGTTTTTCATATGGATACCGAGACCTTTCTCCTGCGGGAAGGGGAGACCGCCTTTGTCAATGCAAACCGTCTGCATGAGGTAGAGGGAATCGACGGACAGGAATTTACGTTTCTTGCCGTTGTATTCCAGCCGCGTTTTCTGTCCGGCACATCGCTTGACCGGATCCAGCAGCAGTATATCGAACCAGTGCTGTCCTCCGAGATCCGTTTTCCATCCAAGACAGAGCGGGGGACACGCCTTGCAGAAAAAACGGCACAGGCCATGCAGGAGATCCGAAATCTGCAGGAAAGAAAAGAACCGGGCTGGGAGCTGCTGTTAAAAGCGGAACTTCTGAAAATCTGGCAGGGATATTACAGTGCGGCAGAAAAGAACGGCGGAAAAACGGATGCCTCGACGAATTACCGTGTCAGCAGAATGAAAGAGATCCTCACATACATGAATGCTCATTTCTGTGAGGATCTCGAAATCGCGGAACTGGCGAGCCAGTTTCATATGAGTGAGAGCGCTTTCTGCCGCTTCTTTAAGTCGATTATGCATATTTCCGCCGTGACGTATGTCAATAACCTGCGGATTGCCGAGAGCTGCCGGCTGCTGCTTTCCACCGAGGAGGCGATCAGCAAGATTGCGAGCGACTGCGGATTCCGAAATATCAGCTATTTTAACCGCGTCTTCCAGGAACGCATGCACCAGACGCCGGGGCAGTTCCGCAGTTTATCCGCAGAAAACCGTACTGCGATATAAGATTCGGAACTTATGCAGGCTTCTGCGATCGGAATGCACGCCGCAGGAAGAAAAGTCCGGTCATATCAGCCAGTGCCCAGCCGATCGGAATAGCGATCCAGATTCCGGCAACGCCAAGCGCCGTGGCGGAGAAAAGGTATGCCAGCGCCACACGCATGCCAAGCGAAATGACGGTCAGAACAACCGACATCTCGGCGCGTTTGACAGCGCGGTAATACCCGTACAGCAGAAACAGCCATCCGATGCCGAGATAGAACGAGCCTTCCAGCCGCAGGTACTGTACGCCGATCGCGATGACCTCCATTTCTGATGCTTTCACGAAAATCTGCATCAGCGGATGCGCGAACAGATTGACAAGCAGAGAAATGACGATGGAAAAAGCAGCGCTCAGTGCAAAAGCATCTTTCGTGCCGCGCCGGATCCGCTCGTGATTTCCGGCTCCGTAATTCTGTGCGGTGAAAGTGGAGTAGGCATTTCCGAAATCCTGCACCGGCAGATAGGCAAAGGTATCAATTTTCACCGCGGCCGCAAATGCCGCCATGACCGCCGGACCGAAGCTGTTGACGAGCCCCTGTACCATTAGAATGCCGAAATTCATGACCGACTGCTGAATGCAGGTCATCGAAGAAAGATTCAGAATCTCTTTTAAAATGGAATGGCTGAAACGCCATTCTTTTTTTGACGGCAGCCACATGCGGCAGCGGAGCAGCACATAGAGCAGAATACCGACGGCGGACACATACTGCGCAAGAACCGTAGCGAGCGCCGCGCTGCGATGCCGAACGGCAGTACAGCGACAAAGAGCAGATCCAGTGCAATGTTCAGCACAGCAGAGACAGCGAGAAAAATCAGCGGCACAGAAGAGTTTCCGAGCGCGCGCAGCATACAGGAAAAGAAATTGTATACGGATGTTGCAATAAGGCCGGCAAAGATAATCAGAAGATACGTCCGCATGCCGGGACGGACTTCATCCGGGACGCGAAGAAACGTAAGGATCGGCTCGATGCTGCATAAACAGCGAGATTCAGCACGAGCGTAACGGCAAGGATCAGCAGAAACGCGTGGAGAATCGAAAGTTTTAAAGAAGAAAGATCTTTTCGTCCCTGATAAATCGAAAAGAGCGCACCGGCGCCCATCGACAGGCCGAGAAAAATGGAAGTCAGAAACGTCATCAGCGTATAGGAGGAGCCGACGGCGGCGAGCGCATTGCTTCCGAGAACGCGTCCGACGATCAGGGTGTCGGCAATGTTGTAAAACTGCTGCAACAGATTTCCTGCGATCATCGGCAGGGCAAACAGGATAAGAGAGCGGGAGATTTTCCCGCGGGTCAGATCGTAATACATAAAGAAACTTCTTTCCGAACATAATTATTAATATTATAACATAAAAAATCAAAAAATGTCAATTTGCAGGATGAAGTGTACAAAAATGCAATTGTCAGAAAACTTCGAAAAATCGAAGTTTATAAAATTTTTACAGATTTTGGGACACGTTCTGTAAAAAAACGGAAGATTTTCAGTTGATTTTTTTGGCCTTTTATGTATAATTAGAGTAGAAGAGGCCGGCTGGTCCGGTTTCTTCTAAAGGATACCTTCAAATTTCTGCATTTTGCAGAATGAAGCAGTATTACTATCAAAGGAAAGAGGTTAATTACAAGATGGCACAGATCGATTTAACAAAGTATGGCATCACCGGTACCACAGAAATTGTGTACAACCCTTCTTATGAGCAGTTATTTGAGGAAGAGACAAAACCAGAGCTGGAAGGCTATGAAAAAGGCCGGGAGACAGAGCTTGGTGCAGTTAACGTTATGACCGGTATCTATACAGGCCGTTCACCGAAAGACAAATACATCGTTGTGGACGAGAATTCGAAAGATACTGTATGGTGGACTTCTGATGAGTACAAAAACGATAACCATCCGGCAACCCAGGAAGCATGGGCAGCAGTAAAAGAGATCGCCAAAAAAGAGCTCTCCAACAAAAGACTGTTCGTTGTAGATGCATTCTGCGGCGCAAATAAAGATACCCGTATGGCTATCCGCTTCATCGTTGAGGTAGCTTGGCAGGCACATTTCGTAACTAACATGTTCATCAAACCTACAGCAGAAGAGCTTGAGAACTTCGAGCCGGATTTCGTTGTATACAACGCATCCAAAGCAAAAGTTGAGAACTACAAAGAGCTGGGTCTGAACTCTGAGACAGCAGTAGTATTCAACATCACAAGCCGTGAGCAGGTTATCATCAACACATGGTACGGCGGAGAGATGAAGAAAGGTATGTTCTCCATGATGAACTACTATCTGCCGCTGAAAGGCATCGCTTCCATGCACTGCTCTGCAAACACAGACCTGAACGGTGAGAACACCGCAATTTTCTTTGGACTTTCCGGAACAGGAAAAACAACACTTTCCACAGACCCGAAACGTCTTCTGATCGGTGATGACGAGCACGGCTGGGATGACAACGGAGTATTCAACTTCGAGGGCGGCTGCTATGCAAAAGTTATCAACCTGGACAAAGAGTCTGAGCCGGATATCTACAACGCAATCAGACGTGACGCTCTGCTTGAGAACGTTACTGTTGATGCAGAAGGCAAGATCGACTTCAATGATAAGAGCGTAACCGAGAATACTCGTGTATCTTATCCGATCAACCACATTGAGAACATCGTTCGCCCGATTTCTTCTGCACCGGCAGCTAAGAATGTTATCTTCCTGTCCGCAGATGCATTCGGCGTACTTCCGCCAGTATCTGTTCTGACACCAGAGCAGACTCAGTACTACTTCCTGTCCGGATTTACTGCAAAACTTGCAGGAACCGAGCGCGGAATTACCGAGCCGACTCCTACCTTCTCTGCATGCTTCGGCCAGGCATTCCTGGAGCTGCACCCAACCAAATATGCAGAAGAGCTTGTTAAGAAAATGGAGAAGAGCGGAGCAAAAGCATACCTGGTTAACACAGGCTGGAACGGAACCGGAAAACGTATCTCCATCCGTGATACCCGTGGAATCATCGATGCAATCTTAAGCGGTGCTATCAACGAAGCTCCGACGAAGACTATTCCGTACTTCAACTTCGAAGTTCCGACTGAACTTCCGGGCGTTGATCCGGCTATCCTGGATCCTCGCGATACCTATGCTGATGCTTCCGAGTGGGAGACCAAAGCACTGGATCTGGCTGAAAGATTCATCAAGAACTTTGCAAAATACGAAGGAAATGCTGCTGGTAAAGCACTTGTTTCCGCTGGTCCGCAGAAATAAATTTTCTGAATTGACCGAAAGGAAGCCCCTGACATGAAAGTGTCAGGGGCTTTCTTTTATGAAAATATCTGGAGAAATAAAATAGTTCCCTGCCCGAAAGTACAGACTGATGGGACAGGAAACTATTTTACAGCACACTCCAAAATAATGCAAAAAATTTCAGCACCACAGAGCGTGAATTGTTGCGTCACTGGTTTTCGCCGTACCCTGATACGCCTTCAAAATAGAAAATAAGGCAGATCAGCAGGACAAGAGCAGTTCACGTACCATTTCTGCATCAAAGGTAACAGAGGAAACATGGTTGACTTCTATCTGATATAACGCATTTGCTGCGATATGCTCAGCAGCCTGCTCAAGATCACGAATACCGCTTGTGTTTTCGTGGCAGGAGATTACGGCATCGAGTCCTTCCGGTGTCAGAATGCATTCATTTTCTTTCATACCGATACGTTTTAACACCTTTGGAAGTGCATAGCGGGAGAAAATGATTTTCTTTTCTTCCGGTGTGTAATCCGGAATTTCAATCACAGCGAAGCGGGACATCAGCGGAGCACTGATCTGGTTCTTGTCGTTTGCGGTTGCAATCGGGTATACACCGACGGTCGGGATCATACATTCGATATAGTTATCGGTAAAACCAAGATTATCAAGAAGGGTCAGCAGAACATCTGCCGGGTTTCCGTTTCCTTTGCCGGAGGCAGCCTTGTCGAGCTCATTGATGATAAAGACGAGGTTGGATTCACCAGCCATGGAAAAAGCATCCATGATGATTCCCGGTTTTGCGTTTGCGTAGATGCGGGAACTTCCGGTCAGCTGTTCCGGGTCATTAATCGAACTCATATCGAGTGTTGTCCACGGTAATTTTAAGATACGCGCAACGGCATAAGCAATCTGCGATTTTCCGGTTCCGGCAGGACCGATCAGTAACAGACCATAGGCCGGCAGCGTATGAGTCCGGTTAATCTGAATGATGGTTTCGATAATTCTCTGCTTCACGCGTTCCATGCCATACAGTTCTTCATCGAGGATCCGGCGTGCTTCCACTGGATCAATGGCTTCAAAATAGTTGCTTTTCCATTGAATATTCATCATCATGGAGAGGGCGCGCTGTGCGTGACGACGTTCTTCGGGAGAGACTTCGTGGGAACGGGCAACAGCGAGGTTTCGACGAGCCCAAAGGCGGATATTGTCCGGCAGCGTTCTTCCGGCACAGTTCATAAAATCAGTGATGGATTGGATGCTGGTGAGCTTCATGCTGTCACCGGTTTCCTCCTGATCCTCATCCTCAACTTCTTCTTCCGGTGCATTGCTGGCGAGGAGACGCTCAATCATAAACTGTAAAAATCCATCCTCAGCCGAAAGCTTTGCACCGCCACCGAAAGCGATCTCGCGGATTTTGTAAACTGCATAACCGTCGGATGTTTGTGCACCGGAAAGGCGGACATTGATATGGTTTTCACCGAGCCATTTTAAAAGGCTGACAAAACGGGCATCGATCTGAAGAATGTCGGCAATAAAGGTTTCTTCTTCCTCTTTAAATTCAAACGAGGTCCGTTTGGATGGGTTTGTGAAAATACCACAGGGATGATGCGGGAAAGCCTTCTCTTTTGTATCCAGAATTAGGATCGGCTGATCCGGAGAAGTAAACGGTGCGTTTGTGCGGAAAACAGTATACGTACATTCGGAAACTTTTGCTTTTTCCGGGGAATTGCTGAAATCAAAAACGGGCATGACAGAACCTCCTAATAAAATAAGTGCTTATTGGTACAATAAAAACAGTGTAGCACGAATTAAAAAATCCTGCAATCAATATGCAGAATTTTGTATTTTTATGCCATGAAAATATTGGGCAAGCGGATATTCGAAATGGAAGCAGGTGACTTACTTGATTCGGTTAAATTTTCGGATGGCATAAAAAAGCCCTCCGGACAGGATCACACTGCGGCGGAGGGGAATTATGTCATCAAAGCAAGCTGCCGTAAGAAAGAAGCTCGCAAAACAGAAATCTTTCTTACACTGAAAAAGGAATAACGTCAGGAAACAGCGTTGGCTTTGTGAAAGTTCGGAAGCTGTACCAGCACGATCGCTGCAAACATCAGAATACAGCCGGAGAGCTCGCGAGCGGAGAGAGCCTGATGAAGGAGAATCCAACCGGCAAGAACAGAAAAAACGGATTCCAGGCTCATAAGCAGAGAAGCTGTGGTAGGATTTAATCCTTTCTGCCCGATGATCTGCAGGGTATAGCCAATACCTGAAGAGAGAATTCCGGCATAGAGAATCGGCATCCAGGCGTGCAGAAGATCGGAGAAGTTTACGGTTTCAAAGAGAACCATACAGACAGCGGACAGGATCGAACAGGTAAAAAACTGAATGCAGGACATTTTGATGCCGCTGACAAGCGGAGAAAAATGATCAATAACCAGAATATGTACGGTAAATCCGAGCGCGCAGGCAAGCACAAGAAAATCTCCCTTCTGCAAAGAGAAGGAGCCGTCTGTCATACAGAGCAGATAGAGACCAGCGACGGCAATAAGAACTGCGAGCCAGACCTTCGGCTGTACACGCTTTCGGAGAAAAAAACCGCAGACCGGAACAAGTACGATGTAAAGTGCGGTGATAAAACCGGCCTTTCCGACGGTTGTGTACTGGATGCCGATCTGCTGCAGAGTTGAGGCGACAAACAGTGCGATGCCGCAGAGAATACCGCCCGCCCAGAGCGTTTTTGGCTGTGTGCCATTTTCTGACGAAGCATCCGGCGGTAGGGTTCGCTTTTTACGCGAGGAGAAAAAGACAATCAGCGGAAGAAGCGTAAGTCCGCCGAGCAGGTTTCGTGCCGCGTTGAACGTAAAAGGTCCGACATAATCCATACCGGTCTGCTGTGCGACAAAGGCAGAACCCCAGATCGCAGCGGTCAGAAGCAGAAGCGCTGACTGTCGGTACTTATGAGAAACAGTATTCATAATAGAAAAAACCTCCTGAAATTGATACGATATTCATCATAGCACAAAGAGATGGAAAAAGCGAACGGAAAAATGTCGGAAAAGACGGAAAAATAGCACAAATAATCATAATGACGAAATAGTGCAGATGTTGCGAAAACGGATATGTGAAAAATGAGCAGAACAAAGGGAGTTAAAAAGAGTAAAATGAGCAATTTAACCAACATAAAACAAAAAAAGAACACCAAAAACAAAAAATAGACACTGTTTTTCTAACAGTCTTTGTATATAATGAATTCATCAAGCAAGAACGAAAACCTTAAGGAGGTAAAAAGTATGAAAAAGCGTAACATGAAAGTCCTTGCACTGTTAATGACAGTGGCAATGGCAGGAACGATGCTTGCCGGATGTGGAGACAGCGGAAGCACAAGCACTAGTTCAAGCGGAGGAGCAACAGCATCCTCCAGCGGAACAGCAGATGCATCAAGCGATACCACAGCAGCATCTTCCAGCACAGCAGATGCTTCCAGCGAAGATACCACAGGTTCAGATGATGTGGTAGGCGAGCTTCCAAGAAATGAAACTCTTTACTTCGCAGGACAGCAGTGGGGTACCGTCAATGATTACAACCCAATGTCCGCAAACTCAAACAATGCAATGGTTATAGCGCAGGGCGATGCTTCACGTGTACTTGTTTATGAAACTCTTTATATGTGGAATCCACTGGATGCAAAAATGTATCCGTTGCTTGCAGACGGAGATCCGGTTTGGAACGATGCCCGTACCGAAATTACCGTTAAGATCAAAGCTGATGCAAAATGGAATGACGGCACACCGGTTACTGCAAAAGACGTAGCAGCTACCTATCATGCACATGTAGATTACAATTCTTCTACCGGCGCTGAAATGAAGAGCTACATTGCAGATGTTGTTGCACAGGATGACAGTACCGTAGTCTTCAAACTGACAACCGATGACTCCGGCGAAGCAGTTAACCCGGTTCTTGCGGAAAGATATCTTCCAATGCTTTATATCATGCAGGAAAACTATCTGAAGACCGTAGCTGACAGAAACAACAACGATGCTGAAGCAATTAAAATGGATAAGATGGACGATCTGGTAACTTCCGGACCGTACAAAAAATACTTTGACAATGACCAGAACGTAGTTCTGATCCGCGATGATAATTATTGGGGACAGGCAGATTCCATGTGGGGTAAGCTTCCGGTTCCGAAATATATTTCTCACCCGATCTTTAAAGATAACGCAGCAGCTACCACCGCATTCCAGAATGGTGATATTGATGTGGCACAGATATTCATCACAGACCTTCAGAAATTGTGGTTAGAGCAGGATCTTCCGATTTCTACCTATGTTGATGAAGCACCGTATCAGCTGTGTATGACAATGCCTACCCTGTTCTTTAATACAGAAGTAGAAGGACTGGATCAGGTAGCTGTTCGTAAGGCAATCGCTATGGCAGTTGACTACGATCAGGTTATTTCTTCAGCAATGTCCGGACAGTCTCCTACCTTCGCAGATGTTCCGCGTTCTGTCATGAACCCGACCGATGCTGAGCAGGCTATGGTGGATCAGGATGCCTTAAAAGAGTATCAGTGGTCCAATGCCGATGTAGAAGGTGCTAAGAAGCTTCTGGACGATGCCGGAATCGTAGACACCGACGGAGACGGAATCCGTGAGTACAACGGAAAGAACCTTTCCTATAAGGCTGAGTGCCCGACAGGATGGTCTGACTGGAATGCAACCCTTGAAATCGTAGCAGCAGCAGGAAAGAATATTGGTATCAACATTGAGACCTACTTCCCGGAAGCAGCAAACTACAGCACGGATTACAGTACCGGAAACTTCGAAATCACCATGCAGTCCGGCCCTGGTACATCGGTTGCCAACCCGTACATGAGATGCCGTTTCTTCATGAGCTCTGATTACAACGATCTTGAGGTTAACTTCAGTGGTAACTTCGGTCATTATCAGAACGACCGTGTAGATGAAATCCTTGCAGCAATTCCTCATGAGACCGATGATGCAAAACTGAAAGATTACTATACAGAACTTTCCAAGATTATGCTGGAAGATTGCCCGTGTGTACCGCTGATGTACAGACCGCAGGTATTCCACGAAGTAAACGAGTCCGTATGGACCAACTATCCGCAGAAAGACGATGGAACCAATGTTCCTCCGATGGACTGCACCGATGGTTATGGCGTAGCAGCACTGTACAATCTGGAACTGATTGACGCTGATTTGCCAAACAGAAAGAAAGCACACACTGAATTGTAACAGAGGCGGCCGGAGCGGGGTGCTCCGGCCGCTTTTACAAAATCAGAAGGAGGGTTCCTCTATGAAAGGAATGAAAAAGTATTATACGCAGAAGATCATGTGGTATCTTTTGACGTTAGTCTTTGCAGTGCTGCTGAACTTCATTCTTCCGCGTCTGATGCCGGGCGATCCGGTTTCAACTATTGCGTCCAAATCGGTAGAAGGTATGACCGATGCGACTGCAATTCAGAAAGTATATGAAGACTATGCAGCGAAATTTGGTATTAACAAACCAATGTATGTCCAGTTTTTACTTGGGTAAAAAATGCACTTCGCGGTGATTTCGGCATTTCTTTCAGCCAGTATCCGCGTACCGTATCCGATATTATTTCCAGTTCGGTTCTGTGGACCATATGTTTACAGCTTCCGGCCATTATTGTTGGATGGATTCTTGGTAACCTGCTTGGTGCAATTGCAGCTTACATGAAAGGTGTTTTCGACAAGGCAATCCTTCCGGCATTCCTGTTTATCAGTAACGTACCTGCCTTTGGTATGGCAACCGTACTTTTATTTGTTTTCTCACTGAAATTACATATTGCACCTGCAGCAGGCGGCTATGCGAGCAGTATGATTCCGCATATGAGCCTTGCTTTTATGAAATCTGTGCTTTCACATTACCAGTTGCCGTTCTGGTCTATCGTAATCATCACGATCGGCGGCCAGGCTATTGGTATGCGTTCAATGTCAATTTATGAATTGAATGCCGACTATGTAAAATACAGTCGTTTCCTTGGAATCAAGGATCATACGATTGTGAAATATGTGTTCCGTAACGCAATGCTTCCGCAGATCACCGGTCTTGCAATGTCCCTTGGTACCATGATAGGCGGTAACCTGGTAGCTGAGATGGTATTCAGTTATCCGGGACTTGGAACAACGATGCTCTCAGCAGTTACCGGCCAGGATTATCCGTTGCTTTCTGCCTGTACGTTAATCATTACTATCATGGTTCTGCTGGCCAACCTGCTTGTTGAACTTCTGTATGCAGTCATTGACCCACGTGTCAAAGCATCCCAGCAGGATTAGAAAGGAGAATACGCTATGAAAAATACAATCAAACAGATTTTTCATTCAGGAAAATTCGTGACAGGATTTGTAATCTTCTTGGCAATTCTCCTGACTATTATCATCTATCCGCTTGTTGTGGCAAAAGATCCGCTGGCAATGATCGGAAACGGAAACTTTTTCAAACCGGGTACCTATCTTTCGATTCAGGACACCGTAAATTCCGGCAAAACGTATAAGATGAATGTTGATGCAACCGCATCCATCGTTGAAAGCAAACTGACAATGGAAAACCGTTCTATGATGGCAGAATGGCTGGAAAAATACGGCGGTGTAGATGCCAGTGAAATCGATGTTACCGATGCAGAAGGTCTGATTGCTCTCTGGGAGGAAAAATATGACCCAAATGCAGAACAGAAAGGCCTTATCGCAGCAAAAAAGAAAAAATATCAGCGTCTTGACAACGAAATCGACGGTATTTTAGAGGATGTTCCAACCATTATTGCCGAGAAAAATGAAGAGACCGGTGAGCTGGAAGAGGTTCAGAGCATCGACAGCAAGCAGTACATCAATGAAAAAGATGTCATTAACCGTCAGACCTTCGTGCTTGGTACAGATAACTTTGGTCGTGATGTTTTGACTGAGCTGATCTCTGCAACAGGTTCATCCCTGAAAATTGGTCTGGTTGCGGGAATCATTGCAACCGTGATCGGACTGTTCCTCGGACTTCTTGCAGGTTACCTTGGAGGTTTTGTGGACAACCTGATTCTGTTCTTTACCAACTTGTTCACCGTTATCCCATCCTTCGTTCTCTTGATCCTCATCTCCTACAGCGTAGGTGAGTCTCAGAGGGGAATCATGATGGTGGCACTCCTGATCGGAATTACAGCATGGCCGTGGACAACACGTTCCGTACGTTCCCAGGTTATTTCTCTTCGAAACCGTGACCATGTAAACCTTTCCAAACTGTCCGGCCACAGCATGCTGCGGATTGTCCTTACCGACATCCTTCCGTACGTTGCATCCTACGTTGTTATGGCCTTCATTCTCCAGATTTCCTCCGGAATTCTGGCAGAGGCACAGCTTTCTATGATCGGACTTGGACCGGCAACCACAAAGACTGCAACACTTGGTCTTATGATGCAATGGGCAACCCAGTACAATGCACACTTAAACGTGCATGGTGGCATATTTCCCGGTCATTCTTGTAATCGCACTTATTTCATTCTCTCTTAACCTGATGAACACCGGTCTTGACCAGGTATTCAACCCGCAGTTAAGAGACTAAGGAGGCAGCTATGGGAAAAGTAATGCTGGAAGTAAACAATCTGAAAACGAAATATGTAACTCGTTTTCATGAAGATGTATACGCCGTAGACGGAGTCTCCCTGAAAATTGAAGAGGGAAAATCCCTTGGTGTAGCCGGAGAGTCCGGCTGTGGTAAATCAACACTGGCGCTGTCCCTGATGGCTATTATTTCGCGCCACTGCATTACATCAGCGGTGACATCATTGTAGATGGAAGAAAGATTTCCG
>ENA-OQCN01000607-OQCN01000607.1-human-gut-metagenome-genome-assembly--contig:-NODE-607-length-19102-cov-3.222767_pt1 | contig 19102 bp, 23 predicted proteins | sample MGYA00242497_ERZ504576 | MGnify/ENA primary metagenome ERZ504576 (study PRJEB26092, sample SAMD00036296) | human gut metagenome | host: Homo sapiens | study: EMG produced TPA metagenomics assembly of... | reverse complement strand
GCAAAAAGCAATAAGCAGGGGTGGGGACTTGCTTGTATCAGGAGGGGGCAAGCCCCTTCTGATAAGCTGCGTAGCAGCTATTTGGTTATGAGCAAGTAGCGAAAGCGGATTGCGAATATCCGCTTGATTAATCAAAAACTGCCCTGCTTTCAGAAACTTTAGAGAAGAGAAAAATACAGCGAGAGAAAAGGACAGAGATGGCACATAAAACAGGTCTGGAAGAATATTACATTATTAAAAATAATAAAAAAATGCGTTATGGTTATACGACTGGTTCCAGTGCAACGGCAGCAGCAAAAGCGGCAGTTAAAATGCTGTTGTCAAAAGAAGTAGTGAACACGGTATCGCTTATGACGCCAAAAGGGATTTTATTAAACCTGGAGATTCTTCATATCAACATCGAAGAAAACCAGGTTTCTTGTGCTGTAAAAAAAGATGGTGGGGATGACCCTGATATGACAAATGGTCTGGAAATCTTTGCATTAGTCAAAAAAACGAAGCAGGCGGGAGTCTTTATTGACGGTGGAGAAGGAGTTGGTCGAATTACTAAGAACGGACTGGAACAGCCGATAGGAAATGCGGCAATCAACCAGGTTCCAAGACGCATGATTACAAAAGAGGTGGAAGAGATCTGTTCTCAGTATGAATATGAAGGCGGGATTTCTGTCTTGATTTTTGTACCGAAAGGAGAAGAGATTGCAAAGAAAACCTTTAATCCAAAACTTGGAATTGTAGGTGGAATTTCAATCTTAGGGACTTCTGGAATTGTAGAGCCGATGAGTGAGGCTGCCTTGATTAGAAGTATTGGAGTCGAGATGCGTCAGAGAATTGCAAATGGTTCTGAGTATCTGTTAGTTACACCGGGAAATTATGGAAGTTCGTATCTAAAAGAGGAACTGAAATTACCGCTTGCGGAATCTTTAAAATGCAGTAATTATGTTGGCGAAACCGTAGATATGGCAGTCGATATGGGAGCAAAAGGAATTTTGTTTGTGGCACATCTTGGAAAGTTTGTAAAGGTTGCAGGAGGGATTATGAATACCCATTCCCGTTCGGCAAATGCAAGGCAGACTGATGGCAGCAAACGCAATTCGTGCAGGTGCTTCATTAGAGACTGCAAAGCAGATTCTTGATACTGTCACGACAGATGAGGCTGTGCAGATTGCGAAAGAAGCCGGAATTTTAAAGGGTTGATGCAGGAAATTACCGGTCGGATTGAAGAAAGTCTCAACCATCGTTCTTATGGAAGACTGGTTTGTGGAGCTGTAATCTTTTCCAATGAGCATGGCTATCTTGGACAGACAGAGCATGCAGATATGTTGATGAGAGAAATTAGAAAAAAGACACAGAAAGAGGAGAAAAAATGACAGGAAAATTATATGGACTTGGAGTTGGACCGGGAGACCCTGAACTGTTGACAGTAAAAGCACTTCGATTGGTAAAAGAAAGTGATGTAGTAGCGGTTCCGGGAGCAGTTGCAGAGGAAAGTGTTGCCTATAAAATTGTAAAAGGGGTATATCAGGAATTAGATGAGAAAAATCTCATTCCAATCCCAATGCCAATGACAAAAGACCCGGCTGTATTAGAAGAAAATCACCAAAAAGCAGCAGATACCATAGAAGAACTTTTAAAGCAGGGAAAACAGGTTGCATTTTTAACTTTGGGAGACCCGACTGTGTATTCTACTTATTTGTATGTACATAAACGAATTTTAGAGCGTGGTTATGAAGTAGAAATTGTAAGTGGAATTCCGTCTTTTTGTGCGGTAGCAGCAACTTTAAATATGGGACTGGTAGAAATGGCAGAACCGCTTCATGTGATTCCTGCAACGTACAATGCGGATACCATGGATGAGGTATTAAAACTTCCGGGGACAAAAGTTTTGATGAAAACCGGAAGGAAAATGAAAGCAGTCAGAGAGAGTATTTTAAGAAGTGGTCAGGATGCAGTTATGATTGAGGATTGTGGCATGCCGAGTGAAAAGATTTATAAAAGTGCCGAAGAAATACCGGAACAGTCCGGATATTATTCATTAATTATTGTGAAGGAGAAAAAATAATATGATACATTTTGTAGGAGCAGGTAGTGGAGCACCGGATTTAATTACAATCCGAGGAAAGAAGTTTTTAGAGGAAGCGGATGTGATTATCTATGCAGGTTCATTGGTTAATCCACAGCTTTTAGACTATGCAAAAGAAGGTTGTCAGATTTATAACAGTGCCAAGATGACCTTAGAAGAAGTACTCGATGTGATGAGAGAGGCAGAAAAAGCAGAAAAAATGACGGTACGTCTGCATACAGGAGACCCATGTCTGTATGGAGCAATTCGTGAGCAGATGGATGTACTTGATGAAGAAGGGGTTTCTTATGATTATTGTCCAGGTGTCAGCTCTTTTTGTGGGGCAGCATCAGCACTTAATTTAGAGTATACACTTCCTGAAGTATCCCAGAGTGTGATTATTACAAGGATGGCAGGTAGAACTCCGGTACCGGAAAAAGAAAGTATTGAGTCATTTGCGGCACATCAGGCTACAATGGTTGTATTCTTAAGTACGGGTCTGTTAGAGGAACTTTCCAAACGTTTAATCGAGGGTGGATATTCCAAGGATACACCGGCAGCAATTGTATATAAAGCGACCTGGGAAGATGAGAAATCTTTTGTCTGTACGGTTGGTACATTGGCACAGACTGCAAAAGAAAATCAGATTACCAAAACGGCTCTGATGATTATCGGAGAGGCAGTTGCACATTCAAATTATGAACGGTCAAAATTATATGACCCGGGATTTACAACAGAGTTCAGGAAAGGAACGGATGCAGAATGAAGATATCAATTATAAGTTTCAGCAGAAGCGGATATCGCATTGGAGAAATGCTCAGTTGGTTTTTAGGCGAAGGCGGGCATGAAGTAGAGGCATTTACAAAGAGTAAATACACAAAAAAGATATTGGATGAGTCACAGGTAGAGGCAGATGACAAAGCATTTCGTAATGTAAAAGAATTTGCAAAACCGATTGATTCTTCTCTTCGAGACTGGACAGGACGCCGCTTTGCACAAAGCGATGCGATTATCTTTATCGGAGCTTGTGGGATTGCGGTACGAAGCATTGCTCCATTTGTGAGCAGTAAAAAGACAGACCCTGCAGTAGTGGTTATTGATGAGCAGGGAAAATTTGCAATTTCTTTGTTATCCGGTCATATTGGTGGGGCAAATGAACTGACAGAGGAAATCAGCAATCTTCTGCATGCAACACCGGTTATTACAACTGCAACAGATATTAACAATAAATTTGCAGTGGATGTATTTGCAAAGACAAACGGATGCTATATTTCTGATATGACAATGGCAAAAGAAATTTCAGCAGCACTTGTAAATGGAAATAGTGTAGGATTTGCCAGTGATTTTCCATGGGTTGGAGAGATTCCGAAAGAGTTACAGCTGTTGGATGAAGAGGACGAGACAAAAGAAAAACCGGAGATGGGAATTTATGTGACAAATAGTTATCTGAAACATCCATTTGTACATACCCTTTATTTGGTTCCGAAGATTATTACTCTTGGAGTAGGCTGTAAAAAAGATACACCGGCAGACACTGTGGAAAAAGTAGTTAGAAAAGCGTGCGATGAACTCTTAATTCCATCTGTTTCGATGGAGCTGGTAGCCAGTATTGATTTAAAGAAAGAAGAACAGGGAATCTTAGAATACTGTAAAGAGAGAAATCTTCCGTTTGAAACTTACAGTGCAGAACAGTTAAAAGAAGTAGAAGGAAGTTTTGCAGAATCGAAATTCGTAGAGGAGACAACGGGTGTAGACAATGTCTGCGAGCGAAGTGCAATTCTTGGAAGTAGTAAACATGGAGAAAAAAGTAATCTGATTCTTAGAAAATATGCAGAGGATGGCGTGACAGCAGCACTTGCCAGACGGAAATGGAGCGTACAGTTTTGAAAAAATTATATGTAGTTGGCATCGGACTGGTGCTTATGAGAAAATGACAATTGAGGCAGCAGAGGCTTTAAAAAACAGTGATGTAATTATCGGATATACCGTATATGTAGACCTGGTAAAAGAACATTTTGCCGGAAAAGAATTTTTGACAACACCGATGAAAAAAGAGGTGGAGCGCTGTAAGATGGCATTTGAAGAAGCATGAAAGGAAAGACGGTATCCATGATTTGCAGCGGGGATGCCGGTGTTTATGGAATGGCAGGCTTAATGTATGAAGTAGGAATGAATTATCCGGAAGTGGAACTTTCTGTTATTGCAGGTGTAACCGCAGCAACAGGCGGAGCAGCGGTATTAGGAGCTCCACTGATTCATGACTTCTGCCTGATTAGTTTAAGTGACCTGCTGACCCCATGGGAGAAAATCGAGACCAGACTTTTAGATGCAGCGCACGGAGATTTTGTGATTTGTCTGTATAATCCGTCCAGTAAGAAACGCCATGATTATCTGCAGAAAGCCTGTGATTTAATGTTAAAATATAAAAGTGAAGAAACAGTCTGCGGAATTGTTGGAAACATTGGAAGAGATGGAGAAAGTGAGAAGGTTATGACGTTAAAAGAACTGCGTGATACACAGGTCGATATGTTTACAACGGTATTTATTGGAAATTCTCAGACAAAGAATATCAATGGAAAAATGGTGACACCAAGGGGCTATAAAAATGTGTAAGGTGCTTGTATTTGCAGGGACAACAGAAGGCAGAAAAATTTCAGAATTTTTAGAAAAACAAAAAATCCAGACACATGTCTGTGTAGCAACCGAGTATGGAGAGACACTTCTGCCAAAGAGCAGTTATCTAAGTATCTCTCATGAAAGGTTGGATGAAACTGCAATGAAAGAGGCGATGCAAAATATGCATCCGTCTCTTGTCATCGATTCAACCCATCCTTATGCTGCGGAAGTAACAAAAAACATTCGCAAGGCATGTGAGGAGACAAAAACGGAATATGTACGTCTTTTACGTGCCGGAAGTACAGAGGATACAAAGAATGATTCCAGTGTATATGTAGATTCCGTGGATGAGGCTGTAGAATATTTAAGTACAACAACAGGAAATGTTTTAGTTACCACGGGAAGCAAGGAAATTCATAAGTATACAAAGATTGAAAATTATAAAGAACGAATTTTTGCGCGTGTACTTTCTCTTTCTAATGTTGCCGAACACTGTAAAAGTCTTGGATTTGAAGGACGAAATCTGATTTGTATGCAGGGACCGTTTTCTATGGAATTAAATGAGGCAATGCTTCGACAGCTTGATTGTCGTTATCTGGTAACGAAAATGTCCGGAGTGACAGGCGGGTATGAGGAAAAACTGGAAGCGGCAAAGCGGGCAGGCTGTATCTGTGTGATTGTAGGTCGGCCATTAAAAGAAGAAGGACTTGGATTAATCGAATGTAAAGCATTATTATGCCGGCGTTTTGGATTAAAACAAAACCAGAAAGTCTCTCTGGTTGGAATTGGAATGGGAAATCCAGATACCTGCACAATAGAGGCAATCAAAGCAATTAAAGAGGCAGAACTTTTAATTGGAGCAAAACGGATGGTCGAATCTGTGTTGCACTCGGAACAGGATGTGTTGATTGAATATAACAGTGAAAAAATAAAAGTATATCTGGATAAGCATCCGGAATACGAAAAAATTGCGGTATTGCTTTCTGGAGATGTCGGATTTTACAGTGGGGCAAAGAAACTGCAGGAAACATTAAAAGAGCGCAAAGTAAGACAGATAAGCGGACTTTCATCACCGATTTATTTTATGGCGAAAATCGGACGCTCCTGGGATGATGCGATTATTACCAGTGCACATGGGAAAAAAGAAAATCTGGTGGAACTGATAAAAACACATCAGAAAGTGGTTTCGATTCTAGGAACAAAAGATGCGGTGGCAAATCTTGCAAAGTCGCTGACAAATTATGGAATGGGAAAGGTGATTTTTTTTGTAGGAGAACGTCTTTCTTATCCAGACGAAGCAATTGTGCAGGGAAGTGCAGATTCCTTCTGTGATTATGAGGGCGATGCTTAAGTGTGATTTATATAGAAAATAAAGAGGCGGAAGGCTTACCATCCACACATGGCGTAAAAGATAGTGCGTTTTTAAGAGATAAAGTGCCAATGACCAAAGAAGAAGTGCGCTGTGTTTCTTTGGCGAAACTTGGCTTAAGGGAAGATTCTGTCTGTTATGATGTGGGAGCGGGTACAGGTTCTGTGTCTGTCGAAATGGCACTTCGCACGCCAAAAGGCAGGGTTTATGCAATTGAAAAGAAAGAAACGGCAGTGGAGCTGTTAAAAAAGAACAAACAAAAATTTATGACGGATAATCTCTCTGTAATAGAAGGAGTGGCACCGGAAGCATTAGAAGCACTTGAAGTACCAACACATGCTTTTATCGGAGGCTCTTCTGGAAATATGGAATCTATTTTAAGATTACTGCTTGAAAAAAAATCCGAAGATTCGAGTTGTAATTAACTGTATTGCACTTGAAAGTGTAGCAGAAGCCAATCGTTGCATGAAAGTACTGCCATTTGAAGACGTAGAATGATACAGTTAAGTGTAAGCCGTGCAAAAAAAATCGGAAGCTATCAGATGATGATGGGAGAAAATCCGATTACGATTTTTTCTGCAACAGGAAAGAAAGAAGAAAAAGAGGAGGAATAGTCGTAATGAAGATACCTCGTTTTTTGATTTGTGCAGGGGCAAGTGGAAGTGGCAAAACCTTGATTACCTGTGGACTGCTTCAGGCACTTATAAATAGAGATAAGAAAGTAGCTTCTTTTAAGTGTGGACCGGATTATATTGACCCGATGTTTCATACCAAGGTAATCGGAACTCATTCGAGAAATCTGGATTCTTTTTTTGTGAATGAGCCTGTTTTAAACTATCTGCTTTCCAAAAACTGCAAAGGTATGGACATTGCAGTGATGGAAGGTGTGATGGGCTATTATGACGGTGCAGGAGGGATTACTTCCAAAGCCAGTGCTTATGAAGTGGCCTCTATGACAAAGACACCGGCTGTTTTGATTGTAAACTGTAAGGGAATGAGTGTTTCTATTGTGCCTTATATTAAGGGATTTTTGGAATATAAAGAAAATAGTCAGATAAAAGGCGTAATATTAAATCAGATGCCTGCAATGCTCTACCCGAGAGTAAAGCAGTTAATTGAATCAGAGTTAGAAATTCAGGTACTTGGATATGTGCCGAAAGTAGAGGATTGTGTGATTGAAAGCAGGCACTTAGGATTAATTTTACCAAATGAGATTGCAGATTTTAAGGAACGGCTTGCAAAGCTTGCTAAGGTGTTAGAAGAAACCATTAACATGGAAAAACTGCTTTTGCTTGCAGAGAATGCACCGGATTTAGAAGAAGAAATCCCATGGGACAAAGACAGCGAGTATGCGTTTCAATTAGAACAGCCGGTTCGGATTGGCATTGCAAGAGATGAGGCGTTTTGTTTTATTTATGAGGATAATCTGCAGTTATTACGAAATATGGGTGCAGAGCTGGTAGAGTTTTCACCGCTTCATGATGAAAAACTTCCAAAAAATCTGTATGGATTGATTTTTTATGGAGGTTATCCGGAACTCTTTGCAAAGCAGTTAGAAGAAAATCATTCGATGCGGGAAGCGATTAAAAAGGCTTATGAAAAGGGAATGCCTGTGATTGCAGAATGTGGCGGTTTTATGTATCTGCATGAGACGATGGAAGATATGGAGGCAAAGCCGCATAAAGGAGTCGGCATTATAAAAGGAGAATCCTATCGGACTTCAAAGCTTGGCAGATTTGGCTATATTTCGCTTAAATCAAAGACAAATCGAGTGTTGGAAGAAAATTGTGATGAGATTCCGGCACATGAATTTCACTATTTTGATTCCACTTCGTGCGGAAGTGATTTTGTGGCGAAGAAACCATTTAGCAGCAGAAGCTGGGAGTGTATTCATTTAGAAAACCATCTTCTGGCAGATTTCCTCATTTTTATTATTACGGAAATCCTGCTGTGGCAAAGGGAATTTTAAAGAGTTGTCAGATGTATAAAGATAAGACGATATGAAAGGATTCTGAGACTACATAAGAAAAGGAGTATGAAAATGAAACTGGAAGAAGCGCTGAAAAAAATAGAACCATTAGATGAAACAGCGATGGATGTATGCAAGAAAAGATGGGATGCGATTGCACATCCATTGCACAGTCTTGGAAAATTAGAAGATATGCTGGTACAGATTTCCGGGATTACCGGCAGTGCGGATATTGATGTAAGAAAAAAGGCACTCGTTCCGATGTGTGCAGATAATGGTGTGGTAGAAGAAGGTGTCACACAGACCGGACAGGAGATAACGGCGCTTGTCTGTGAAAATTTTCTTCAGACGAAAGCAGTATCAAGTATTATGTGTAAGAGCGTAGGTGCGGAAATTTTTCCAGTTGATGTGGGAGTGGCAAGTAACGTCAGTATTTTGAACCGTAAAATTGCTTATGGAACAAAAAATATGGTAAAAGAACCTGCTATGACAAAAGAACAGGCAGTTCAGGCAATCGAAACCGGAATTGAAATGGTGGAAACGTTAAAAGCAAAAGGCTATGGAATTATTGCAACTGGAGAGATGGGAATTGGAAATACAACGACGAGCAGCGCAGTTGCTTCGGTTATTTTAAAACGTCCGGTAGAAGAAATGACGGGAAGAGGAGCAGGGCTTTCTTCTGAGGGATTGAATCGTAAAATTACGGCAATCAAAAAAGCGGTTGCCCTTCATAAGCCAGATCCAGAAGATGGAATTGATGTGGTTTCCAAAGTAGGTGGTTTTGATATTGCAGGAATTGCAGGTCTTTTTATTGGCGGTGCAGTATATAAAGTTCCGATTGTAATTGATGGAGTAATTTCCGCAGTAGGAGCTTTGGTTGCTGCCACCATCTGTCCGCAGTGTAAAGATTATATGCTGGCAAGTCATGTGTCAAAAGAACCGGCAGGACAGTTATTACTGGAAAGTCTTGGAAAAGAAGCGCCGCTTCACTGTGATATGTGTCTGGGAGAAGGAACGGGAGCACTTAACTTATATCCATTATTAGATACAGCGGTAGCGGTTTATTATGGAATGAGTGATTTTAGTGGAATTGGCATGGAAGCTTATGTTCCGCTTCAGTAATAAAAAAGATAATAAGAGAGATATGAATAATAGGTGAGAAATTAGCCATTGAGAGATGGAATGAAAAGAGGATAAAAAGATGATTACACTTGTAACCGGAGGCAGTGGAAGTGGAAAATCTGCTTATGCAGAAGAGGTATTGACCGGTTTTGGAGACTTTCCACGAATTTATATTGCCACAATGTATCCCTTTGATGAAGAGAGTAAAAAGAGAATTGAGCGTCACCGAAAGATGCGGGCAGAGAAAAATTTTAATACAATAGAATGTTACACCGGTCTTCGGAACTTAGAACTTCCCGAAGGCTGCTGTGTGCTTCTTGAGTGCATGTCTAATCTGGTAGCGAATGAAATGTTTCAGAAAGATGGGGCAAAGGATGACACAGTGCCAGAGATTTTAGAAGGAATTTCAGAAATCGAAAAACAGGCAAAAGAACTGGTTATTGTAACAAATGAGATTTTTTCAGATGGAATTGACTATGATGAAGAAACGAAACGATATCAGAGTTATCTTGGAAAAATCAATCAGGAGCTGGCAAAGCGTGCAAAAGCGGTGGCAGAAGTGGTTTATGGAATACCAGTTGAGAGAAAGAATCAAAAAGGAGTTATCCGGGAGAAGAAAAATGGCACAGAAAAATGAAAAGAAAACAACAACGGCAGGTCAGCTTGCAAACAGTTTTAAAATTGCATTTTCTATGTATTCTAAAATTCCAATGCCGCAAAGTGAGTGGAGTAAAGAAAATATGCGTTATGTGATGTGTTTTCTTCCGTTAATCGGAGCGGTCATTGGATTTTTAAGCTGGATTTGGGGAACATATGCAGGACTGTTTGTACACAGCCATAATTTTTATACAGTCATCCTTGTTTTGATTCCGGTGTTGGTAAGTGGAGGGATTCATTTAGATGGACTGCTTGATACATCAGATGCATTAAATTCTTATCAGCCAAGAGAAAAAAAATTAGAGATTTTAAAAGATTCCAATGCAGGAGCATTTGCAATTATTGTGGGAATCTGCTATTTCCTTTTATATTTTGGTGTTTACAGTGAAATGACAGCAAGAAGCCTTCCGGTTATCTGCATTGGCTTTGTCTTATCAAGAGCACTGGGAGCATTGTCTATTGCAACGTTTCCAATGGCAAAGAATACGGGACTTGCAGCAACATTTTCTGACGGAGCACAGAAAAATACAGTCAAAGTGGTTTCTGTTATCGTGGCAGTACTTTCAATCCTTTTCATGATTGCAGTCAGACCGCTGATTGGGCTTTGCGTATTGGTTGGGGCAGGCTGTGAGTATCTTTATTATTATAAAATGTCCATGAAACAATTTGGTGGAATTACCGGAGACCTGGCAGGGTTTCATATACAGATATGTGAGCTGGTGATTGCCTTATCCGCAGTAATTGGACAAATCATAGGAGGATGAGAGATGAGACTGGTAATAGGCGGAGCTTTTCAGGGAAAGAAAGCTTATGTGGCAGAAAAATATCAGCTTCCAAATGAAAAAATGACAGACGGAAGTGCAGCGTCTTACGAAGAAATTTTTGACACTCCGTGCCTGTATCATTTTCATGAATGGGTAAAAGAAAGGTTAAAAGAAGGGAAAAAGTTAGAGAGTCTGGAAGAAGAGCTGATAGATAAAAATCCAGATATTATTCTGATTTCCAACGAACTGGGATATGGAGTTGTTCCGATTGACAAATTTGACAGAGAATATCGGGAAACAACCGGAAGAGTCTGTACCAGACTGGCAAAGAAGAGTAAAAGTGTAGTGCGGATTATCTGTGGAATGGAGTGTGTATTAAAAGATGAGTAAATTTTATCTGATTCGCCATTCCATTACAAAAGGAAATCTGGAAAAACGCTATATTGGAGCAAAAACAGATGAACCACTTTGTAAGGCAGGATATGAACTGCTCAAAGAAAAGCATTATCCGAAGGTAGAAAAAGTCATTGCAAGCCCGATGAAGCGCTGCATCGAAACGGCACAATTATTGTTTCCGGATACACAAATACAGATAGAGGAAAGTTTAAGAGAATGTGACTTTGGTGAGTTTGAGAACAAAAATTATCAGGAATTAAGTCAAAGTAAAGCGTATCAGGCATGGATTGACAGCAATGGAACACTTCCATTTCCGAATGGAGAGAGTCAGGAAAGTTTTAGAAAACGAAGCACAACCGGCTTTAAGCGTTGTATTGAGCAATGCTTAAAAGAAGAAATAAACGAAGCAGCATTTGTTGTGCATGGAGGCACAATTATGAGTGTTTTAAGTTCCCTTGCGACAAAAGAAAAAGATTATTTTTGCTGGCAAGTCAAAAATGCAGAGGGATTTTTAGTTGAAGTTACCAAAGAAGAATGGGAAAATACCCGTAAAGTAACCGTAATCAAAGAAATAAACGGGAAGGAATAAGAAAATGATAAAGTGGACAGCGGTAATGCTTGTGATTGGATTTTTACTGGATTTATTGATTGGAGACCCGAGATGGCTGTATCACCCGGTAAGAATTATTGGAAACAGTATCACTTTTTTTTGAAAAGTGGCTGCGTAAGTGTTTTCCAAAAACCCCGTCAGGAGAAAAAATGGCGGGATGTGTTTTAGTGATTCTGATTTGTCTGGAAAGCAGTCTGGCTCCGTTTGTTTTGTTATTTCTTGCATTTAAAATTCATACCGCAGTCGGTATAGTGCTTGGTTCTTTTTTCTGTTATCAGATGCTTGCGACAAAGTCTTTAAAGGATGAGAGCATGCGTGTCTATGAAAAATTAGAACATGGAACAATCGAAGAAGCAAGAGGGGCAGTTTCAATGATTGTTGGACGTGATACACAGAATCTGAACAAAGAGGGAGTCACAAAGGCAACCGTAGAAACTGTTGCGGAAAATACTTCTGATGGAATTATTGCGCCGATTTTTTATATGGCAGTGGGTGGTCCGGTTTTGATGTATTTATATAAGGGAATCAACACGATGGATTCCATGGTTGCTTATAAAAATGACAAGTATCTGCATTTTGGCTGGTGTGCGGCAAAATTAGATGATATCGCAAATTTTATTCCGGCAAGAATTTCTGCTTTTTTGATGATCTTAGCAGCTTTTGTATGCAGATTAGACTGGAAAAATGCATGGCGTATTTTTAAAAGAGACCGGTATAATCATGCCAGTCCAAATTCTGCACAGACTGAGGCAGTAATGGCAGGGGCATTAGATGTGGCACTTGCGGGAAATGCTTATTATTTTGGAAAATTATATGAAAAGAAAACGATTGGAGATGCGATTCGCAAAATTAAGCCGGATGATATTATACTTGCAAACCGCATGCTTTATGTGGCAGCAACAATCAGTGTGATTTTATTTGCTGTCATTCGGATTCTTTTACAGCTGATATAGAAAATGTATGCCGGAATTTCAGGAATGTTTGATTGAAAGCGATCTATAAAAAAGGCTTTGAGCGTATATATATTGTAGTAGAATGGAGAAAAGAAAATGAGTTATCATACACATGGAGGAGATGTCTATCGAAATAAAAATGTGATTGACTTTTCTGCGAACTGTAATCCATTTGGAACTCCAAAGTCCGTAAAAGAAGCAGCCGTACAGGCAATGGAAGAAGTCTTTCATTATCCGGATACGGATTGTCAGGAATTAAGAGAAGCAATTGGAGTTTATGAAGAGGTTCGACCGGAGTGGATTATCTGTGGAAATGGAGCAGCGGATTTAATTTATCGTCTGGTGTTGGGTACAAAACCAAAACAGGCAGTGCTGTTTGCACCGACTTTTGCAGAATACGAACAGGCATTAGAAATCGTGAATTGCGAAGTGAAACATTATGAATTAAAAGAAGAAAACGGTTTTTGCGTGGAAGAAACCCTTTTGGACTGGATTACAGAAAAGACAGATATCGTATTTTTGTGTAATCCGAATAATCCAACCGGAGTACTCTTAGAAAGAAAATTTATCTTAGAGGTTTTAAAACGCTGTAAAGAAAAAAATAGTCTGTTTGTTTTAGATGAGTGTTTTGTTGATTTTGTGGAAGAACCTGAAAATCATACAATAAAAGATATGCTGAAAGAATATCCGAATCTGTTTCTTTTAAAAGCCTTTACAAAGCGTTATGCAATGGCAGGAGTCAGACTGGGATATGGTTTGAGCAGTAATCAAAGGTTGTTGGAAAAAATACAGCATTGTGGGCAGCCGTGGGCAGTTTCTACCGTGGCACAAAAAGCAGGGATTGCAGCATTAAAAGAAGAAGAGTATGTAAAGAGAAGTATGGCTTATGTGCATGCACAGAGAAAGAAACTGATAAAAAATTTAACGCTTCTTGGTTATAAAACCTTTGATTCAAAGGCAAATTATATTTTCTTTCAAGGGGAAGAAGGCTTGTATGAAAAATGTCTGGAAAAAGGAATTAATCCGGGACTGCAGTAACTATTATGGATTAAAAAAAGGATATTATCGTGTGGCGGTAAAGCTTCAAGAAGAAAATGAAAAACTGTTGGAAGTTTTAAAAGCATGCAGAAAGGATGGAGAAAAGTGGCAAAAGCGATTATGATACAGGGGACAATGTCAAATGCAGGAAAAAGCCTTTTGACAGCGGGGTTATGCCGTATTTTTAAACAGGATGGATATAAAGTTGCTCCATTTAAGTCTCAAAATATGGCATTGAATTCTTTTATTACAGAAGAGGGTCTCGAAATGGGACGTGCCCAGGTCATACAGGCAGAAGCGGCAGGAATCAAACCGTCTGCGCTGATGAATCCGATTTTATTAAAACCAACCAATAACATGGGAAGTCAGGTCATTGTAAACGGAGAAGTGCTTGGAAATATGAGTGCGAAAGATTATTATGCATTTAAGAAAAATCTTCGTCCGAAAATTTTAGAGGCCTATGAAAAACTGGCATCCGAATATGATATCATTGTGATTGAAGGAGCAGGAAGTCCGGCAGAAATCAATTTAAAACAGGAAGATTTTGTCAATATGGGAATGGCAAAGATGGCAAAAGCACCGGTGCTCTTAGTTGGAGATATTGACAGGGGCGGAGTATTTGCACAGCTTGTCGGAACAGTGATGCTGCTTGATGAAGATGAGCAGGATATGGTAAAAGGTCTGATTATCAATAAATTCAGAGGGGATAAAAGTATTTTGGACCCTGGAGTGGAAATGTTAGAAGAACGGACTAAAATTCCGGTGGTCGGAGTTGCACCGTATTTAAATGTAGATATTGAGGATGAGGATAGTCTGGCAGAACGCGTAAAAGGAAATCGAGAAGTGGATTTAATTGATATTGCAGTTATCCGCCTTCCGAGGATTTCAAACTTTACGGATTTTAATGCACTTGAAGTGATTCCCGGAGTTTCAGTACGTTATGTCAGAACGGTAAAAGAACTCAAAAATCCAGATATGATTATTCTTCCGGGTTCTAAAAATACAATGGAAGACCTTTTATGGATGCGCCAGAATGGATTAGAAGCTGCGATTTTAAAGAAAGCAGGGGAAGATAAGATTATTTTTGGCGTTTGTGGCGGCTATCAGATGTTAGGAGAAACTCTTTTTGACCCGGATGGTGTCGAATCCGGTGGAAAGATAAAGGGAATGGGATTGCTTCCGATGGATACCGTCTTTAAAGGCGCAAAGACCAGAACTCGCGTAGAAGGTCGATTTTTGGAAGTGACCGGTGCACTTTCTGCTTTAAGTCAGATTGAATTAGAAGGTTATGAAATTCATATGGGAGAATGTACCAGAAAAGAGAATGCAAAACCGCTTGTCACAATAACAGATAAAGTAAATGGGGATTCCAAAGCAGACGGAACGTATAAAGACAATGTGTATGGCTCTTACGTGCATGGAATCTTTGACAAAGAAGAAGTGGCAGAAGCAGTTGTAACTTCAATTGGAAAGAAAAAGGGACTCGATGTCAGTGAAATGACAGGGGTAGATTTTGCCGAATACAAAGAAAAACAGTATGACCTGCTTGCGGATGGTTTAAGAGAATACCTCGACATGGAAAAAATTTACAAGATATTAGAAGAAGGGATTTAATTGTGAAGACAAAGCTGGAGAATGTAAAACCAAAAGAAATTGAAACAAGAAGTTTTGAAATTATTACCGAAGAATTAGGGGATAAAAAATTACAGCCGGGTACAGAGTTGATTGTAAAACGTTGTATTCATACAAGTGCGGATTTTGATTATGCGGATAATCTGTATTTTCCAAAGATGCGGTTCCTAAGGCAATTGAGGCGATTAAACACGGGGCATGCATTGTAACCGATACGCAGATGGTAAAAGCCGGAATTAATAAAAAAGCACTTGCCAAATTTGGCGGTGAGGTGTATTGTTTTATGTCGGATGAGGATGTCGCAAAAAATGCAAAATCAGCAGGAAGCACAAGAGCAGCAGCAAGCATGGAGAAAGCGGCAAAACTTGGAAAACCGGTAATTTTTGCAATTGGGAATGCACCGACTGCGCTGGTGCGTCTGTATGAGTTAATTCAGGAAAAACAGATTCAGCCGTATTTGATTATTGGTGTACCGGTTGGATTTGTAAATGTTGTACAGTCAAAAGAGATGATTATGGAAACAGATGTTCCTTGTATTGTAGCAAAGGGAAGAAAAGGTGGAAGCAATATTGCAGCCTGCATCTGCAATGCATTGCTTTATATGATTGACAATGAAAGAGATTACTGGAAATAAAATTTGAACGCAGATAAGCGGATTGCAAATGTCCGCTTTACGTGAGTAGATGCAATAGATACGGAGGTGATAAATCTTGAAGTGCGAACGATGTGGAAATCAGCTCGATGATACCGATTTATTTTGCCCAAAGTGCGGAAAAGCAGTATTTGAAGAGTATATGGACGATGATGACATCTGGGATGAATATGACAGAGAACCAAAGGTTGGATCGAAAGAAAAATTAGAAATTTCAAAAGAGATTCAACCGGAGAAAGCGTCAAAGGTCGAAGAAACCAAAGAAAGTCCGAAAGAGGAAAATAAGCAGGAAGAGGCGGCGAAAATGCCGCAGATTCCAAAAGAAGAATCCAAGCCAAAAAGAAAGACAGAAGCGAAAAAAGCAGACAAAAAAACAAAGAAAACAACAAGCAAAAAGACCGAAGAAGTGTCCGGTAAGAAAAGTCCGGTGGGATTGATTTGTGCCTGTATCCTGATGGTATGTCTTTTGATTGGGGTGCTCTGGGGAATGATGACGGTCAGACAGATGGAGAAGGAGCAGGCGACAAAGACAACGGCAGATAATAGTCAGGAACAGGAAAATCAGGCATCGGTTTCAACCGATAATGCGAAGACAGAAGAGACAACGAAACCGGATAAGGCAGAAGAATCCAAGCCAAAAGAGAATGAGACTAAAACAGAAGAGCAGGAACAACAGCCGGAAGCGAAACCAGAAGAAGTAGAGCAAAAGAAACAGGACTATTTTGTTATGGCGGACAAAGAGGGCATAGATTTTAGTCAATATACAAAACTTACAGTTGCAAATGCGGAACAGAGTTCCATGGCAAGTTCCGGCAACTATGATTACAGTGCGAAGAGTGCAGCAGATGGAGATATTACTTCATCCTGGCAAGAAGGTGTAGAGGGACTTGGCGAAGGAACAGGAATCAAACTCAGCTTAGATGGAACACATAAAATTCGTTATATCGTATTATATCTCGGAAACTGGAGAAGTGATGAGATGTGGCAGAAAAATGCGAGACCGTCTAAGCTAAGTATCAATTTGGGAGACAATCAGGCGAAAGATGTAGAATTCTCCGATGAAAAGAAAGCATTTTGTCTTTCTTTTGATGAGCCGGTAGAGGCATCTTTTGTTTCCCTTTACATTCAGGCAGGTTATGCCGGTGCAAAGTGGAATGACAACTGTATTTCAGAAGTGGAATTTTATGAATAAAAGAATGAGCGAGAAAGGATTGATTATCCTCTACTCGCTCATTTTTGTTATTGTTCAATGGTTTTTAAATGTTCTACAAACAACTCTTGGATTCCGCGGTATTCGCCGAGTCCTTTTAAAATCGGTGTTACTTTATAACCGGCTGCTTTGAATTTATTATACCAGGAATCAGGGTCATCTCCTGCCATATCATTCTTTGCGTGGTCACCGGCTACAATCATAAATGGAGCAAGTACGATTTCTTCTGGCTTATAAGCATCTACAAGGCGTTTTAAGCTGTCAATTGATGGATAGGCTTCTACGGTAGCAAGGAAGATATTTGGATGTCCCTTATCCTTAAATGCATAATCCAGAGCAGCGTAAATAGAATTTGAAAAATGAGTTGTGCCGTGTCCCATAAAGACGAGTGCCTGTTTTTTATTCAGCCAGGAGAATTCATCGGCTAAAATTTCAATGACTTTATTGGTATCTTCTTCAGAGGTAAGAAGTGGCGCACCAAATGAAATGGAATCAAAAGAATCTTTATAGGCAAGCGCATCTTCTTTCATTAAATCATTTTCAATTCCATTGATAACGTGAGTTGGCTGTACCAGGACATTGGTGATTCCATCCTGCTTCATCTGTTTCATTGCCTCAGATACAGTCATAATGTGTACATTGTCTCTGGCATTTACTTTTTTGATGATCATTTTACTGGTCCATGCACGATATAAAGAAGCATTCGGACATGCATTTTTTAAAGCTTCTTCAATAGCGTCAATGGTGACTTCTCTTGTGTCATTGTGGCTTGTACCAAAGCTGACAGCAAGAATTGCGGTTTTTCTTTCTACGTTTGTTTTCATAGTTCCTCCCTATTGTGTAGTATTGATATTTGTATCGGAAATATATTTTTCCAGTGTTTTTAAATTTTTTGGAAGCGGAAGAGTTGTCTTTAAAATTTGTTTTTGACAAAGACTGTGAAACAGTTCTAACACAGCGGGCGGTTCCAAATTTGTTTTTTCAAGCACACGAGGATTTGAAAAAACTTCTTCCGGTGCACCTTGCATTAAAACTTTTCCCTGATGAAATAAAATAACCTGGTCTGCCCATTCATAAGCGTAGTTGACATCATGGGTAGCCATGAAAACAGTAATTCCGGATTTCGTCATGCGATTTACAATTTGATTTACCATAGTAGTATGTTTCGGATCAAGAGCAGCAGCAGGTTCATCTAAAATAATAATATCCGGTTTCATCACAAGAATATCAGCAATAGAAACCTGTTTTTTCTGTCCCCCGCTTAAAGCATGAGTAGGTTTATGACGAAATGGTGTAATTTCAAGCTCAGCGATTACATCTTCAACCGCTTTTTTGGCGTCTTCCTCAGAGTATCCGAGATTTAATACTCCAAAGGAAATTTCCTGATATACGCTCGCAGAAAAGAGCTGATTGTCGGGGTCCTGAAAAACAATTCCGATTTTGCTTCGAAGTTTTAGAAGCCCTTTACGGTCATAAGAATAAGGTTCCCCGTTATAATAAAGAGTTCCCGAACTTGGTTTGTGAATTCCGGTACAGCAGAGGAAAAAAGTTGATTTTCCGGAACCATTTGCACCCATAAATGCAATTTTCTGGCCTCTTGGAATCTCCAGGGAAAGACCATTTAAAGAGTGTGTTTTTTCATCATCATAAGAAAAATACAAATTATCTGCTTTTAAGATGATATCATTATTGTTCATGCAAAAATTTCCTCCAGATAAAAAGAATTAAAAGAAACAGTTCAAAAAGTGTAATTAAAAAAATTACATGTTTTTTCGGTGGTTGATTTTCATTTAAAACGCGAATCGTGCCATCATAGCAGCGGGTTTCCATGGAGTTATAAAGGCATTGGAACGTTTTACTGCCCGCACCATAAGGGTAGAACACATTGCTGCAAAAGACTTTAGCGAAGTTTTATAGTTGCAGTTTCCGAGTCGCAGTCCTGAGCAGTAGAAATATGATAAGCAGTGTCTAAAAGCACGAAGATAAAGCGATAAATTAAAAGCATTAATTCAAATTAAAAGTTTTGGACAGTGAAGCTTATCAAAGTACCATTAA
>ENA-OQCN01000606-OQCN01000606.1-human-gut-metagenome-genome-assembly--contig:-NODE-606-length-19121-cov-2.464462_pt1 | contig 19121 bp, 20 predicted proteins | sample MGYA00242497_ERZ504576 | MGnify/ENA primary metagenome ERZ504576 (study PRJEB26092, sample SAMD00036296) | human gut metagenome | host: Homo sapiens | study: EMG produced TPA metagenomics assembly of... | reverse complement strand
GATCAGGTTGGGGACATTCAACATCTCGACAACATCCGCATTTGTCGTAGCAGCAGGTGGCGTGCCGGTTGCAAAACACGGCAACCGGAGCGTATCAAGCAAAAGCGGTGCGGCAGATGTTCTGGAAAAGCTTGGCATAAATGTAGCACTAAAAGCAGAAGAAAATGAAAAAGTATTAAAAGAAAACGGGAATCTGCTTCTTCTTCGCACCAGTGTATCATTCTTCTATGAAATATGCAGCACCAGTCAGAAAAGAACTGGGAGTAAGAACGGTGTTCAATATCCTCGGACCTCTTTCAAACCCGGCTGCAGCAACAATGCAGCTTCTTGGTGTATATGATGAAAAACTCGCGGAACCGCTTGCGAAAGTATTAGCGAATCTGGGAGTAACAAGAGGTGTAGCGGTATGTGGTGCGGATGGACTGGATGAGATTACACTGACGGGAGCTACAAAGGTTTATGAGATCAGAAATGGAGAGATCACATCATACTCGATTACGCCGGAACAGTTTGGCTTAAAGAGCTGTCCTTTGGAAGAACTGATTGGGGGAACACCGGAAGAGAACGCGCAGATTACACTCGATATCCTGACAGGAAAGGAAACCGGAGCGAAAAGAGATGTGGTACTGATGAATGCCGGTATGAGTCTGTATCTTGGAATTGACGGAATCACACTGGAAGATGGAATCAAAAAGGCAAAAGAGCTGATCGAAAGCGGAAAAGCTTATGAAAAATATGAAGAATTTAAGCAGGCAACACAAAAAAACGGTGCAGGGCAGTAAGCTGTAAAATCCAGATCGACAGACAGCGTAGAAATAGATAAAAAATGCATCAGTCAGAAGAAAATCAGAAAAATGGATGGGAGACAAGGATATGATATTGGATAAAATAGCAGCAGACACGAAGCTTCGGGTGAATAAAGCAAAACGGAAAATACCATTTTCGCAGATGAGAGCCATGGCATATGAAAAGGAAAAAAATACAGGATTCCCATTTGAAAAGATGTTAAAAGAGCCGGGGATGCATTATATCTGTGAGGTGAAAAAAGCCTCCCCATCCAAAGGCGTAATTGCAGAAGAGTTCCCGTATCTTGAGATTGCAAAAGAATACGAAGCAGCCGGAGCAGAAGCTATCTCGTGCTTAACAGAGCCAAAACATTTCCTCGGGAAAAACGAATATTTGCAGGAAATCGTAAAAGAAGTAACCATTCCGGTTCTGAGAAAGGACTTTACGGTCGATGAGTATATGATCTATGAAGCCAAGGTTCTGGGAGCTTCGGCGGTGCTTCTTATCTGCGCAATTCTCGACAGAGATACCATTGCCAGATATATAAAGATCTGCGATACACTTGGCTTGTCGGCACTTGTCGAAGTACATGATGAAATGGAGATGCAGGATGCGATTCAGGCCGGTGCAAGGGTGATTGGTGTTAATAACCGGAACCTGAAGGATTTTACAGTAGACATTGGAAATAGTTTAAGACTCCGGGGTCAGGCACCGGAAGACATTCTGTTTGTGGCTGAAAGCGGTATCAAGACAGCTGAAGACATCCAGGCATTGAAAAAAGCACATGTAAATGGAGTGCTGATCGGTGAGACACTGATGCAAAGCGTGATAAAAAGAAATGCCTGCAGGAGCTGGACGCAGATGAAATATAAAAGAAGCACAAGCAATGTGTGGTGTGTACGCAGCGTTACTGGCTGTGGGGTGAACAAATGGTAATGATACATTTTCGAAAAGAGGATATAAAATGACAAGAGTTAAAATCTGTGGCTTGAAGAGGGTAGAAGATGTAGCGTATGTAAATGAATCGCTACCGGAATATGCAGGATTCGTATTTGCCGGAAGCAAGAGAAAAGTAACAGATGAACAGGCGGAAGCGCTCAGACGGATGCTGGATGAAAGAATTGTTCCGGTCGGTGTATTTGTCAATGAACCGGTGGAACACATTTTGAACCTGGTAGGAAAGAAGTCATCCGTGTAGTCCAATTGCATGGTGATGAAGATGAGTCGTATATACAACGTCTGAGAGCAGGATTGGAAAGCAAACAAGGAACTTCTGGATATAAAGAAAATAATAAGATAAGCCGGGCTGATCCAGACAATGAAGGCCCCGGTGAAAAGAACGATGATATAGAATCTGTAAAAATAATAAAAGCAGTAAGAGTTCAAAATCAGGAACAGATATTAGAAGCAGAAAAATTATCATGCGATTATCTGCTTCTTGATACATGGCAGAAAGATGCATACGGCGGATGCGGAAAGCAGTTCGATAAATCCCTGATTCCGGAAGATATGTCAAAACCATATTTTCTGGCAGGCGGACTTGCGGCAGACAACATCCGGGAAAATATAGAGATCTGTCATCCATATGCGGTGGATGTAAGCAGCGCTGTGGAGACGGACGGAAAAAAGATCAGAAAAAAATACAGGAATTCATAGAAAGGGTTAGAGAATATGAGTAAAGGAAGATTGGAGAATACGGAGGTCAGTATGTTCCGGAAACACTGATGAACGCGGTAAATGAAGTAGAAGATGCATATAATTATTATAAAAATGATCCACAGTTTCAGGCAGAACTGGATGATCTTCTGAAAAATTATGCAGGAAGACCTTCTTTATTATATGAAGCAAAAAAGATGACAAAAGATCTGGGAGGAGCAAAGATCTACCTGAAACGTGAAGATCTGAACCATACAGGAGCACACAAGATCAACAATGTATTAGGACAGGTTCTTCTGGCTAAGAAGATGGGAAAGACACGTGTCATTGCAGAGACCGGTGCAGGTCAGCATGGTGTTGCAACTGCAACTGCAGCCGCTCTTATGGATATGGAATGTGAGATCTACATGGGAAAAGAAGACACAGACAGACAGGCGTTAAATGTATACCGTATGGAACTGCTCGGTGCGAAAGTACATCCTGTTACAACAGGAACCATGACTTTAAAAGATGCGGTTAACGAGACCATGCGTGAATGGGCTAATCGTATGGATGATACACTGTATGTATTAGGATCAGTCATGGGACCACATCCATTTCCAACTATTGTACGTGATTTCCAGAAGGTAATCAGTAAAGAGATTAAAGAACAGATGTTAGAAAAAGAAGGAAGACTTCCAGATGCAGTTATCGCTTGCGTAGGTGGTGGAAGTAATGCGATTGGTGCATTCTATGAATTTATTCCAGATAAAGAAGTAAGACTGATCGGATGTGAAGCAGCAGGTCTTGGGTAGATACAGAAAAACATGCGGCAACCATCGCGAAAGGAACACAGGGGATCTTCCATGGTATGAAGTCGCTATTCTGTCAGAATGAATATGGACAGATCGCACCGGTGTATTCAATTTCAGCCGGACTGGATTATCCGGAATCGGACCGGAACATGCAATGCTTGCAGAAACAGGACGTGCGGAATATGTACCGGTTACAGACGATGAAGCAGTGGATGCATTTGAATATTTATCAAAGACAGAAGGAATTATCCCGGCGGTGGAAAGCGCCCATGCGGTTGCCTATGCAAAGAAACTTGCACCGACACTTGGAAAAGACAAGATCATCGTGGTAAATATTTCGGGACGTGGAGATAAAGATGTGGCAGCGATTGCAAGATACAGAGGAGTTGAGATTTATGAATAAGATAAAAGACGCATTTAATAATAAGAAAGCATTTATTCCGTTTATCACAGGAGGAGATCCTTCGGTTGAGATTACAAAAGAGTTAATCCTGGCAATGCAGGAGCAGGCGCAGATCTGATCGAGATCGGAATTCCATTTTCAGATCCGATCGCAGAAGGGCCGGTCATTCAGGAAGCAGATGAAAGAGCGCTGGCGGCAGGTTGTACAACCGATAAATTAATGGACATGGTTGAAAGTATCAAAGATCAGCTTAAAATCCCGGTGGTTTTCATGACATATATAAATCCAATCTTCGTCTATGGCACGGAGCGTTCATGAAGCGTGCCGCAGAGTGTGGTATCTGTGGTGTGATCGTACCGGATGTCCCATATGAAGAAAAGGAAGATCTGGCGGGGCATGTAAAAAGTATGATGTAGAGCTGGTATCGCTGATCGCACCGACTTCGCATGAGAGAATCCAGATGATTGCAAAAGAAGCAGAAGGCTTCCTGTACTGTGTATCATCTCTTGGAGTTACAGGGTGCGCAAAGAAATTACAACGAACATCGGGGAAATGATTGACAAAGTAAGAGAAGTTACAGACATTCCTTGTGCAGTTGGATTCGGAATCTCCACACCGGAGCAGGCAAAAGAGATGGCGGCATTTTCGGATGGTGCAATTGTAGGATCGGCGATTGTAAGGATTGTAGCAGAGCATGGAACGGATGTGTGCCATATGTAAAAGAGTATGTGAAGAAGATGAAAGCGGCTGTGGCGGAAGCGTAAAAGACAGAGATAAAGCAATAAAATAATTTTAAAAGCCTGTAATGAAAGGACGGTGTGTAAAAGCCGGACAGACAGGTATGCTGGAAGTAAAAGGAAAAAGCAAGAAAAAATTGAAAAAAAGGAAAAACCTCTTGACAATAACATATGTATATGATAATCTACCAAAGGACTGCCGAAGACAGTAGGTGCTTGAAAGAGCGTAAGAACACATTTTATGCGGACGCCTACCGAGGAAAGATCGATACTAAAGTATGACTTATCAACTCTATGTCTTTGGATATAGAGGTTTTTTTTACATTTATATCTATCGGCGGTGTAAACTTACAAATCTACAAGGAGGTGCACCATTCGTGGCAAAAGTTGAATTAAAACAACCAGTTGTACAGGCTATTGCAGAGGACGTGAAAGACGCAACAAGCGTTGTCCTTGTTGACTACCGTGGACTGACTGTTGCAGAAGATACAGAGATGCGTAAACAGTTAAGAGAAGCAGGCGTTGTCTACAAAGTTTGTAAGAACACAATGATGAAGAGAGCTTTTGAAGGAACTGATTTCGCAGCATTAGATGAGCACTTAGAAGGACCAAGCGCTATCGCTATTTCTAAAGATGATGCAACAGCTCCAGCAAGAATCCTTTGCAAATTCGCAAAGAATGCAAAAGCCCTTGAATTAAAAGCAGGTGTGGTTGAAGGAACGTTATATGATGCAGACGCATTAAATGAACTTGCTAAAATTCCTTCAAGAGACGAGCTCATTTCCAAATTACTTGGAAGCTTACAGTCACCTATCACAAACCTGGCTCGCGTTCTCAATCAGATCGCAGAAAAAGGTGGAGCAGATGCTTGTGAAGCAGCTCCAGCAGCAGAGGAAGCTGCAGAGGCACCAGCAGCTGAATAAGCTGATGGCAGCATAATAATTTTATTTCAAAAAGAAAATAAGAAAAATGGAGGAAAATAAAATGGCAAAGTTAACAACAGAAGAATTTATTGAAGCTATCAAAGAGTTATCTGTATTAGAGTTAAATGATCTTGTAAAAGCTTGTGAAGAAGAATTTGGTGTATCCGCAGCAGCAGGTGTTGTAGTAGCAGCAGCTGGAGCAGAAGGTGGAGCAGCAGCAGAAGAGAAAGACGAGTTCGACGTAGAATTAGTATCTGCAGGAGCAGCTAAGGTTAAAGTTATCAAAGTTGTTCGTGAAGTAACAGGACTTGGACTGAAAGAAGCTAAAGCATTAGTTGACGAAGCTCCAAAGGTAATCAAAGAAGGCGCTTCTAAAGCTGAGGCTGAGGAAATCAAGACTAAACTTGAAGCAGAAGGTGCTGAAGTTAACCTTAAATAATTCAAGTTTGATTGAACTATCAGGGCATTCCGGTGACGGGGTGCCCTTTCGTATTATTTGGATGCTGGATGTAAGAAAGAGTTTTTGGACGCAGAGCTGCACAAAGGGCAGCTGGCAGTGCGGGCTGTGAAAAACACGAATGAAAAGCTTTTTCTTATGTCCAGCAATATTTTGGAAAAATAGTGGAAAATATTTATATATAAGCTTGACATACTTGACAACTTATGGTATAGTTAAAAATGCGCTATTGTGGAAAGTTATGCCATGATTTCGCAGAAAAACAACGAAATAGAGTTGTTTTTCGGAGACTCTGCAAGTTATATGGGTAATAAAACCCAGCCATAAAAATAAATGAGGAGTGAAACGTCAATATGGAGAAAAACAGAATTCGTCCTATTAAAAGTGGAAAAAGTTCACGAATGAGTTATGCCCGACAGAAAGAAGTCGTTCAGATGCCTAACTTGATCGAAGTTCAGACAGATTCTTACAAGTGGTTTCTGGATGAAGGGTTAAATGAAGTGTTCGATGACATTTCCCCAATTACAGATTACAGTGGAAAATTAAGCCTGGATTTCGTGGATTTTACTTTGTGTGAGAATGAAGTGAAATACACGATTGATGAGTGTAAAGAACGTGATGCAACATATGCTGCACCTCTGAAAGTCAAAGTAAGACTTCACAATAAAGAGACAGATGAGATCAATGAGCATGAGATCTTTATGGGAGATCTTCCACTGATGACAAGAACAGGTACCTTTGTGATCAATGGTGCGGAACGTGTAATTGTCAGCCAGTTAGTTCGTTCTCCTGGTATCTATTATGCCATTGCACATGACAAATTAGGTAAAAAACTGTATTCAGCTACCGTAATCCCGAACCGTGGTGCATGGCTGGAGTATGAGACGGATTCTAATGACGTTTTCTATGTACGTGTAGATAGAACAAGAAAGGTACCGATCACTGTGTTGATTCGTGCATTGGGAATCGGTACAAATCCGGAGATCATCGAACTCTTTGGAGAAGAGCCGAAGATCCTGGCAAGTTTTGAAAAAGATGCTGCAACGAATTATCAGGAAGGACTTCTGGAATTATATAAGAAGATCCGTCCGGGTGAACCTCTGGCAGTAGACAGTGCTGAAAGTCTGATCACAAGTATGTTCTTTGATCCGAGACGTTATGATCTTGCAAAAGTAGGACGTTACAAGTTCAATAAGAAGCTTGCGTTAAAGAATCGTATCAGTGGTCAGGTGCTGGCAGAAGATGTTGCAAGCCCAATGACAGGGGAAGTTCTGGCAGAAGCAGGAACCAAGATCACAAGAGAACTGGCTTCCGCAATCCAGAACAATGCAGTTCCATATGTATGGATCAGCGTAGAAGAGACAGAACGACCAATCAAGGTACTTTCAAATATGATGGTTGACCTTGATGCTGTTGTTGATGTGGATCCGGAAGAAGTAGGGGTTACAGAGCAGGTATATTATCCTGTGCTTGCTGGAATTCTGGAAGAGACAGCCGGAGACATTGATGAATTAAAGGATGCGATCAAGAGAGATATTCACGATCTGATTCCAAAGCATATCACAAAAGAAGATATCTTAGCTTCTATTAACTATAATATGCATCTGGAATATGGCATCGGAACAGATGATGATATCGACCACCTGGGTAACAGACGTATCCGTTCTGTAGGAGAACTGCTTCAGAATCAGTATAGAATCGGTCTTTCCCGTCTGGAAAGAGTGGTTCGTGAAAGAATGACAACACAGGATATGGAGGGCATTTCTCCACAGTCCCTGATCAATATCAAACCTGTAACAGCAGCAGTGAAAGAATTCTTCGGATCTTCCCAGCTGTCACAGTTCATGGATCAGAACAATCCGCTTGGTGAGCTGACTCATAAGAGACGTCTTTCAGCGTTAGGACCTGGTGGTCTGTCAAGAGACCGTGCAGGATTCGAGGTACGAGATGTACACTATTCTCACTACGGAAGAATGTGTCCGGTAGAGACACCTGAAGGACCTAACATCGGTCTGATCAACTCTCTTGCAAGTTATGCAAGAATTAATGAGTATGGATTTATCGAGGCTCCATACCGTAAGATCAACCATGATGATCCGACTAACCCGGTAGTTACAGATGAAGTTGTATACATGACAGCGGATGAAGAAGATAATTATCATGTAGCACAGGCGAACGAGCAGTTAGATGAAGAAGGACATTTTGTACGTAAAAATGTATCTGGTCGTTACCGTGAAGAGACACAGGAATATGAAAGAAGAATGTTCGATTATATGGACGTATCTCCTAAGATGGTATTCTCTGTGGCTACAGCTTTAATCCCATTCCTTCAGAATGATGATGCGAACCGTGCCTGATGGGATCAAACATGCAGCGTCAGGCAGTACCGCTCCTGTTTACCGAGGCTCCGGCAGTAGGAACAGGTATGGAAGAAAAAGCTGCCGTTGACTCCGGTGTATGTGTGGTCGCTGAAGAAGGCGGTACAGTAGAACGTTCTACTTCTACAGAGATTACAGTTCGTCAGGATGACGGAAAACTGAAAAAATATAAATTAACAAAATTCCAGAGAAGTAACCAGAGCAACTGTTATAACCAGAGACCAATCGTCTTCAAAGGAGACAGAGTCGAAAAAGGCGAGGTTATTGCAGATGGACCATCTACATCTAATGGTGAACTTGGACTTGGAAAGAACCCGCTGATCGGATTCATGACATGGGAAGGTTACAACTACGAGGATGCTGTTCTGCTTAGTGAAAGACTGGTGCAGGATGATGTATATACTTCTATTCATATTGAAGAATATGAAGCAGAAGCACGTGATACAAAGCTTGGACCAGAAGAGATCACACGCGACATTCCAGGTGTTGGTGATGATGCACTGAAGAATCTGGATGAAAGAGGAATCATCCGTGTCGGAGCAGAAGTCCGTGCCGGAGATATCCTGGTAGGTAAGGTTACTCCTAAGGGAGAGACAGAGCTTACAGCTGAAGAAAGACTGCTTCGTGCAATCTTCGGTGAGAAAGCCCGTGAAGTAAGAGATACTTCTCTTAAAGTACCTCATGGAGAATATGGTATTGTAGTGGATGCGAAGGTATTTACAAGAGAGAATGGTGATGAGATGTCACCTGGAGTAAACCAGTCAGTCCGTATCTATATTGCACAGAAGAGAAAAATCTCTGTCGGTGACAAGATGGCCGGACGTCATGGTAACAAGGGTGTTGTTTCCCGTGTACTTCCGGTTGAAGACATGCCATTCCTGCCGAATGGACGTCCACTGGATATCGTGCTGAATCCACTGGGTGTACCGTCACGTATGAATATCGGTCAGGTCCTGGAGATTCACCTGTCCCTGGCTGCAAAAGCACTTGGATTCAACATCGCAACTCCTGTATTTGACGGAGCGAACGAGATTGATATTATGGATACTCTTGATCTGGCAAATGATTATGTCAACTTAAGCTGGGAAGAGTTTGAAGCAAAACATAAAGAAGAACTTCTTCCGGAAGTACTGCAGTATCTGTCAGACAACAGAGAACACAGAAAACTCTGGAAAGGTGTTCCGCTTTCAAGAGATGGTAAGGTCCGCCTGCGTGACGGACGTACGGGTGAGTACTTCGACAGCCCGGTAACCATCGGACACATGCATTACCTGAAACTGCACCACCTGGTAGACGACAAGATCCATGCACGTTCTACAGGTCCTTACTCACTGGTTACACAGCAGCCATTAGGAGGAAAGGCTCAGTTCGGTGGACAGCGTTTCGGAGAAATGGAGGTATGGGCACTGGAGGCTTATGGTGCATCATACACACTGCAGGAAATCTTGACTGTGAAGTCAGATGATGTCATCGGACGTGTGAAGACTTACGAAGCAATCATCAAGGGTGAGAATATTCCTGAACCGGGAATTCCGGAATCCTTCAAGGTATTGCTCAAAGAGTTACAGTCACTCGGACTGGACGTACGTGTCTTACGTGATGACAATACAGAAGTGGAGATTATGGAAACTTCCGATATGGGAGAGACAGATTTCCGTTCTCTGATCGAGGGAGACAGAAGATATCGTAATGATGATGACGAAGACTTTGGTAAACACGGATACAGCAAACAGGAATTCCAGGGTGAAGAACTGGTTGATGTAGAAGAAGAACCAGAATCAGACGATGATTTCGATATAAATTTTGAAGAAAATGATGACTATGATTTCGGCGATTCATCTGATGATGAATAGGAAGGGGTCCAAAGTATGCCAGAAAATAATAAGGAACAAACTTATCAGCCAATGACTTTTGATGCGATCAAGATCGGTTTGGCATCACCTGAAAAGATTCTGGAATGGTCAAAAGGAGAAGTTACCAAACCAGAGACCATCAACTATAGAACTTTAAAACCTGAAAAAAGACGGACTGTTCTGCGAAAAGATTTTCGGACCAAGCAAGGACTGGGAATGCCATTGTGGAAAGTACAAAAAGATCCGCTATAAAGGTGTGGTCTGCGACCGTTGTGGTGTTGAAGTAACAAAAGCAAGTGTACGTCGTGAGCGCATGGGCATATCGCCCTTGCTGCTCCGGTATCGCACATCTGGTACTTCAAGGGAATTCCAAGCCGTATGGGACTGATTCTTGATCTGTCCCCGAGAACATTGGAAAAAGTACTGTATTTCGCTTCTTATATCGTACTGGATAAAGGTGAGTCAGATCTGATGTACAAACAGGTATTATCAGAGGCTGAATATCAGGAAGCAAGAGAAAAATGGGGAAGCACATTCCGTGTAGGAATGGGTGCAGAATCCATCAAAGAACTTCTTGAGAACATTGATCTTGAGAAAGAATATACAGAATTGACAGAAGGCTTGAAAGGTGCAACCGGACAGAAACGAGCAAGAATCGTAAAACGTCTGGAAGTAGTAGAAGCTTTCCGTGAGTCTGGAAACAAGCCAGAATGGATGATCATGACAAATATCCCGGTTATCCCACCGGATCTTCGTCCAATGGTACAGCTGGATGGCGGACGTTTTGCGACATCTGACCTGAATGATCTGTACAGAAGAATCATCAACAGAAATAACCGTCTGAGACGTCTTCTTGAATTAGGCGCACCGGACATTATTGTTAGAAATGAAAAGAGAATGCTTCAGGAAGCTGTAGATGCCCTGATCGACAACGGCCGCCGCGGACGTCCGGTAACAGGACCTGGTAACCGTGCACTGAAATCTCTTTCCGATATGCTGAAAGGTAAGTCCGGACGTTTCCGTCAGAACTTGCTTGGTAAGCGTGTTGACTATTCCGGACGTTCCGTTATCGTTGTAGGACCGGAACTTAAGATCTACCAGTGTGGTCTGCCGAAAGAAATGGCAATCGAGCTGTTCAAACCATTTGTTATGAAAGAACTGGTTCAGAACGGAACAGCACACAATATTAAAAATGCTAAGAAGATGGTAGAAAGACTTCAGCCGGAAGTATGGGATGTTCTGGAAGAAGTAATCAAAGAGCATCCGGTTATGCTGAACCGTGCCCCTACACTGCACAGACTTGGTATTCAGGCATTTGAACCGATTCTTGTAGAAGGTAAGGCTATCAAGCTTCATCCACTGGTTTGTACAGCGTTCAACGCCGATTTCGACGGAGACCAGATGGCTGTCCATCTTCCACTTTCCGTAGAAGCACAGGCAGAGTGCCGTTTCTTACTTCTGTCACCGAACAACTTACTGAAGCCGTCTGATGGTGGTCCGGTAGCCGTTCCTTCACAGGATATGGTACTTGGTATCTATTATCTGACTCAGGAGCGTCCTGGTGCCAAGGGAGAAGGCATGATCTTCAAGAGCTTCAACGAAGCACTTCTTGCTTATGAAAATGCTGCCGTAACACTTCATTCACGTGTAAAAGTACGTGTATCCAAGAAGATGGCAGATGGAACAGTGAAGACAGGAACGGTAGAATCTACAGTCGGACGTTTCATGTTTAATGAGATCATTCCACAGGATCTGGGATTTGTAGACCGTGACGTAGAAGGAAATGAATTGCTTCTGGAAGTTGATTTCCATGTAGGAAAGAAACAGCTGAAACAGATTCTTGAAAAAGTTATCAATACACATGGAGCTACTGCGACAGCAGAAGTACTCGACCATGTAAAGGCTATGGGTTACAAGCTTTCAACAAGAGCTGCCATGACCGTATCCATTTCTGACATGACGGTACCTCCGCAGAAACCGGAGATGATCAAAAATGCACAGGATACTGTAGATAAGATTACAAAGAACTTCAAACGTGGTCTCATTACAGAAGAAGAAAGATATAAAGAAGTTGTAGAGACATGGAAAGCAACTGACGATGCCCTTACAAAGGCGCTGCTTGACGGTCTTGATAAATATAACAACATTTTCATGATGGCAGATTCCGGAGCCCGTGGATCTGACAAACAGATCAAACAGCTTGCAGGTATGCGTGGTCTGATGGCCGATACAACAGGTCATACGATCGAGCTGCCAATTAAATCAAACTTCCGTGAAGGTCTTGATGTACTGGAATACTTCATGTCTGCACATGGAGCTCGAAAAGGTATGTCCGATACAGCTCTTCGTACAGCCGATTCAGGATATCTGACAAGACGTCTGGTAGACGTATCACAGGAACTGATCATTCACGAAGTAGACTGTGCAAAACCGGGAGCACCGATTCCTGGAATGTATGTAAAAGCATTCATGGATGGAAACGAAGTGATCGAAGTCTTCAGGATCGTATCACAGGACGTTATATCTGTGAGAACATCGTAGATAAAGATGGTAACATCCTTGTAAAGGCAAATCACATGGTAACACCAAAACGTGCAGAGCTGATCTGTAAAAAGGGTGTTGACGAGAAGGGCGAGCCGCTGACACAGATTAAGATCCGTACAATCTTACATGCCGTTCACATAGTGGTGTATGTGCAAAATGTTACGGATCCAACATGGCAACGGGTGAGCCGGTACAGGTTGGAGAAGCTGTCGGAATCATCGCCGCACAGTCAATCGGAGAACCTGGTACACAGCTTACTATGAGAACATTCCATAGTGGTGGTGTAGCCGGTGGAGATATCACACAGGGTCTTCCTCGTGTCGAGGAGCTTTTCGAGGCAAGAAAGCCTAAGGGACTTGCAATTATCACAGAAATCGCAGGAACTGCTAACTTAAATGACACGAAGAAGAAACGTGAGATCATTGTGACAAATAAAGAAACAGGTGAATCCAAAGCATATCTGATCCCTTATGGATCACGTATCAAGGTGGCTGACGGCGCAGAACTGGAAGCCGGTGATGAACTGACAGAAGGTAGTGTAAATCCACACGATATTCTGAGAATCAAAGGACTTCGTGCTGTACAGGATTACATGATCCAGGAAGTTCAGAGAGTATATCGTCTGCAGGGTGTAGAAATCAACGATAAGCATATCGAGGTTATCGTTCGTCAGATGCTGAAGAAGATACGTATCGAAGAGTCCGGAGACACAGAATTCCTCCCGGGAACAAATGTTGACAGACTTGAGTTTGAGGATGTAAATGAAGCTTTGGAAGCAGAAGGTAAAGAACCTGCAACAGGTGAGCAGATCATCATGGGTATTACAAAAGCTTCCCTTGCTACGAATTCATTCCTGTCTGCCGCTTCCTTCCAGGAGACAACAAAAGTCCTGACCGAAGCTGCTATTAAGGGTAAGGTTGATCCGCTGGTAGGTCTGAAAGAGAATGTTATCATTGGTAAACATATTCCTGCCGGAACAGGTATGAGAAAGTATCGTGACATCAAGTTGAACACAGAGATGGAAATGGAAGACGAACTGGATTTTGAGGACGATTTTGATTTTGAATTCAAAGATGCAGATGAGATGAATCAGGAGATTACTCTTGATGAAGGAACAGAAGATGCAGTAGAAGATATTGCAGAAGAAACAGTTGCTGTATCTGAAGATGAAGAATAAAATATAAGTCAAATAAAAAGAAAGTGTTCACACTGAAAAGTGTGGACATTTTCTTTTTAGTGAAAAATAAGATGATATCGCTAATGTTTACTGTTATTTGTATATATAAATTGACTTTTATATTCAAAAAGTTTATAATAATTGTCAGTGAGAATCGGCGAAAATAGTAACAGATTCTGTCAACATTTTAAGAAAGGTTGGGGTTCTATTATGGATCAAGGTAAACTTACAAGAATATTAAAATCAATGGAGGAGCATGAGGTTCCGCAGATGATCGTTTCTGACCCGGTTGCGATCTTCTATCTGACAGGCAAGTGGATTTTTCCGGGAGAAAGACTTCTGGCATTGTATCTGAATGTGAACGGAAATCATAAAATGGTAATCAACAAATTATTTCCACAGGAATCAGATCTTGGCGTAGATATTATCTATTATGATGACATTGAAGACGGAGTAGAGATCTTAAGCAAGTATGTAGATAAAGATAAGACAATGGGAATTGATAAAACATGGCCGTCAAAATTCCTTATTCGTCTGCAGGAGTTAGGCGGAGGAAGTAAATTTGTAAATGGATCTCCGATCATCGATTATATCCGTATGGTAAAAGATGAGAAAGAAAAAGATCTTATGAGAAAATCTTCTAAGTTAAATGATATTGCTATGGAAAAGATCATTCCATGGGTAGCAAAAGGATTAACTGAGAAAGAATTAAATGCAAAAATGCGTGAAATTTACAAAGAAATCGGATGTGAAGATGTATCGTTCGATCCAATTACAGCATACGGACATGGCGCTGCAGATCCACATCATGTAACAGATGATTCCAAAGGAAAACGCGGAGATTGTGTAATTCTTGATATCGGTGGATTTAAAGATAACTATGCATCGGATATGACAAGAACTGTATTTATCGGTGAAGTATCTGACCGTGCAAAAGAAATTTATGATATCGTAGTTGAAGCAAACAGAAGAGGTATCGAAGCTGCCAAACCGGGAAATAGAATGTGCGACGTTGACCTTGCTGCAAGAAATTACATCGAGGAAAAAGGATTTGGCGAGTATTTCACACACAGAACAGGACATTCTATCGGACTGGAAGATCACGAATTTGGTGATGTATCATCTGTTAATACTGACATCATCAAGGTTGGACAGTGCTTCTCAGTAGAGCCGGGAATCTATCTCCCGGATGAGAACATCGGTGTTCGTATCGAAGACCTTGTAATCATCACAGAAGATGGATGTGAAGTTCTGAATGACTTTACAAAAGACCTGATCGTTGTACCGGAAGAGTAAAATATCAGAATACATATTTCGCACAGAAATGGAGAAAATGCAGATGACAAGAGATCAGGCGTATGAAATCTTAACAAAATACATGAAAGGTGAGAATTATATTACACATTCTCTGGCAGTTGAGGCTATTATGAAGGGATTGGCCAAACGTCTTGCGCCGGACGAGGTGGAATATTGGGGAATTGCAGGATTGCTGCATGATCTGGATGAAGAGCAATGTGACTGGGAGCATGACTTAAGTGTACACGGACCGACATCGGTAGAAATCTTAAAAAAAGAAGGAATTGATGATCCTGTATTATTTGGAGCGATCTGTGCACATAATCCGAAAAGTGGCGTGAAAGCGAAAACAAAAATCCAATATGCACTTCTGGCGGCAGATCCAATGAGTGGTTTCTTAAAAGCGGTTGCGCAGATTTACCCGGATAAAAAGATTGCAAGTGTAAAAAGAAGTCTGTTATAAAACGTTTTAATGAAGCACGATTTGCGAAAGGTGCCAATCGTGATTACATGGAAAGTATTGAATTTACAGGGCTGATGTTGGAGGACCTGATTGATATCGGATTGGAAGAAATGTGTGCGATCTCTGATGAATTAGGATTATAACAAAGTATAAAAATGGTGTTGTAAGAAATATAGATCTTACAACACATTTTTAATATATCATTAATTATTCATAACGCTCATCGATGACACGTTTTGTCTTCTTTTCGCTTCGAGGTAATAATCCGATTTCAACAACTTTAACTAACGGTGTAAAGCCTATGCGGCTTTTGACGGTAGCTGCGATTCGTTTGGCAAGATCAAGGAAGTCAACCGTTCCATTTGTTTCAACATAGATTCGCATGGTGTCTTTTCCGTCAAGATGAGAAATGCGGATCTGATATTCACTGGATACTTCAGAAAATCCTTTTAAGATTTCTTCAATCTGAGCTGGGAACACATTTACACCCTTGATCTTCATCATATCATCGGTACGTCCCATAATAGTATCGAGCCGTGGGAATCTGCTTCCGCAAGGACATTCTCCCGGAATGATGCGGGAAAGATCATGTGTGCGGTAGCGGATAAGAGGTGCTCCTTCTTTGACCAGGGTGGTAATGACGATTTCTCCGAGTTCTCCGTCCGGAAGTACTTCACCGGTTACAGGGTCGATGATCTCAATGTAAATATAATCATCAGTAGTGCATACCACAGTCATGGGAACAGCTGATTCCGATTCCCGGTCCATAGATTTCCGTCAGCCATAGATGTCATAGAGTTCAATTCCAAGTTCTTCCGTGATACGCCGGCGCATTTTTTCACCCCAGCGTTCAGAACCAATGATTCCTTTCTTCAGATGGATCTTGTCTTTGATTCCTCTTTTTTGGATTTCTTCTGCAAGAAGCAGGGCGTAAGAGGAAGTAGAACCGAGAACGGTTGTCTTCATATCAATCATCATCTGAAGCTGTTTGTCGGTGTTTCCGGGTCCCATAGGAATAACCATGCTTCCTAATCTTTCGGCACCTGCCTGAAATCCGATTCCGGCAGTCCAGAGTCCGTATCCGGGTGTGATCTGAATACGGTCCAGATTTGTAAGACCGGCCAATTCATAGCAGCGTTGAAACATGATTGCCCAGTCGTCTACATCTTTCTGAGTATATGGAATGATGACCGGCAGTCCGGTGGTACCGGAAGAAGAGTGGATTCGGACAATCTTTTCTTCCGGTGCGGTCATCAGACCAAGAGGATAAGCATTTCTTAAATCATTTTTCTCAGAAAACGGAAGCTTTTGAAAATCTTCCGCTGACTGTATACTGGTAACACCGGCTTCTTCTAATTTCTTTCCATAGAAACTTTCCGCTTTCAGGAGCGCCTGTATCTGATTATTTACCTGTGCGATTTGTGTCTCTGTAATCTGCATATGTCGTGTTCCTGCCTTTCTTTGTTATATGTTATAGTTTAATGCCCGGAGATTCATTTCATGGAATTTCTCGGGAAGTGTATATTTCATAATGTCTTCAATTTCAGAGATTGTAAAGTCCAGTACTCCAGTCCGTATCTGCGCCAAGAAGCACCATGTTCAGTACTTTGGAAGAACCAATGTCTGCACATGCCTGATCTGCATTTACAAGAATCAGATTAGGAACAGCCGCTTTTAGATATTCAAGCATCTGAGGTGCATCATAATCTGATCCGCTTAAGGTAGCAGTAACTGGTTTAACAGCTCGGGTGCTGACAACAATATGTCCGTGGTCTTTGAGATAGGGAAGCATACGGACTGTCTCACCTGGTTCGAAGCCGATGATCAGATCGGCAGTTCCTGTTTCGATCATTGGCGAATAGAGATTATCACCCATACGAAGATGACTGAATACACTACCACCACGCTGAGCCATACCGATGGTCTCGGCACTCATGACAGGAATATCTTTACTCATAGCTGCTGCGGCAAGAAGTTTGGAAGCGAGGACGGTTCCCTGACCGCCGACGCCGCACAGGACAATGTTTTTTTGATTATTCATGTTTTTTACCTCCTATAATAGCAGCTGCAGGGCATACCTGACTGCATAATCCGCAGCCGGTACACATCGTATCATCAATGCAGACATTACCGTTGTCAAGTACAATGGCAGGGCATCCAAGTTCACGGATACATTTTTTACATCCGATACATTTTTCGGCATCTATATGAAGAGAAAACTCTGGCTTGGTGATGGCTATACATGGTGATTTGAATATAATAGCTTTTACACCTGTCTTATCAGCCATTTCCCGGACGCATGCTACAGATGAGTTCAGATCCAGCGGATTTACAGTCTTAACATCTGTAACGCCGATTCCGCGGAGGACTTGTTCGATATTAATCTTTTGCACGATCTCCCCATCACTGTGCGGCCGGTTCCAGGGTGTGGCTGATGTCCGGTCATGGCTGTGGTAGAGTTATCCAGAACGATCAGTATCATATTCGCCTGATTGTACACGGCATTGACAACACCTGTGATCGCAGAGGCGAAGAAGGTTGAGTCTCCGACAAACGCAAAGCATGTGGTGTCAGGTTCCACTTTTTCGATACCTTGTGCGATATTCAATCCGGCACCCATACACAGACAGGTATCAACCATATCGAGAGGAAGGGCATTTCCGAGCGTATAACATCCGATATCCCCGCAGAAAACGGTTTTCTTTCCTTTCATAGCTTTTTTTACGGCGTAGAAAGAAGCTCTGTGAGGACATCCGGCGCAAAGTACCGGCGGGCGGACCGGCAGTGCCGGCGGTTCCGGAAAATCAGTGGTGACAGGGGAGGTAAGACCAAGAAATGTGTTAATATAGGTAGTTATAGTGTCACGAGTGTTCTCTCCGGCACAGGCAGTATGACCACTGAGTTTTCCGTTAATTCTGGTTGGAAGATGATATTTTCCGCATATATAGATCAGCTCACGTTCGATGACAGGATCAAGTTCTTCCAGGCAGAGAACTTCATCAAGTCCAGAAAGGAAATCTACTGCTAATTTTTCCGGAAATGGATGAGGCGTGGCAATTTTTAAAGTCTTTACCATACCGGTCTTTTTTAATGTTTCCATCGTGTAGGTATAGCTGATCCCTCCGGTGGCGATTCCTTTTTTTGAATCCTTGAAAGCATCGCAGGATGGATGAATCGTATTTTTCTCATAAGAAGAAAAGATATCGGATAATTCCTGATTACGTGCTTCGATTTTTTTGTGATTCATGAAAGATAATCTAGGAAAGATAACCCAGCGTTTGGAATCTTTGATAAACCTTCCGGCTGGTGGTGGTATATTCTGTCTCATCTTTTACCATGATAGACGCGTAGCCATGACAGACACGTGTGGTTGGACGTAAGAATACCGGAGTACCGTATTTTTCTGAATATTCAAAAGCTTCCTGGATCATCTCATAAGCTTCCTGTGCCGAAGATGGGTCAAAGCAAGGCAGCTTGGAAAATCTGGAAAAATGTCTGGTATCCTGCTCTGTCTGAGAAGAAATCGGACCCGGATCATCTGCTACGACGAATGACCATTCCGCCTTTGATCCCGACGTACTCGAGACTCATCAGCGGATCGGAAGCAACATTTAATCCGACCTGCTTCATGGTTACCATGGATCTTGCACCGGC
>ENA-OQCN01000605-OQCN01000605.1-human-gut-metagenome-genome-assembly--contig:-NODE-605-length-19130-cov-1.716203_pt1 | contig 19130 bp, 23 predicted proteins | sample MGYA00242497_ERZ504576 | MGnify/ENA primary metagenome ERZ504576 (study PRJEB26092, sample SAMD00036296) | human gut metagenome | host: Homo sapiens | study: EMG produced TPA metagenomics assembly of... | reverse complement strand
GTATTTCTTTTAAAGCTTTAAATGGATCTAGCTCTGTAGAACATACCATTGCATTAAAGAAGTGGAATATCCAGATAATAATATTAAACCATTCTTATTATTTTTCATTGGAATTGTATTATCATAATAAGAATTTACATTCCAAAAGATCAGTTTAGGCATTTCATATCCTGCTTTTTTATACTTTTTATTAATAATTTAACTTTATTATTGATATTATTATAATTAATTAAAATTACGAAAGACTGGGATTTATATGCAAAATAAATTTGGAGATATGTTAAAAAAACTTATCCAATTTACTAATATAAAATTAAATGTCATCGCTTATCATATAGGTTATGATATTTCTTATATCAGTAAATGGGCAAATAATACAAGTCAACCAACTAAAAAGCATATTGAAAGAATAAATGATACATTGAGTTCTATTTTCGCCGAAGAAATCATTCATAAAGATTATGCTTACTTATTTTTAAAAGAATTTAATATTCATGGACCATTACCCACAAAAGATATCCAACGTTTTTTACATACACAAATAAATAATTTATTAAATAACGCATATTATTGTTCACACGAAAATTTTTCTCATTCCCAAAGCAATAATGATATTATTTTAAATTCTACTACCATCGTTGGTAGAACTAATATTTATGAATTTTTTTGCCATAAATTAGCTCCTATAATAAATAAAATAACTCCTAAATTAGAAATCTTCATTACTATGGATATTTTAACTTTGTTACAACAAAAAAATTTTTTAGTTTCCTTGATTGTTGTAATCTCACTGACCGTCAAATAGATATTCACATAGGCTGTAATCTATCTACACTAGCAAATAGTAACGAAAAATTAATATATAGCCTCTATAAATTCTTAAATAAATATTTTTATGTCAATTTCTATATTTATGAAGATAAATTTTTTAATAATAGCAATATATTCCTTGTAAAAAATGCTTTTGCTATTCAATATTCCCTACATCTAGATAAATCAATAGATATATGTACCTTTATAAACAATGAAAAAATCATCAATGAAATTCAAAAACGTATTTCTGACACTTTCTTTAATTCTCCAATTATTTTACAGCCAAAAAAAGAAATTATTCTTAATTCCTTTCATCCCTTCTTTTATTTAAATAAAACTTCACCATATTTATTACTAATGGCTTTGAATTTTTTCTACCTAAAAAATCCTATTTAAAAATGATAGATTTATGTAAACAACAAAATTTAACTGATGAAACTATCGCCTCCTTAAAAAACCTACAAATCATGTGGGAAGAACAATTGAAAAAAATCCTATATCATTTATTCTTCCAGAGCTCAATTTAATGGATTATATTCAAAAAGGTAAAGTAATCTTTGGCGATTTAAAATACCAAACTACACCTCAAGAAAGAGAAGAACAATTATCTTATCTTATTCAAAGTATGTATAAAAATCCTTTAATTGATATTTATCTGATGTCTCAACAAGAAAATGTAAATGATATTAACTACTATAAACTTCTTATTATAGTAACCAAAAATCGCTTACTTTAAGAAAAATAAATACTTATTAAACAAATATCATTTACCTATTTATTTCTTAAAAAAATTCTTTATTAATCCAAAAATTTGATATGTTATTTTCCAAATTTAAACAAACAAATTTTGTACACAAATACACTGCTGAGAAAATTGAAAATCTCTATTTAGCTAATAAATCTTTATTACATCGCATTATGGAAAATAAATAAAAAAAGGCAATATGATTTTTAATCATATTGCCTTTTTATTTATTAACTATCTATTAAACTATTAAAGATTTTTTGCAGCTTCAGAAAGTGGTGGAATAATCTGTTTTTTACGGGACATTACACCTGGTAAATACATAACAGATTTGCTTGCATCTTGTTTAAATGCTTCACCGATTAAATTTTTAGGTTCACCACTAAAGAGTAAATAGCTACCTTCGTTGATGATATCAGTAACGATAACGATAGACATTGCATAACCTTCTGCAGTGCATACACGAGCCATTTCAGCTAAGATTTCATCTTGCATAGCCATTACTTGGTCTGTATCCATAACGGATAACTGGCTGATGAGCATTGGATAGTTACCAATCTGGAATTCTTTGGAGTCATTTTTAACGATTTGAGCAGGAGTCATATCGCCGATATCTGCACCAGCTTTGAGCATTGCCATACCATATTCTTTATAATCTACACCAGCGATTTTTGCTAAATATTCTACAGCATCTTTATCGGTTTGTGTGCAAGTTGGGGATTTGAATAATACTGTATCAGAAATAATAGCAGACATTAAAAGACCTGCAATTTCTTTTGGAATTTCCACGCCATATTGTTGATACATATTAGTTACGATTGTACAAGTACAACCAACTGGGCGAACATTGATAAAAATAGGATCGCTTGTTTGTAATCCACCAAAACGATGATGGTCAACAACTTCGATAATTTTTCCAGATTCAATACCTTCAACAGCTTGAGCTAATTCATTGTGGTCTGTTAAAATAATCTGTTGTTTTTCAGGCATCATGAATTTATCTTTATTTACGATACCAACTAATTTACCATTTTCTACTACTGGATAATTGCGGTATTCATTTGCTTCTAATACACCTTTGATATCACTTAACATATCAGATGGTTTGAAAGAAATTACATCTGTAGTCATAATGCTAGAAATTAGTGCACATTGGCTGATAAGACGAGCTGTGCTATAAGTGTCAAATGCAGTAGATAAAATCATTACATTTTCAGCTTTTGCTGTAGCAACTACTTCATCAGAAATAGTTGTATTTCCTGTGATAATTACACAAGCAACTTTTAAATCAATGCATTTAATAAATGCAGATTCTGGTCTATTGCCGATGATTACTACATCGCCAGCTTTGATGCTTTCTGCAACTTTTTCCATGCAAGCAGCAGCTACTTTGATTTCGCCATTGATTTTGCCTTCGTTATTGCCAGCAACTAAAACATCAGCTTCAATAACATTAGCAATATCATTGATGCAAGCACCAGAAGCAGATACGCTATCTAATGTGATTTCTTGGAAATAAGCTTTTGCTAAATCGCTAACGCTAGCCATACCAATTAATTTATTTTCATCATCAACTACAGGTATAGAACGAAGATTACATTCTTTCATAGCCATACCTAAAGTACGAAGATTATCTGTTGCTTTTACAGATTTTTGTACTTTAACAGCAATATCTTTAACTCTTGGATAAATATCACTTACAAGCTGAGGAGCTTCTACACCAAAATATTCTAAAGCATATTTAGTTTCTTTGTTTACGCTACCTGCACGAGCTGGTACAACATTTTCACAGCCCATATTGCGTTTTAAATTTGCATATGCTATTGCAGAACAGATGGAGTCTGTATCTGGATTTCTATGACCAATAGCATAAATTACTTTTTGTTCACTCATAGGTTGAAAAACCTCCATTACAAATTAATAGCTTTGTTTTCTATTATAACAATATTACATAAAATTTAAAAGCTATGATTGATAAAAGATATTATCTTTTGTATAATTCATTTATCCTACCTTTTATCTATTATTTATTTAAATAAAACAAACTAAACTATTTATCAAATATTTAATTACAAGAAAGGATTTTTTATGCAACCCTTACCTAAAGAATATTTAAGTCGCATAATTCGTGCAGTTGTTGAATTCCAATTAATTGAAGATAATGATAAAATCCTAATCGGTCTATCTGGTGGCAAAGATAGCCTATTTATGGCATACGCTTTAACAGAATTAAAAAATACTTTAAAGAAAAATTTCACACTAGGAGCAATCACTATAAATCCTATGTTTACTAAAGATTTTTCTTGCGAAGCTATGCAAAAATCTGCGATAAATTAAACATGCCTTACCATATTCATGAAGTAAATATCGCTGAAACTATCGCTAATCAAGATAATAAAAATGCTTGTTATTCCTGTGCTTTCTTCCGCCGTGGTGCAATCAATGGCTATGCCAAAGAACATGGCTATAATAAAATAGCTTATGCTCACAATCATGATGACGCCGTAGAAACATTTTTCATGAATTTATTTTATTCTGGTCAATTAAAGACTTTCATGCCATCTACTTATTTAAGCCGTTCTGATGTAACTGTAATCAGACCACTGCTTTATTTCCGTGAAGAAGAAATAAGAAATGCCATCTCACTTCATGGTCAAGAACCTTGTGCTCCACCATGTCCATTCAATGGCAATACAATGCGTCAAAAAGCTAAAAATTTAATTGAAGAATTATCTAAAGAAAATCCTCTTTTATATGAACATTTAAGTGCTGCTATGCGTACAACAGCTATTGGCGATTTATGGCCACCTATCAAAATCGCAAAGAAATGAAACCTTATTATTATCAATTCTTTAAAAATCAACAAAAATAAAAAAATCTCTATGTTTAAAAATGGAAAATTATCAACCAAATTTAAGCATAGAGATTTTTCTTTCCGGAGGCACTTTTTTATTTAAAGAACGCTTATAAAAATTATGTTTAAAGATTTCTTTCATTTTATTTTGCATAGATTTTATCATAATCATTAAATTTTTAGCCATCAAATCCATTGCAGATAGTTTGCTTCCTTTAAACATAATATAATCCCTCACAATCATTATAAGTTTAAAAACTTAAATACCATAAAATACTTATAAATTATTTTAACTAACTACATTATAAATAATCTTTGTGAAATCTAAATTTTAAAATTATAAAATTTAATTAAAAAACTCATCAAAAAAGGCTGTAATAATCTATCACGTTCAATTATTACAGCCTTTATAAATTCATCTATTATTTAAAATATCTAATAAACCACTGATATCTCTAATAATATATTTCGTACCAGCATCTTGATATGCAGATACTACTTTTAAATCCATTGCATTTTTCTTATCTTCAGATAGTGCTTCATATTCTTCTTGACTTAAGCCCATCAAAGAACTGCCTTCGATGATACCTACAGTATCAATACCAGCATTAACGCCTTCTTTAATATCTGCAATAGTATCGCCAACTTTTAATACTTTATCCACAGAAATTAATTCTAAAGCTTCCATATTGCGGAAAATCATATAAGGATATGGACGGCCTTTACTATTTACCATATCAGGGCTAATCCAAAAATCAGGAGTATATCCCTGCTGTTTTGCTCTATCTGTTACGATTTTCATCATATCACTTGTATAACCTGTAGTAGAACCAATTTTTAAGCCTTTATTTCTAATTTCAATAATTGTTTCTAATACATGTGGTTTATATCTGTATATTTATCTAAAACTTCAAAGATTTTACGTTCACTGATTTCATAGATTTTTTGTACATCATCTTCTGTCCAGTCTCGATTATATTTTTCTTTCCATAAATTATTGATGCGTTCCATTTTCAGCATTGTTCTTACATGGTCAATTTTTAACATTCCCATTGGTTTTCTAATTTCTTCCATTGTAGGTTCAATGCCAAAAGATTTAAAAGCTTCATCAAAAGCTCTTACTGGTGCCATACAACCATAATCTACTGTAGTACCTGCCCAATCAAAAATAATACCTTCATATTTCATTAATAAAAATTCTCCTTACTTAATTAAATCTCAACTAAAATTAAAATCTCAACTACAATTATTTTTTACTATTAAGAAAATCTGTCATAATGCTAGATAATTTATACATATCTTCTGGATAAATTTCCCCAATAGTACCAATGCGGAAAGTCTGAATGTCTGTTACTTTACCTGGATAAATAGCATATCCTCTGTCTTTAATATATTGATACATTTCAGCAAAATCAAAATTACTATTTTCTGGATAATAAAATGTAGTGATGATTGGACCTTGATGAGTGCTTTCAATATATGGTTTTATACCAAGTTTTGCCATTTCTTCGATAAGAATGCGATTATTTTCACTATAACGTTTATTTCTAGCTACAATACCGCCTTCTGCTTTTAATTCTTTAATAGCTTGAGCAAAAGCTAATACTACATGTGTAGGTGAAGTAAATCTCCATTTACCATCTTTGCTCATAGTTTCCCATTGTTCATATAAATCTAAAGAAAGACTTCTTGCTTTACCTTTAGATTGCATTAATTTTTCACGATTGCAAATGATAAAGGAAAAACCTGGCACACCTTGAATACATTTATTTGCACTACTGATGATAAAATCAATACCTAATTTTTCAACTTCAATATCCACACCACCAAAGCTAGACATAGCATCAACTATTAAAGTTTTTCCATATGCTTTAACTACTTTTGCCACATCTTCAATATCATTTAAAATACCAGAAGTTGTTTCACTATGAACTATAGAAACATGTGTAATTTGTGGATTTTCCTGCAATAATTCTTCTACAACTTTTGCATCTGGAATTTTATCAAAATCTTGTAAATACATTTTATAAGTTATTTTGGCATGTTGAGCAATCTCTGCCATACGTTTACCATAAGCGCCATTTGCACAAATTAATAAGCAATCATCTTCGCCAACAACAGAAGTAAGTACAGATTCTACACCAAAAGTTCCACTGCCCTGCATGAGAATTGCTGTATATTTTTCTTTATCTACATGTGCTAATTCTAATAAATCATCAATGATGGATAAAGTAATTTTTTTATAATCATCGTCCATGTGCAATGGTCAAACATCATTTCTTTTTTCACTGTTTCAGTAGTAGTGAGTGGCCCTGGAGTTAATAATTTATAATTTTTCATTTTTATACACCTTTCTTTATAATCATGTTAACTAAAAATATCAAACTGTCCTCTACATTAAGAATTCCTAATACTAAAGATTTTCTCTTTGTATTAAGAAATTTCTTATTCTGCATATTAATTGTATTTAACTACATATACCCTAAAATAAATCATTAAAATTAAAATTGTTTAGCTGCTTCAGATAAATCTTGATGTTTTTTCAATAAGTCAACAGATAATTTTTCAGCAAAAGTTTTTGGATATGCTGATTTATTTACAGAATCAGAAGTTTCACCTTCATAAATTGGGTTTGGATAAGATTTTAATAAATCTACTCTAGCATTGTGAATAATGCATTCTGCAATTTGCATTGCAAGTGGATTTGTTTTATCGCCTTTGTCTATAACTGCAATAGATTCAGTCAAAGAGAAATTACCTTCTGTTGGGTCTACAAAGTCAATAGGTAAACCTTTTAATTTATCAGCAACAGCTTGCTGTCTTAAACCAAAACCGATAGCCACTTCACCAGCACGAACTTTTTTAAGTGGTGCAGAACCGGAATTTTCAATATGTGGGCCTGCATTTTTATAAATGCCACCTAAAATATTTTTAGCTTCTTCATCACCGTAAGCAGAAACTAAACCTTGAATTAATAACCAAGCTGTAGATGATGCTTTTACATCTGTTACAGAAATTTGGTCTTTATAAATAGGATTTGCTAAATCTTTAATGCTTTTTGGCATAGGAAGATTTGCTTCTTTTAATTTTTCAGTATTTACAATGATAGTGCCTTCTTGAGAAGTGATTGGTGCATAGAAATTAACTTTTTCAGTTAATGGTTTATAATCAAAAGTTAAATCTGTGAACATTTTATTTTTTTCTTGCGCACTATCTAAGTAGAAAGAACTCATAGTTACTACATCAGCTTCAATATTTTTACCTTCTACCATTAATTTACCGCCAAGTTCAGAAGTACCAAAAGTCTGGAACATATATTTATCTTTAAAACCATTATTATCTAATGCTTTTTTCATAGCATCTACTGCTTCATCATCTGCATTAGAATAAATAACTACTTTTCCATCATTTCCACTAGATGCACTATCGCTACCAGATGTACCACAACCACCAAATAGCATAGACGCACATAATGCCGTACCTGCTAATAACATTGATAAGATTTTTTTCTTGTTCATACTATAGCCTCTCCCTTTGTTATCATTTCTTTTTTCTCTTTTTTCACACTGATTTTCTTTTTAGCTAATACAGTCAATAGACCTTTTACAATTAAATTTGTAGCTAAAATCAGCATGGATAATACGAAGATTTCATTAAATTTACCAAAATACTGTAATTCTTTTATTTTGGCTGTAATAACCATAGTCTGAGCACCAGCTATGAAAATAACTGCACTAATAGTTACCATGGCATTGATAAAGTAATAACCTAATACTTCAAAAATAGTAGTTTTTATATTTGGTGTGATAATTCTATATAATGTTTTAAACCAACTATCTCCCATCAATAAAGCTGTATTTTCCCATGATTTATTCAATTTCTCTAAGGAATTTTTAAGCATTAAATATGGTGTGGAGAAGAAGTGAATTACATTACAAATGATGATTAAAGCAAAAGTATTTTGTAATGTAGTTCCTGAAAAGAACATCATATAAGCAATACCAATTACCATACCTGGAATTGTATTTGTAATCAAAGCAATCGCTTCAATGGCAAATTTCTTTTCATTGATAAAATTACTTCTAGCAGTGATTAAAGCTGCACCGTAAGATACAACAAGTCCCACTACAGCAGATAAAGTAGCCACTAATAAGGAATTTGTATATACATCAATAATGCTAGAATCATTTAAAATTTCTACGAGATGCGCTGTTGTAAATTGCATACGATATGGCCATTCATCAATAAATGGTATCATGAAGATTACAACAAACATGGATAAAATCATCACTAAAATAACAGTAGATAATCCACCCCAAACAAAATCACGCACTTTGTTTACTTTCAATTCCACTTGAGAAATTTTGTTATAACGCACATTGTAACGTTGTAGATAACATAATAAAGCAATACTGATAATTGATGGTAATAACATCACAATGGCTACTACAGCACCACGATTAAAATCAGGAATACTTCCCATCATTTCTTCATATAAAACTGTAGCAATTACCTGATATTTACCACCGACTGAAGCTGGAATACCATAATCTGTGAAACATAAGAAAAAGCATTGTATAAACGAAGCTGCAAGTGTTCCTAGTAATGGTCTAATAAGTGTTTGTCTAAAAGTTTTAAATAAACTATCGCCCATGATTTTTGATACAATCATGAATTTCTTATCAATATATTTCATAGCATTATAAATGAGTAAAAATGCTATTGGCATGGTGTAGATTATATAACCTATCAACAAACCATTAAAACCATAAATATCAATTTGTATATTGAATACTTTTGTTAAAAACCTTGTTTTCCTAAAGAATAAATTATTGCAAATCCATATGTAATTGTTGGTAAAAACATAGGTGCTATAGCCAATATTTGAATTAAACGCTTAGCTGTTTTATTTATATTTGTATAGTGGATAGTATAGGCTAAAATAAATGCTAATAACGTACTTAAAATCGCACTAGTTGAAGCAATTGCTATACTATTGCCAAAAGCCGTAGCAAATTTATCTTCATCTAGCATTGTGGCAAAGTGTTTTAAACCTACACCATCACCTACTGCTATAGATTGATATAAAATTTCTATAAACGGTAGTAATAAAAATCCTGCAAAAATTATAATTACAGCTATAAAAATCATCTGTAATTCTTTTTGTTTAGTTTTTAAAATATTCATCATTAACCCACCTGAAGAATCTCTTTTCTATCTCTATTGTTACCATCCCAAAATAATTCTAAGATATTATTTCGTTTGATTTCTAACTGACGTAAGATAAATTCACTGACAAAATCATTTGCAGGTTTTTTGATGATTTCCTCTGGTGTACCAAATTGAGAAATCTGACCTTCATTTACAATCAAAACTTTATCAGATAAGTCAATGCTTCTTCTGGGTCATGTGTAACTATTATTGTAGTCAATTTAAAATCACGAGCTATTTCTTTGATTTTCTGTTTGATAGATTCTTTGATAACACCATCTAAAGCAGATAAAGGCTCATCTAATAATAAAATTTTAGGTTTCATCACCAAAGTTCTAGCAAGTGCAGTTCTTTGTTTTTGTCCACCAGATAATTCTTCTATTTTCTTTGTTAAATGTTTGCCTAAACCTAATAAATTGATTAAGTCTTGAACTTCTTTTGTTGTAGAAATATTTGGCTTATTTTTTAATCCGTAAACAATATTTTCATATACATTTAAATTAGGGAATAACGCATAATCCTGAAATACGATATTAAAACCGCGTTTTTCCATTGGCATCTGTGTTATATCTTCACCATCAAAAATAATTCTGCCTTCACTCACTTGAGTAAGCCCTAAAATTAAATTTAATAAAGTCGTTTTACCACAACCAGATGGCCCTAAAATAGAAACGATTTCTCCTTTTTCTATTTTTAAGTTAATATTTTTAAGAACTTCTATTCCTTCATATGATTTCCTAATCTTTTTTAACTCTAACATTTTTTACCCTCATTCAATTAATTTTTAATCTTAATAACATACTTAATTCAACATCATCTATTTAACCAAAATTTAACTTTTACCTCTATCATTATCTTGTAATAATTTTATGAAAATCTTGTAAATTTATATAAACTTTGTAAAAACAAGCAATATATATGCAAAAATAATGTAAAAACAGTAAAAAATCATGCTATAAACAGCAAAAAAAATCCCCAATACAGCAAAATGCCGTATTAGGGATTTTTCTATTATTTATCTTTTATTTTTTATTTCTGTATCATAATCCATACCATCAAAGATACGAGGTCTTTGTGCATTGAATTTATCATTTACAATACTTCTTGTAGGGTCAAATTCAGCCGTTTTTATATCTGCTAAATCCATAACAGTATGAATCATATCATCTGTCATATAAGGTCTATTAGCAGCTTTTTTGATTTGCTCCCATTTTTCAGGATATTTTGCTCTGAATTTTTCTGATGCCCACATAATAACTGGTATTTCAATCATATGATGTGTAGGATTTTCCTCAATATGACCTGACATATCTTCGCCTTCATCATATACAGCTTCACCGTGGTCAGGAACATAAATAACTAAAGTTTCACTATCACGGAATTTATCAATAATACTACTTACTATATAATCATTATAATAAAGTGCATTATCATATTGAGCTACGATTTCTTTTTTACCATCTGTAATTGGTAATTGATATCATCTTTACTAAATTTACTAAAACTATAAGGGAAACGATTATAATATAATCCATGTCCACCCATTAAATGAACTACATAGAAATTTTTATCTTCACTTCTATTTGCTATAGCATCATCAATAAGAGGGAATAATTCGCCATCAACGATACCATAATCCTCTCTTGAATCGCGAATACGAGTGAATGCACTCACATCACTATGAGCTGCATAAATCTGAGCTACATTGCCCCAAACACCTGAAGTTTCCTGATTAGATAACCAATGTGTTTTATATCCTGCTGCATTCATTACATCAATTAAATTATTGTAATGATACCATTCCTGGTCTGATTCACGATTACAAAATGTAAATAACTTACTCAATACAGCAATTGTAGTAGAATGAGGACTTACTACATCGCGGAAAACACTGATTTCACCTTTTTCATTTAAAGCATCAAGATTTGGTGTATTCGGTAAATAATAACCATAAAGATGCATATGGTTTCTATTTGTAGACTCGCCTAAAATAAATACAATATTTTTTATCTGACTATTATTTTCCGTAAGTTCCACTTTACTATTTACTTGAGAAGATAATTCTTTATATGCTTGCATATTTCTTACAGCGACAGAAGTTGAAGCTCATATACCCTTGCACGGGCAAACTTCATCATCCCAGATAAAATCTGTATATACAGTAAACATTCTTATAGTATAAAACACACTTAAAACCATCAAAGTACATACTATACTGATTTTGTCTTTTGTTTTAAAGTGATTTTTTTCAGTGGATTATATTTATATAAACCTACAATTAAAGCAATTAAAACAATGACAGAAACCACTCCTGAAAAACCTATATACATAGAGAAAAATTCTGTAGCTTCTCGCATATTTGTTTCAAGTGCAGAATTTATAATACCTGTGCCAATCAAAGCCTTATAGCAATACATTGTAAAAAATTCACCAATAAATATAAGCCCTATTGGTATAACCAATACTGCTTTTACAATCTTTTGCAAAAATCGTTTTGGCAATAAATCAATAAGACAAGTTATTATCAATGAACCTAACCATACAGAAAAAATATATCCAATAGCCACATCTATTTTGTCTTCATCAAAAAGTGACCACGCTGTAGTTAAACTATTAATTATAAATAAAATCATGATAAACATAAAATGTTCATCAAAAATTCTTTGTAAATAACCTGTAAGTTTTCCTATAAAACCTTTATTCAACAACACAAAACGCCCTTTCTTAAGTCTATTTATTACTGTATGTAAAATTTTTGTAAATAACTAAAATAAATATATACTATAAAAATTATTTTGGCAATAATAAATTAGTGCTAACTTCACTAAAAATAAAGATAAATAGCTGTAACAAAATGATAACTCAATTCGCTACAGCTATTTTTTATTAATCAATAAATTCTTTTGTCGGTGCTAATAGTTCTCTCAAATTTTCTTGTATACTTTTACCTGTCAAAAATAACCCTGAAGTTCCTCCTGTAAAAATTGTAGCACCCGCCTCAGCAAGCATTCTTGTTGTATTTTTATTTACATTTCCATCTGCTTGAATGCGTGTTTTAATATTATTTTGTTTTAACATATCACTCATCATCTTTATATGTTTTATTGCTTCTGGATTTATTTTTTGACCTGCAAATCCTGGATTTACAGTAAGCTTTAAAATCCATTCACATAAAGGAGCAAGTTCTATTAATCATCTTTTGGCTTGGTATCTGCTCTATAAGCTAATACAGGTTTTGCCCCTAAGCTACGTATCTTAGCAAAAATCTCTTTAGGATTTTTCATGGCTTCATAATGAACTGCTATATATTCTACTTTTTTTGAGCAAAAACTTCTATATAATTTTCTATATCATAAACAGCTAAATGTACTTCTATGGGCAATCTACTATTCTTTTTTAAATAATCACAAAGAATATCTCCTAATATATAACATTTATTAAATCTACCATCTACAACATCATAATGAAAAAATGCTACATCTGAGTCTTCTACTTTTTTTATACTATCCGCTAAATTTCCTAAATCCATACAAGATACAGAAGCTGATACTGCAGCATAGGTAAAACATTTTTGTTAATCAATATATCCACATCCATTTTTTTATTATAAACTTAATAGTTTTCTAAAATCTGCCACATTTTTTTCTAATTCTCTATGTTTGAAAATTGATGAACCTATTACTATATCTGTTGCGCCTGCATCTACAACTGTTTGTATATTATTTAAATTAATACCACCATCTACTTGAATAATAAAATTATAATTATTTTCATCTCTCCAATTTGCTAAATCTTTTATTTTCTTTGTACTCATTGGCAAATATGCTTGCCCACCAAATCCAGGTTCAACAGACATTACTAATACTTTTTTAATAATATTATCTTCTGCCATATATTTTAAAGACTCAAAATTTGTTGAAGGATTTAAAAACTATTCCTCCTTGCATACCTAATTTATTAATAGTTTCTACTGTATGGTATAAATGTTTACATGCTTCTACATGTACTGTTACAGAATTAACACCTGCTTCTTTTAATCCATTTAATAATGCATCTGGATTTGTTACCATTAAATGTGCATCAAAATTCATTTTAGTTTTTAGTCTTAAATGTTTTATTAAATCTATACCAAAAGTAATATTACTTACAAAATGTCCATCCATTACATCTAAATGTAAATCTTTTATACCAGATTGTTCTAATCTTTTTACATCATCAGCTAAACAACTAAAATCTGCTGCTAATATTGAAGGGGATAATACTACTGTCATTTTCTTCATTCCTTATAATTTTATATTTTAATAAAAATAAGAGTGCCCTTATTTTGTATATTCACAAAAAGGACACTCCAAAATTAGGGATTTTGGTAGGGTATGTGTAAAAATTTTTATAAGTTTATTTAAGCATAGATAATGCTTTATTAACTACATTTTCAACAGTAAATCCATATTTTTTAAATAATACATTAGCTGGTGCTGATGCTCCAAATGTATCAATAGTTACAGATTTACCTTTAAAGCCAAGATATTTACCCCAGCAAATGCTAGAGCCTGCTTCCACAACTAAACGTTTTTCTACAGTTTGTGGTAATATCTTTTCTTTATATTCATCACTTTGTTGTTCAAAAATATCCATACAAGGCATACTTACAACACGAATGTCAAAACCTTTTTCCATCAATTCTTTTTTAGCATCTACAGCCAAACTAACTTCTGAACCACTAGCAATAATTATGGCATCTGGTTTTGCTTTTATAGACTCTGCTATAATATAGCCACCTTTTAAAGCCTCTTTACTACTACCTTCTATTTGTGGTAAATTCTGTCTAGATAATGCAAGAACTGTTGGTGTATTTTTACTTGTAATTGCGCTATACCATGCAGCAGCAGTTTCTGTAGCATCAGCTGGTCTAAACACATTAATATTAGGCATAGCACGAAGCATTGCTAACTGCTCAATAGGTTCATGAGTTGGTCCATCTTCACCAACACCAATACTATCATGTGTCAATACATAAGTTACAGGTATTTTCATCAAAGCAGCCAATCTTGCCATAGGTTTTAAATAATCACTAAATACAAAGAATGTACCTACAAATGTTTTTGTACCACCATATAAAGTAATACCATTTGCAATTGCTGCCATAGCAAATTCACGAACACCATAGTGAATATTTCTACCTAAATAATTATTCTTACTAAAACTTCCGCCATCTTTAATTACAGTTTTATTTGATGGTCCAAGGTCAGCACTACCACCCCAGAAATTTGGCATAATTTTAGCTAAACGATTAATCATATTTCCAGATAAACTTCTTGTTGCTTGCGGTTTATCTTCATAAGACCAAAATTCATCACAATTTAATAATTTTTCATCATCGATTACTGCAAAATATTTATCCCATAGTTCTTTCTTTTCTGGATATTTTTCACAGTAAGCTTTGAATAATTTATTCCAATTGTCTTCAACTTCTTGTCCTTTTTTAGCTTTTTGAGCAAAATTATCATATACATCTTGTGGAATTACAAATGCTTCTTGTTCTTCCCAACCAAGATTATCACGTAAAGCTTTTACATTTTCTTCACCTAATGGTGAACCATGTGAGGATTCACTACCTTCTTTAGCAGGGCAACCAAATGCAATTTTAGTCTTTACTGTAATAAATGATGGTTTTGTCTTTTCTGACTTAGCAAGTTCAATAGCTTTGCTAATTTCTTCTAAATTATTACCATCTTCAACAGTTAAAGTCTGGAAACCAAATGCTTCCATACGTTTATTTACATCTTCTGTAAATGCTAAATCTGTATTACCTTCAATAGTAATATTATTGCTATCATATAAAACAATTAATTTACTTAAACCTAATGTACCAGCTAACGAGAATGCTTCCGAAGATATTCCTTCTTCCATACAACCATCGCCACCTAATACAAAAGTATAGTGATCAATAATATTATAATCTTCAGTATTAAAAGTAGCTGCCATATGGCTTGAGCCATAGCCATACCTACAGCCATTCCCATACCAGCACCTAATGGTCCTGTAGTTGCTTCTACACCTACAGTATGACCATATTCTGGATGACCAGGTGTTAAAGAATTATCTTGTCTAAAGTTTTTCATATCTTCAATAGTTAAACCATATCCAAATAAATGAAGAAGTGAATATAATAAACTTGAAGCATGTCCAGCTGATAAAATAAATCTATCTCTATTTACCCATTTAGGATTTTTAGGATTATGTGTTAAATGATTAGCCCATAATTCATATGCCATTGCTGCACTACCAAGTGGCATACCAGGATGACCTGAATTAGCTTTTTGTACAGTATCTGCTGCTAATACACGAATAGCATTTACAGATTTTTGCTCTATATTCATTAGGCTATACCTCCTTTAATTCCAAATTATCCAGAATATTGGGATAATTATTTTTATATAATGACTATTTATTTTTATATTTATCTATTTTTTTTCATAATTCATCATGGCTTCTACACGTTTAGCATATTTTTCACCTAAATGTTCTGTGCTAAGCCAAACTTTTGTAAATTCCCATGCCATATATTCAGAAATAATTCTTGCTCCCATACACAAAACATTTGCATCATTATGAGCTCTTGTCATTTCTGCTGAAAATAAATCACTTACTAAAGACGCTCTTATGCCTTTTACTTTATTGGCCATCATTGACATACCAATACCTGTACCACAAATTAAAATACCGTATTTAGTATCTAAATTATTAGCTACATCTTCACAGACTTTTATAGCATAAGCACCAGCATCTACAGAATCTTCACTATAAGTTCCTTTATCTTCCACATCATAACCAGCATCTTGCAATTGCTGTATTAAAAATTGTTTCATTTTATAACCAGCATGGTCTGAACCTATCACTATTTGTTTCATAACAAATCCCCCATCATTAAAGATTACGTAATCTAGGAATAATCTCTTTATATTTTTATTTTATTAAATAAAGCCGATGTTCCTAATACAAAACCTTGCACACCCTTTAATGAAAGTATTTTTATTTTTTCTGGTGAACATGCTCCATCAATTAAAATTTTAAAATTATATTTATCTCTAAATTCTACTAATTCATCTATTTTTTCATCTACTAGAGATAAATATTTTTGTCCTGCAAAACCTGGATTAACAGTCATCACCATAACATAATCTATTAATGATAATAACGGTTTTATTGTATCTACAGAAATTTCAGGGCTTAATACAATACCTGCTTCTTTACCTAATTCTCTTATCTCTTGTAATGTTTTAACAGGTTGCCTTTCTGATTCTGGATGAATATAAATTATATCTACTCCTAAATCAGCAAATTTTTTTATATATCGACTAGGATTATTTATCATTAAATGTACATCTACTTTTTTTGATGATAATTTACAAATCAACTCTGTATCTTGTAAACCCATTCCAAAGTTAGGTACAAAATTTCCATCCATTATATCTATATGGAATATATCAATATTGGCTTCTTCAAGCTCCTTTATTTCTTCTGCTAAATTTTCATATTTAGCACACATCATTGATGGACACAATAATTTTTCCATAAAATGCACTCCATATTTTTTATAATTATTTATCTTCTGGATGAAGCATTATTTTACCAAAAGATACTTTTCTTTCTGCAGTCATTTCTAAAGCTTCCACACCTTTACTCAATGGTAAACGATGAGTAATTAATGGATCCATTTTTAACTGTCCATTTGCTATAAAATGAACTGTTGATGTCCATTCTTTTCCTGGGAATGGTGCTGATATTGCGTTCCATGAACCGTATACTTTCAATTCATTTCTAACAATTTTTTCAAAATATAAGCGTTTTACCATAACATCCCCATAAGGAATACCTACAAATAAAACTCTTCCACCTTTATCAGCTAATGAAAATGTTTGCGCAGAAGTAATTGGTGTTCCTGCAGATTCTACTGCTACATCTACACCTTTTCCGCCATTTACTTTATGAACTTCTTCAAATGGTTCTTTATTTCTAGAATTAATTGTTTCATCAGCACCTAATTTTTTTGCTAATTCTAATTTAGCATCATCAATATCAATAGCAATTACTTTACTTGCTCCAAAAATTTTTGCCCATTGAATAGCTAATAAACCAATTGTACCACAACCAACAACAGCTACCGTATCTCCAGGATCAAGATTTACTTTATAATATCCATGTGCTACTACACAAGATGGTTCCACCATTGCCGCTGCATCATATGAAACATTTTCTGGAACAGGAACTACATTTTCTTCTTTCATAACAATATATTCAGCAAAAGCACCTTGATGATGTTGTCCTATTACACCCAAATTTTCACATTGTGCAAATTTAGCTTTTTACAGGAATCACATTTTCCACAATAAAGTGCTGGACAAGCTGTTACTTTTGTCCTACTTTTACTTTTGTTACATTCTTACCAACAGCTACTACTTCACCAGAAAATTCATGACCCCATACAGTTCCAGGAACATATGGACCTAAGAGAGCATATCTATGAATATCTGAACCACAAATTCCGACAGCTTTTACTTTAATTTTAACTTCACTATCAGTTTCTATAATAGGTTCTGGTGCTTCTTCAAATCTAATATCTCTAACTCCATAAAATCTTAATGCATCCATTTATAAAACCTCCTATTTATATATGAAAAATATATTTATTCTATATTGCATGTCTCATTGCCATAACTGAATTCATATTTTCATTTTCTTTTGCTATTTTCAAAATAATTGCATCAAATATTATTAATAATGCCTGTTCAAATAAACTCCCTAATGGTTGTTTTGTAATATTTACTGTATTAAATTTAGTAGATACTTTTATTGTTATTAATGCTTGTTGAAGTTTATACAATGTTGATTGTTCATTAGCTGTTATTGTAATTACTTTTACATTTTCTTTCTGAGCTGATTTTACGGCTTGACAAACACTATTAGTTTCCCCAGATGCTGACGCTACGATTAATAAATCACCTTCTTTTATTGCAGGTGTAATTGTTTCTCCAACTACATAAGAAATATATCCTATTTGCATTAATCTCATAGCAAAAGATTTTAACATTAATCCACTTCTACCAGTACCACAAACAATTATCCTTTTGGCTTCATTTATTTTTTTTATAAATAACGTTAATTGTTCATCCGTAACCATATTAGTTACATTAGATATTTCTTTTATAATATCTTCAATCTCCATTATCATAAAAATACCTCTATATTTTATTTTTTATCTTTAAAGCTTGTTGTAATTTAACAATTTGTTGTTCAATATTATTATTATTAAATATATATCCACCAGATACAAAAATATTTGCTCCTGCAGCTTGACATAATACTGCTGTTTTATCATCAATACTACCATCAACTTCTATATCAATATTCTTGTCTTTTAATAATTCTGATACCTCTTTAATTTTATTTATCATATCAAACAAAATACTTGATTTTTTTCACCAAAAGATTGTACAATAAGTTTAT
>ENA-OQCN01000604-OQCN01000604.1-human-gut-metagenome-genome-assembly--contig:-NODE-604-length-19131-cov-2.308040_pt1 | contig 19131 bp, 16 predicted proteins | sample MGYA00242497_ERZ504576 | MGnify/ENA primary metagenome ERZ504576 (study PRJEB26092, sample SAMD00036296) | human gut metagenome | host: Homo sapiens | study: EMG produced TPA metagenomics assembly of... | reverse complement strand
ATCACGCCCTTTGTTAAATTGATATATATTGAAAAAAATACTATCATTATTATACATATTGAATCTAACCTAGCGTCACATTGATTTGCAATAAAAAAAGATGAATACAAAAAAAGCATGATTTCTATTAGGTTAAATTTACCTGATCTAAGATAGAAATACATTAACACCAAATAAAAATATGAGCAGCGAAATCTGTAGCATAAATAAACCCAAAAGAATTGCGAACCTTTTCCTCACGAAACGAAACCATATTTTCCAACAATCCCATATGGCAACATAAAAAGTACCAACAATCAATATCCAACAAAAAACGAAATAGCATTTAATGATGTCTTTCAAATACAACCCTTTAGCTATAAGTCCAAAAATGAAAGGAAGAAATACATAGTTCAGGTTTCCAGTTTTTACTCCAATCAAACCTATTATTGGGAAAAAAAAGAGAATAAACAATACCTCCTTTTTCGTATATAAGGGTAAAACAGCCATAAATCGTATTAATGAAAGCAAGAGAACAATGTATTTTAAAAGAAGCTCTATAAAATCCGGAAGTTTCCACGTAACCGAATGTTGCATCATAAACACCAATGCAATACATAATGCAATATAAAAAAGTATTCGTGTACGAATTTCCCAAACATATCCATTTTTCATCTCACAACTTATCTTAATTTTGATATGATCATAGTCCACAACATTAAACCTATAGAATCTTTTTTATAAAATAATACCATTAAATAAGCAGTCATTCCTGAAACCAACATGACAACAAATGTCAGAACATGACTAAGCCCCAACATTTTAATAAAATATAAAACACACCCCATTACTACACTTCCCATCACATAATGCAAATGTTCCTTCTTCAAGAAACTAATAGGAATATATTTCCTTCCGATAAGAAACATAGAGACCGTCACCGCCACTTCAGCCAACATATAAGCCACTGCCGTACCATTATGTCCATACTTGGGTATCAACCATACATTTAAAAGTACATTTATGACTGCACCGATACCTGTGCAAATAATGACAATATTTATCTTACCCATCGGATAAAGCACCTGTAACCCCATTACTCCTGATATACCCACCATCAAAATATTAAATGCCACGATTTGAGAAGTCAATATAGCAGGAACAAAACCATCACCACTCAACAATAATATGGCACTCTTACTAATAAATATCAGTCCTACTGTCAGAGGCATAGTAATAGCCAAAATAAAATCATACGATTTTTGAATTAACAATTTAAACTCATTCATTTTACCTTCTGCTATCAAATTGGAAGTACGAGGAATCATCACTGTCCCTAATGCACCGGAAACACTCATTGTAATAATCATTATTTTAGTCGCTGCCGTAAAATAGCCCACAGCTTCCGCATCTTCATAAACCCAACAATACATTATTCAACTGAAGATAAATGCTGACTATCACATTAAACACAAAAATTTGCAATGCAGGTTTTAGATGTCTAAAAGGGTGTAGAGTAGAAAAATGAACCACATTTCGATACAGATATTTTCGTAAACGAATAAAATTAAACACATTGCCACCCAACGTACCTAAAACCGTATAAATGCCATACCATAATATATCTTCCTTTGTTTTCACTAAAAGAAAAAGCAAGACTATTGATACACTTTTAACAATCAGTCCACGAACAGCTACATATTTAAAATCTTCTATTCCTTGATAGAACCATTCACAACCTATCGCTGTAAAGAAAATAGTCACACTTAATATCAAGAATAAAGGAACATTGTCTGCACCTGGGGTACTATCATGCAAACAATAGCAACTACCACATATCCTAATAAGGACAAAAAGGCATGAAGTAAAAGGATCTCTACTGCAATCTGAGTCATTTTCTTCCCATTATCACGCACCTTTGCTACCTCACGCATGGCGTACATTGGAATACCAAGACAAGTAAATAAACTAATATAAGAGATAATGGATTGAAAAAAGTTCACTTGTCCTATGCCATCTGCCATCATAATGCGAGAAGCATAAGGAAAAGTAATGAGAGGAAATAAAAGTTGAGAAGCAGAGTTTATCAAATTAAACAGATAGTTTGCTTTTACTGATTTTGCCATTTATATTCTACTTAAGATATATATCATTCATCTGTAACATTACTAATCTTACACCCCACACATTAGTAACGTGTGGTGGCACGTTACTAACCTTCCGGCATACACGTTACTAACCCTTAAAAGATCCTGTTCTTTTCCGAAAAGAACAAGGTCTTTAAAAAAAAGAACAGGACGTTTTCATTGAAAGAACAAGAGCTTTTAAAAATTTGACCTGTTGTTTTCCCATAACGGTATCTACATGCCGAAACGCCTTTTTTTCCTTCAGATCTTTCAGCCACTCCGCAAACACCCTGCCTGTCGGCATTCCGGCTGAAGGATATGCATTGTGAAATGTTTCAGCCGGAAAATATCCTTCAGGAAAAACGATTCCCTAAGAATCGGAGGAAGATCAGTTCGGCTGAAACATTCCAACCCCTAGCTGAAGGATTCCTGAACCCAATCCTTCAGCCGGAATGCCCACGGGTAGGGCGTTTGCGAGCAGGCTGAAGCTTTTGAAGGATTTTTCAGGGTATTCCCTATAGAGCATGACGGATGACCATATTCCATTGAAAAAAGTAAGATATCTTCGTAAGCAAAGTAACACCACTTACTTGGTCCACGAAGTCCACATACTTTTCTTTACAACAAAACAGACCTCACAGCCATCTCATGCCAATGACGATAATCCCCCATCGGCAAAACATGCTCCGACCACACTTTCCGGTAAATTCCATCGTGCAAAATGATGTACTCACCCAAACAGCCCTCCGCCTCATCGGCAGGAACAGAAACCATCACCACATATTCCACACAATCCGGGACACGAAATAAAGTCAGCTCACTTTTAGAAAACAAACCGCTCAACCTACAGGCGGAACGCTCGAAAGCCACCCAATACGCGTCAATGTCATACAGATGAATGAATTTATCATTATTCTTTTCCCTGGCTAAAATTTCCTTATACTGATTCTGAATCAGATGCTGGAGCCGGATGCTGACGGCATGAATGTGGTTCTACACATTATTATACATAAGATTTATATTATCAGATCGTTTACTTCCCCATTAATCAAGGAATAAGAATGTTTAACGTAGCAAATGAAGTTATTTCTTCTTCGGCTCTTCTATCACTTCTATCAAGTCCGGCGAAAGCGTCGCCATGGCCATGGCTATCACCCCTTGCAGACTGATAACCACACGACGGTCTCTCGCACCTTTCACCTTTACAAACACCCCCTCGTAGCCCTCGAAGTCACCACCCGTAATACGGACTTTCGTACCTTTACGCAGGTTCACCTCATCGGGACTGAAGAAGATAAGATGCTCGTCATACGTTCCAGCCACAGCGATAAACTGCCTCATCTGATCATCGGGCACAATGATTTTCTGCCCGTTGCGGATATCAATCATATATTGAAAATACGGAAGTTTGAACTTCACCTTCTGAAGTTCGGACTGGACGGAATGAACAAATATCAGATCACTGATAACGGGAACCAGCTCACGCCTCTTGCGCCCGTTCCTTATACGAACTTCGTAACGCATGGGAATGAAATTGTTGATTCCTTCTTTATCCAACAAAGCCTTGATCTGCATCCCCCGGCGATAAGTGGCACGCATGGCAAACCATTGCATTTTTTCACTTGAAAGCATAGTTATGGAGCTTTGAAGTACAGATATATATCTGCAATTCAATCAATTACGAGAAGTTTCGTAAAATACAAGAGGAATCGGCCTCTTGTGATTAAGCTGACCAAAGAAAAGCTATTTCAACAAATGGAGGATGGGAATCCGCACGATGTAGATGCAGCCTGTCGGGTCAACCGATGACCTTCCGCAGATTCCCGAACCGGACGGTTCTTATGTGTTAAATCAGAATTTATAATACCTATATATAAAAAAGCGCGGGAATCTGTACCTGTTACTCGTCCCGCCCTACAAGGCCTTCGCATTGCCCAATCCAGTCTGAACGAGCAACGCAGAAGCCCACGCCGATATGTATAATGACACTTGAATGCACCTTTGACCGGCAAAGGCGCACCAAGGATATAAACATACCCCGCAGACACCTACTGTTGCTTTGTTTTGGCTGGATTTTAGAATTTGCGAAGTTCTGTAGAGCCAAGAACAAAACGTCAAGTAAACGTCTTTTCTATATATGTATATTTCCCACCTCCCTAACTTCCTTGCGGAAGTACCGGCGTGGAAAACGTGGCAAAGATAGCAATTTAATAAATAGGACGAAAATATATTCCGCTATTTTTAGTGATGTTTCTTTAAATGCCAACTGATGTCGGAACTGAAAAACGGAAAGCTGGTGCAATAACAATATGGCATTATTTATCTTCTGGTCATTTTATTCTTCAATCCATTCTACAATTTCTTGTGAAAGCGGACTAGTAGTAGAGCCGATTGAGGCAACCCATCTACCATTTTCATCAATCAGAAACTTATGAAGTTCCACCCTATCTTAGCATCCGAAACCCCGTTTTCACTTTTATGCGTAAGCCATTGATAGAGGGGAGCTATATCTTTTCCCTTTACAGATATTTTAGCCATCATAGGAAAAGTCACTCCATAATTCAACGTACAAAACTCCTTGATTTCTTCATTCGTTCCGGGTTCCTGATGCAGGAAATTATTGGCAGGAAATCCGATAACGACAAAATCATCTTTTCCATATTTCTCATACAACTCCTCCAACTTGGCGTATTGGGGAGTGAAACCGCATTTAGATGCCACATTGACTACCAATACTTTCTTACCCTTGAACGTGGAAAGTGGCAAGTCCTTCCCGTCAATAGTCTTGACCGTAAAGTCATAAAAACTTTTTTGCTGTGCACCAGCTACCGATGTAATCATGGTTACAATTATGCTTAATATAAATGTTTTCATTTGAAATGCTATTTTATAATAGAACAATTCATGAAATTGAAAAGTTTCTCTGAAAGAAAAGATTGACGAGAGAAAATCATTATCTTTGTTCTTCTGAAAAAGAACAGAAGATATTTATGAGCAAACAAGGAACCATCATTGTGTAGATGATAACAAAGGAGTGCTGTCGGCAGTAAAGCTATTGCTGAAAAATCATTTCGAACATATCGTCACACTGCCCTCACCCATCACACTGGCCGCTACGTTACGTGAAGAAAACGCGCAAGTGGTGCTGCTGGATATGAATTTCAGCAGCGGACTGAATACCGGGAATGAAGGTCTGTACTGGTTACACGAGATAAAGAAAATACAACCCTCCCTGCCCGTAGTACTTTTCACAGCCTATGCTGACATAGACTTGGCAGTGCGCGGCATCAAGGAAGGAGCGACAGACTTCATCGTCAAACCCTGGGACAATACCCGTTGATAGAAACCTTGCTGTCTGCCTGCCGCAATTCCTCCAAGAACAAGAAGAGAGCGGAAATCCCTAAAACCGTATCTTCTATGTATTGGGGAGAAAGCAATGCCATGAAGCAACTGCGGACGCTGATAGAGAAAGTGGCGCAAACGGATGCCAATATTCTGATTACAGGAGAGAACGGCACAGGAAAAGAAATGCTGGCACGGGAAATACACGCTTTGTCTGCCCGATACCGGCGGGATATGATAACAGTGGACATGGGTGCCATCACCGAATCCCTGTTCGAAAGCGAACTGTTCGGTCATAAAAAAGGCTCGTTTACCGATGCCCATACCGACCGTGCTGGTAAATTTGAAGCCGCCCATGAAGGGACTTTGTTTCTGGACGAAATAGGCAACCTGCCCTATCACCTGCAATCCAAACTACTCACCGCCATTCAGAGCCGGAGCGTGGTGCGAGTAGGAAGCAACGAACCGATACCTGTCAACATACGTTTGATTTGCGCCACCAATTGTGATTTGGAAGAGATGGTGGCCAAAGGCAAATTCCGCGAAGATTTGCTTTACCGCATCAATACCATCCACATCGAGATTCCCCCTCTGCGGGAACGCAAAGAAGATATTATCCCTTTGGCCGAACGCTTTATAGACCGGTTCTGCAAACAATATGACAAAGGAAATATCCTTCTTTCTACCGGTGCGCAAGAAAAGTTACGGACATATCCGTGGTATGGAAACATACGCGAACTGGAACATGCCGTAGAGAAAGCGGTCATTATCAATGAAGATGGTATATTGAGTGAGGAACATTTTCATTTTCCCCGAAAAATAGCGGCTCCTACGACAGAAACAAGTGTCTCAACTCTGGAGGAGATGGAATTGCAAATGATTCAGAAAGCGATAGAGAAATGCAACGGAAACCTCTCGGCTGTAGCGGCACAGTTGGGAATTACCCGGCAGACGCTTTATAATAAGATGAAAAAATTCGGATTATGACCTATTATCTCATCTCATTCTTCACGATGGTTCAGGATGACAAAACAAATAACAATAATCTATTTTTAAACAGGAACTAAAGGAACATTCAAACGAAATAATAAATAATTAAGCTGTGAAACAATTCTTCTTCCGCCTATTTACCGTACTGGTTCTAGCCATTGCCTGCACCCTGCTGATTCAGCAGCGCAACTGGTTGTGGCTATGCGTAATCGTACCTTCATTCCTCGTTTCCATAGGCTGGTTTTACCGCCTGTACACTTTTAATACCCGGAAGATAGCCTTTCTGCTCGACGCCATCGAAAACGATGACCCCGCTGTTCGTTTTTATGAACATGCCTCCCCTGGCGATTCTTCCATGGTCAATGTCATGCTGAACCGTATCGCACGTATTTTGTACAATGTAAAACAGGAAACGGCACAACGAGAGAAATATTATGAGCTCATCATGGACTTTGTAGAAACCGGCATTGTGGTGCTGAACAGCAAAGGCTCCGTTTATCAAAAGAATAAAGAGGCCATGAATCTGTTGGGGCTGGATGTTTGACTCATGTCAAACAACTCTCCCGCATCTCGGACGAACTGATGACTGCTTTGGAAAAAGCAGTTCCGGGTGACAAGCTGCAAATTCAGTTCAATACGGAACGGGGAACGGTACATCTTGCCTTACGGGTGTCCGGCATCCGTATCAAAGACGAGGAACTCCGCATTATTGCCTTGAGTGATATCAATCGGGAATTGGATGAACGGGAAATAGATTCATGGATACGCCTTACCCGCGTGCTGACACACGAAATTATGAATTCCCTGACCCCGGTGACTTCCCTCAGCGAAACACTGCTGGCTCTTCCCGGAGCAGAAAATGAAGAAATGAAACAAGGGCTGGAAACGATTCACTCTACAGGTAAAGGATTGATAAATTTTGTCATGTCTTATCGCAAGCTGACACGACTGCCATCACCTGAGCCATCGCTGTTCTATGTCCGTCCTTTCCTGGAACGGATGATCCGATTGGCACAGCACCAGCATCCATGCCCCAACATCACCCTTTCCATCCTCGAAGCCCGGGAAGACCTGATAGTCTTTGCCGACGAGAACCTGATAGCCCAAGTGGTTACGAATCTGCTGAAAAATGCGATTCAAGCCATAGGTAATGCTCCCGACGGAAAGATCACCTTGAAAGCTTATTGTGATCCGCAAGAAAGTATCCGTATAGAGATAGCCAACAACGGTCCCGCCATTCCTCCCGATGCAGCCGGACAAATTTTTGTACCTTTCTTCACGACCAAAGAGGAAGGAAGCGGCATCGGACTGAGCCTGAGCAAACAAATCATGAGACTGAGCGGTGGCACACTGACCCTGCTGCCTTACAAGGAAAAGGGACAGGCCACTGTTTTTGTGCTGGTTTTTAATTAAAATAAAAATGTACTAATGTGTCAGCCAATTACCATCCGGTACACAGAGCAGCCATTAGCAAATTAGCAAATTATTTAAAATGAAACATTCTCCTGAATTATTAGTTTATAAAGCCTCTGCCGGTTCGGGAAAAACATTCACACTGGCCGTGGAATATATAAAGTTGCTGATACAGAACCCACGGGCATACCGTAATATACTGGCTGTGACTTTTACCAACAAGGCACTACCGAAATGAAAGAGCGGATTCTGAGTCAGCTATACGGAATATGGATAAAGGATAAGGATTCTGATCCCTATTTACAGAAAATCACAGAAGAACTGGAAATGCCCCAAGAAGACATAAGGACAGCCGCCGGTACGGCACTGCACTACATGATACACGATTACAGCCGCTTCCGGGTGGAAACCATTGACTCATTCTTCCAGTCGGTGATGCGCAATTTGGCACGGGAGCTGGAATTGGGTGCCAATCTGAATATCGAACTGAACAATATGGAGGTACTGAGTGATGCCGTGGACTCCATGATAGAAAAGCTGGACCGACAATCTCCCGTACTCTATTGGCTGTTGGAATACATAGAAGAAAGAATAGCCGATGACAAGAGGTGGAATGTTTCCGGTGAGATAAAGAATTTCGGACGAAATATCTTCGATGAAGGATATATAGAAAAAGGAAACGGACTACGGGAAAAATTACGGGACAAAGACTGTATCAAGAATTACCGCGAAACGCTGCAAGCCATTTTGGAAGAGGTGCAGGAACAAATGAAAGGATTTGCCGACCAATTCTTCGGAATATTGGATACAAACGGGGTGAAAGTAGAAGATTTGAAAAACGGCTCCCGAGGTATAGCCAGCTATTTTAATAAATTACAATCGGGTAAACTGGATGACAGTGTCCGCAATGTAACAGTGGAAAAATGTCTGGACTGCCCCGACGAATGGGTGAAAAAAACCTCCCCCATACGCAACGCTATCCTAGGTCTGGCAGAAAAAGAACTGATTCCTCTGCTGAATGAATCGGAAAAATACAGAAGCCGGAACAATATGCTAGCCAATTCCTGCCAACTCTCCCTGCGCCACGTAAACAATATCCGTCTGCTGGCCAATATAGACGAAGAGGTACGCGAATTGAACCATGAGAACAATCGCTTCCTGCTGTCGGATACCAACGCGTTGCTTCATAACCTGGTAAAAGAAGGAGATTCCTCGTTTGTATTCGAAAAGATAGGAACAACCATACGCAACGTAATGATCGATGAATTTCAGGACACTTCGCGTATGCAATGGGACAATTTCCGTCTGTTGCTGCTCGAAGGTTTGTCTCAGGGAGCAGACAGCTTGATTGTAGGAGACGTGAAACAATCCATCTACCGCTGGAGAAACGGTGACTGGGGCATACTGAACGGATTGAAAACAAACATCGAAGCCTTTCCCGTCAAAGTAAAGACACTGACCACCAATCGCCGGAGTGCCGCAAACATCATTCACTTCAACAACGAAGTGTTTACAGCCGCCTGCGAGGTGTTGAACAACATTTACAAGGAAGAACAAAAAAAGGAATGCAAGGAACTGAAGGAAGCCTACAACGACGTGTGTCAGGAAACATACAAAGATCCCGGAAAAGGGTATGTCAAAGTGGAATTTCTATCGGATACGGAAGACATGACCTATATGGAAAACACCCTGCACCACCTAGGAGAAGAAGTGGAGCTGCTTGTGGCGCAGGGCGTGCAACTGAAAGATATTGCCATCCTGGTGCGCAAGAACAGAAGCATTCCTTTAATAGCCGATTACTTCGACAAGAACACCTCTTACAAAATCGTATCCGATGAGGCATTCCGACTGGATGCCTCACTGGCGGTATGTATGATAATGGATGGCCTGCGCTACTTGTCACAACCCGAAAACCGGATTGCCAAGCACAACTGGCTGCTGCCTATCAGAATGAAGTATTACATAAAGGAATAGACCTCAACACTCTATTGCTGAACGAGATAGATGATTATCTGCCATTCGATTTCATAAAAGAAGCGGAGCAACTTCGCCTCATGCCACTGTATGAGCTGATGGAAAAACTTTTCAATCTGTTCCAGATGTCCTGCATCGAACAACAGGATGCCTATCTGTGCGCCTTCTTTGATGCCGTGACGGAATATCTGCAAAGCAATTCTTCCGAATTATCCGCTTTTATCACCTACTGGGAAGAAAAACTAGGCAGCAAGACCATCCCTTCCGGCGAGGTGGAAGGAATTCGCATTCTCTCCATCCACAAGTCCAAAGGATTGGAATACCATACCGTACTGCTACCTTTCTGCGACTGGAAAATGGAGAATGAGACTTACAATCATCTGGTATGGTGTGCTCCCCGGCAAGCTCCATTTAGCGATCTTGACATTGTTCCCATCAACTATTCCACAGCCATGCAGCAATCCATTTATCGGGAAGAGTTCCTGAATGAACGCTTGCAATTATGGGTGGATAATCTGAACCTGCTTTATGTGGCATTTACCCGTGCCAAAAAGAACTTGATTATATATGGAAAGGCGGAACAGAAAGGAACGGTATCCGAATTGTTGGGAAGTGCCTTATCCGACATGACCGGAAAGAGCTATGCCACCGGAGAAGAAATATACGAACTGGGAACGCTCTATCTCTCATCTCACGAAGAGGAAAAACAAGTATCCGGCAACAAGCTGCTGACTGTAGCCCGACGTTTGCCTATCCATCTGGAAACGCTGGAAACCAACATCGAATTCAAACAGTCCAACCGTTCTGCCGAATTTATCCGGGGAGAAGAGGAGACGGAAGACAAATACATCCGGCAAGGACAGTTGTTGCATAATCTGTTCTCCGTAATCCGTACCACGGACGATGTGCCTCCCGCCATAGAACGCCTGCGTTTCGAAGGAATCATAGAGTCGGTACAACAGGAGGAACAGATACGAAAACTCACCGAATGGGCTTTGAGGCATCCGCTGGTCAAAGAATGGTATTCGGGCCGCTGGGAACTATACAATGAGTGTGCCATTATTTATCGGGAAAAAGGAGTGCTGCAAACCCGCCGTCCGGACCGCGTGATGATGAAAGACGGAGAGGTGATTGTGGTGGACTTTAAATTCGGTAAAAAGCGGAAAGCTTACAACAAGCAGGTGAAAGAATATATGGATTTATTATCAGACATGGGATATGAGCATATCCGTGGCTATTTATGGTATGTATTTAACAACGAACTGGAGGAAATAGAATAATGGAAAGCTTTTTGAAACTGGTAGCAGCCGATTTATATAAACATACGGAAGGAAACCTGGCACATACAGCCGTGGTTTTTCCTAACAAACGTGCCGGACTTTTCTTTAATGAGTATCTCGCCCAAGAGTCGGAGTCACCTATTTGGTCGCCCGCATACGTCAGCATCAGCGAATTGTTCCGTAGCCTTTCTCCGTGGGAAGTGGGTGATCCGGTAAAACTGGTATGCGAACTTTATAAGATATTCCGACGGGAAACTCAAAGTACGGAAACACTGGATGATTTCTATTTTTGGGGAGAAATGCTGATCAGTGATTTTGACGATGCCGACAAAAATAAAGTGGATACCGACAAACTGTTTTCCAATTTACAGGATCTGCGCAACATAATGGACGACTACACCTTCATTGACGATGAGCAGGAAGAAGCTATCCGGCAGTTCTTCCAGAACTTCTCCATCGAACGGAGAACAGCGCTGAAAGAACGGTTTATCTCTTTATGGGACGTATTGGGAAACATCTACAAAGGGTTCCGTGAATCCTTAGCTTCTCAAAACATTGCCTACGAAGGAATGATGTACCGCCACGTCATAGAGCACCTGGATGTGGACAAACTTCCATACGAGAAATATGTTTTTGTAGGATTTAATGTACTGAACAAAGTAGAACATACGTTGTTCACCCCAATTGAAAGATGCCGGGAAAGCTGTTTTTTATTGGGATTACGACGAATTTTATATGAAGGAAAACAGACAAGCCGTCACCCATGAAGCCGGAGAGTTTATCCGCCGAACTTACGCGACTTTCCTTCTCCTTTGTCCGGTGAGTTATTCAAAAATCTCTCGAAACCTAAAGAGGTACACTACATCGCATCTTCTACTGAAAATGCACAAGCCCGTTACCTGCCTCAATGGATACGAAACAATCTGACTACACCGGAAAAGGAAACCGCAGTCGTATTGTGTAACGAAGCATTGCTTCAGCCGGTCCTCCATTCATTGCCGGCAGAAGTAAAACATGTCAATATCACCATGGGATTTCCGTTATCGCAAACTCCTGTATATAGTTTCCTCATCGCCTTACTGGAATTGCATACCCACGGATTTAATTTCAAAAGCGGCCGCTACACGTTTCAATCAGTTGTTACACTGTTAAAACACCCCTATACCCGCCAACTCACCGGTCAAGCCGAATTGTTGGAGAAAGAACTGACCCGAAACAACCGTTTCTATCCGTTACCCGGCGAATTGGGCAAAGATGAATTCCTGACCCGGCTTTTCACTCCGCTTTCCGGAAACCTGAATCTGTGCATACGCCTGTCCGAAACTTTGCAGCAAGTGGCAAGCATTTACCAGGCAAACACTTCCGGTACCGAGGACACAGATGCATTCAACCAACTTTATCGGGAATCGCTTTTCAAAGCCTATACCACCATCAACCGGTTCCGCACACTGATAGAAGAAGATGAATTAACCGTACAAAGCGAAACATTCCGGCGATTGCTGGTCAAGATCTTATCAACGACTAATATTCCATTCCACGGCGAACCGGCCATTGGTATGCAGGTCATGGGGGTATTGGAAACACGTAACCTGGATTTCCGCCACTTGGTATTACTATCGGTCAACGAAGGGCAGCTTCCCAAATCGGGAGGAGACTCTTCCTTTATTCCTTACAACCTGCGCAAAGCTTTCGGAATGACTACTATAGAGCATAAAATTGCCGTATATGCATACTATTTCTATCGTCTGCTGCAACGGGCAGAAAGGATTACCTTGATGTACAATACCAGTTCGGACGGACTGAACCGCGGCGAATGGAGCGTTTCATGCTGCAATTCCTGATTGAATGGCCTCACCCCATCACACGTCAGTTTCTGGAGGCCGGACAGTCCCCCCAAGGCACCTCGTCTATCACTGTAGAAAAGACCCCGGATGTCATGCGCCAGATGCAAAGCCTGTTTGATGTCCGTGCCAATCCCAAAGCAAAATTTTCTCCATCAGCCTTGAATTATTATCTGGATTGTCCTTTAAAATTTTATTATAGGTATGTAGCCGGCCTCTCCGCCCCCGATGAAGTGAGTGCGGAAATAGACTCTGCCACATTCGGAAGTATTTTCCATTATGCAGCCGAACATATTTATAAAGACCTGACCACTCATGGCAAAGTCATTAATAAGGAAGCATTGGAAACGTTGCTACGCAATGAAGTGAAGCTGCAAGATTATGTGGATACAGCATTCAAGAAATTATTCTTTAATGTTCCGCAAAACGAGAAACCGGAATATAACGGCGTACAACTTATCAACTCTGCCGTTATTGCAAGATATTTAAAACAACTTTTACAAAATGATTTACGTTACGCTCTTCACTTTTATTGCATCGGAAATGGAAGTGGATGAACCATCGACATACAAACACCCAAAGGAGTCATAAAATCACGTATCGGGGGAATTATTGACCGTATGGACAGCAAGGATGGCACACTCCGTATTGTGGACTACAAGACAGGCGGTGATGCAGACACCCCACCCCATGTGGAATCTCTGTTTATTCCGGACAAGAAACGTTCCAACTATGTATTCCAGACGTTCCTGTATGCCGCCATCATGTGCCGCAAGCAACCAACGATGAAGATAGCTCCGGCCCTTCTCTATATTCATCGGGCCGCTACAGAAACCTATTCTCCCGTTATACAAATGGGCGAGCACGAAAGCCCAAAGAGGCTGTGGAAGATTTCAGTAAATATGAAAAAGAATACCGTGAACGACTTCAAGGATTATTAGAAGAGATATTTAATCCGGAAAAATCATTTACCCAAACAGAAATCATAGAAAAATGTACCTATTGTGATTTCAAGGCACTATGTAAAAGATAGACTATAGTGGTTAGTGGTTAATACCTGCGGCATGACAGCGCAGTCCACTAATCACTAACCACTGATCTGCCACACTATTCCAACGCTCTCTGTCTGCAAAAGCATCCACAGAATTTATCTTCCACATTCTCTATCGGTGCTTTGAAAATACCATAGACGGAAGACCCCGAGCCACTCATGCGGCATACACTGCCCCCAAATCATACAATTCATCTTTGATAGCAGCAATCTCAGGGAACTTTTTGAAGACACTATCTTCAAAATCATTCTTCATACTGTTTTTCCATGTTTCCATAGGTTGCTTTACAATTTCTTTCAAAGAAACAGCCGGACGCACAGGCTTTATTTCGGCAAACGCATCCCGGGTGGACACAAAGATATCAGGTTTAATCAAAATTATATGGTATCCCTTTAATGACAATTCCACAGGCTCGAACAGATTCCCTATTCCGGTAGCGAAAACAGGTTTGTTCCGAATGAAAAAAGCACAGTCTGCCCCTAGTTTTACCGCATATTCCTCCATCCGTTCCGTACTGAGTCCCAATGAAAATTTATCATTCAGAAGCTTTATCATACAAGCGGCATCTGATGATCCGCCACCTAGTCCGGCACCCGCCGGTATATGCTTGTACATGTGTATATCTACCGGCAACAGTCCGGGATAGTCTTTTTTTAATAACTTGTAGGCTTTTACTACCAGATTATCTTCGGGTTCACCCTCCAAAGGAGATCCGCTTATGTGTAAAGTGTATTCTTTGTCATTGTTTTCCCGCCGCGTCACTTCCAGAGCGTCTTGCAGGTTTATCGGATAAAATATGGTTTCCAGATTGTGGTATCCATCCGGGCGCTTTTCTACAATATTAAGTCCCAAATTAATCTTTGCATTAGGAAATGTAATCATATTCTGTTCTTTAAATAGTTATTTTTAGTGTGTTTCGTTAGATTGTTGCCCGTTCTACAAAGATGCACGCCATCTTTTATCCGGACAGAGCGCCAAATATAGAACAAACTTTTCATTTTACCATATAAAAAACCATTTACTGTCCAGATTGTTCATTTCTCCGTAGATTCAGGTTCATATTTCTTTTATTATTTTTGGGAATGGACGAGTGTCCAACTCAGCAAAAAGTTCTATCTTTGCCCTACTTTAAACAGACGACAATGGCAGAAACGAGAAAAATGACACGTACTCCCAAAACTTCGAAAGCAAAGCCTGTTGACGAATACGGACATTTACAGCCTCAGGCACCTGAGCTGGAGGAAGCTGTATTGGGAGCCTTAATGATAGAAAAAGATGCTTACTCATTAGTAAGTGAGATTCTTCGTCCCGAATCTTTTTATGAACGCCGTCACCAACTTATTTATTCGGCTATTACCTCTTTGGCTTTACGCCAGCAACCAGTCGATATCTTGACTGTGGCCGAACAATTACGCAGCACCGGTGAACTGGAAGATGCAGGCGGTCCTTTTTACATAACACAGCTAAGCGGCAAGGTAGCCTCTTCCGCACACATAGAATATCACGCACGTATCATGCGCAGAAGTTTCTTGCACGCGAACTGATTACCTTTACCAGCAACATCCAGACAAAGGCTTTCGACGAAACCCAAGACGTGGACGACCTGATGCAGGAAGCGGAAGGAAAACTGTTCGAAATCTCGCAACAGAACATGAAGAAGGATTATACGCAAATCAACTGTCATTCAGGAAGCGTATGAGATGCTTCAAAAAGCGGCGGCACGAACGGACGGGCTGAGTGGTCTGGAAAGCGGTTTCCATGCATTGGACAAAATGACCTCGGGCTGGCAAAATTCCGACCTGGTGATTATTGCCGCCCGCCCCGCTATGGGTAAAACGGCTTTTGTGCTTTCCATGGCAAAGAACATGGCGGTAAATGCGAAAATCCCTGTGGCTTTGTTCTCTCTTGAAATGTCCAACGTACAGTTAGTCAACCGTATGATTGTCAACGTGTGCGAAATTCCGGGTGAGAAAATCAAGAGTGGTCAGTTGGCTCCGTATGAATGGGGACAATTGGATTATAAAATAAAAGAATTATACGATGCTCCGATGTATGTGGATGACACACCATCCTTGTCCGTCTTTGAATTACGCACCAAAGCACGACGGCTTGTACGCGAGCATGGAGTAAAAATCATTATCATTGACTACCTTCAGTTAATGAATGCCAGTGGAATGTCATTCGGTAGCCGTCAGGAAGAGGTCAGTACCATTTCACGTTCACTGAAGGGGTTAGCCAAAGAACTGAACATCCCCATCATCGCACTGAGCCAGCTGAACCGTGGTGTGGAAAGTCGTGAGGGTATTGACGGAAAACGTCCCCAGCTCAGTGACCTCCGTGAATCCGGAGCTATTGAGCAGGATGCCGATATGGTATGCTTTATCCACCGCCCGGAATACTATAAAATCTACTCGGATGAAAAAGGGAACGACCTGCACGGTATGGCAGAAATCATTATCGCCAAACACCGTAACGGTGCCGTAGGTGATGTACTGCTGCGTTTCCGTGGCGAATTCGCCCGCTTCCAGAATCCGGACGATGATGTCATCGTGCCTATGCCGGGTGAGGCGCCGGGTATTATCCGTTCCAAAATGAACGGTGGCGGCAACAGTGTACCTCCCCCATCTCCTGATGCCGCACCTGCCGACAATAATCCGTTCGGAGCCCCTATTCCCGAAGGACCTTTACCGTTCTGACATTTATTTATCCCTCACAGAATTAACACGGATTATTTCCCTCAAAGAAAAATCTGTGTTAATCTGAGTAATCTGTGATGGATAAATAACAGGATAAAAGAAAATAATTACTAAATTTGCAGGTCATTTGGAAATACATAAAAAATATCATATATGAATATCTCTTATAATTGGCTGAAAGAATACGTCAACTTCGATTTGACACCGGATGAAGTGGCCGAAGCGCTGACTTCCATCGGTTTGGAAACCGGAGGCGTAGAAGAAGTCCAAACAATTAAAGGTGGTCTGGAAGGTATTGTCATCGGCGAAGTGCTGACTTGCGAACCTCATCCAATTCAGACCACATGCATGTTACTACTGTGAATTTGGGACAAGGAGAACCGGTACAGATTGTCTGTGGAGCTGCTAACGTAGCTGCCGGACAGAAAGTGGTGGTTGCCACATTGGGCACCAAACTATACGATGGCGAAGAATGTTTTACCATCAAGAAATCAAAGCTCCGCGGAGTTGAATCTATGGGTATGATCTGTGCCGAAGACGAAATCGGTATCGGAAACAGCCACGAAGGTATCATCGTACTGCCGGCGGATGCTGTTCCGGGTACTCCCGCTAAAGATTATTTCAATATCAAAAGCGAATACGTACTGGAAGTGGATATCACCCCGAACCGTGCGGACGCCTGCTCACATTACGGCGTGGCCCGAGATCTGTATGCCTACCTGATTCAAAACGGCAAACAAGCCACTTTAAAACGTCCATCTGTAGAAGCGTTTAAAGTGGATAACCATGATATGGACATCGCCATTGAAGTAGAGAATACGGAAGCATGTCCGCGTTATGCCGGAGTTTCCATAAAAGGGGTAACTGTAAAAGAGAGTCCCGAATGGCTGCAAAACAAATTACGCCTGATTGGAGTACGTCCTATCAATAATATCGTGGATATCACCAACTACATCCTTCACGCATACGGCCAGCCCCTGCACTGTTTTGATGCAGATAAGATTAAAGGTGGTAAGATTGTAGTGAAGACTGTTGCCGAAGGTACTACATTCGTTACTTTGGACGAAGTGGAACGCAAATTATCCGACAAGGACCTGATGATATGCAACACAGAAGAACCGATGTGCATTGCCGGCGTATTCGGTGGTCTGGATTCGGGAACAACCGAGCAGACAGTAGATGTATTTTTGGAAAGCGCTTATTTCAACCCGACTTGGGTACGTAAAACAGCCCGTCGCCATGGATTGAGCACAGACTCTTCTTTCCGTTTCGAACGTGGTATTGACCCCAACGGAACTATTTATGCATTGAAAGAAGCGGCTTTACTGGTTCAAGAACTGGCAGGAGGTACTATTTCTTCTGAAATTAAAGACAACTACCCTGCCCCGATAGCCGATTTTACAGTAGAGCTGAATTATGAGAAAGTCCACTCACTGATAGGAAAAACCATACCGGTGGAAACCATAAAGAGCATTGTCACCAGTCTTGAAATGAAGATTGTGAACGAAACACCCGGAGGCTTGACTTTACAAGTTCCCCCCTATCGTGTGGATGTGCAACGTGATTGCGATGTAGTAGAAGACATTCTCCGTATCTACGGATATAATAATGTGGAGATTCCTACTACCTTGAAATCCAGCCTGACCACCAAAGGTGAAGTGGATTACTCCCAGAAATTACAAAATCTGATTTCAGAGCAACTGGTAGGTTGTGGTTTCAATGAAATACTGAACAATTCACTGACCGCCGCTTCCTATTACGAAGGGTCGGAAACATACAAGAACGAAAATTTGGTTTACTTGATGAACCCATTGAGTAACGATTTGAACGTGATGCGTCAAACTTTGTTATTCGGTGGTTTGGAAAGTATCCAGCACAATGCCAATCGTAAGAACGCCGATTTGAAATTCTTTGAATTCGGTAACTGCTATTTTTATAATGCAGAAAAGAAAAACCCGGAAAAAGTGCTTGCGGCTTATGCTGAAGAATATCATTTAGGATTGTGGGTAACCGGCAAACGCGTCAGCAATTCATGGGCCCATCCCGATGAAAACAGCAGTGTTTACGAATTAAAAGCATACGTGCTGAACATCTTTACCCGTTTGGGATTGAATTTCGGCAACGTGGTATTCGGCAACCTGACCAACGATATCTATTCAACAGCCATCAGCGTACACACACGTGGCGGCAAGTTATTGGCCACCTTCGGCATCATCAGCAAGAAGATTCAAAAAGCATTCGATATAGACAATGAGGTATATTATGCAGAAATCAACTGGAAAGAACTGATGAAAGCCATCAAGTCGGCTAAAGTCAACTTAAAGAACTTTCCAAGTTCCGGCTGTGAAACGTGACTTGGCTTTGTTGATTGACAAGAACATACAGTTTGCAGAAATCGAAAAATAGCCTATGAGACTGAAAAGAAACTGCTGAAAGAA
>ENA-OQCN01000602-OQCN01000602.1-human-gut-metagenome-genome-assembly--contig:-NODE-602-length-19150-cov-3.454450_pt1 | contig 19150 bp, 17 predicted proteins | sample MGYA00242497_ERZ504576 | MGnify/ENA primary metagenome ERZ504576 (study PRJEB26092, sample SAMD00036296) | human gut metagenome | host: Homo sapiens | study: EMG produced TPA metagenomics assembly of... | reverse complement strand
ACAAGAGCTAAGTGCCGGATAGGAACGGCAAAATTTTTTACACTTCTATTACTTCTTTATCACACATCAGTAAAGTCCCAGGGGATCAAGCAGCTGATGGCAGGAGGCGGTGTCGTTCTGATTGGCACCCAGCTGGTACCGTTACTGTCCGGATTGTTCAGCTGAGAGAAGCAGGAGGGAGATGACTCATGGATCGGATATTTGAAGCGATTGAAGAATGGATGAGGAATCTTCTGACAGGCATGGTAAGTTCCAACCTGACAACAATGTATACCGATGTCAATGAAAAGACCGGTCAGATTGCTGCTCAGGTTGGGCAGACACCGCAGGGCTGGAATGGCAGCATTTACAGCATGATACAGAATCTTTCCGAGTCGGTCATTGTACCGATTGCCGGTATGATTATCACATTTGTACTTTGTTATGAGCTGATCTCCATGTTGACGGAAAAGAACAACATGCACGACATCGACACCTGGATGTTCTTTAAATACTTTTTCAAGATGTGGGTGGCAGTCTGGATCGTCAGCCATACCTTTACGATCACGATGGCGGTATTTGATGTCGGGCAGTCCGTAGTCAGCCGGGCAGCTGGAGTTATCAGTCTGATACAGCGATCAATATAGATACGATGATCTCTACAATGGAAACGGCGATGGAATCTATGGAGATTGGTGAACTTGTCATACTGGCACTGGAAACGATGCTTGTAAGCCTGTGTATGAAGATTATCTCAGTCTTTATTACAGTGATTTTGTATGGACGTATGATTGAGATTTATCTCTATTCGTCCGTTGGAGCGATCCCGTTCGCAACCATGTCCAACCGGGAATGGGGGCAGATCGGGAACAACTATCTTCGTGGATTGTTTGCACTGGCATTCCAGGGATTTTTTATGATGGTCTGCGTGGGAATCTATGCGGTCCTGGTCGCAAACATCCAAATGTCAGATAACATACATTCTGCATTGTTCGGCGTGATGGCATACACGGTGATCCTGTGTTTCAGTCTGATGAAAACAGGAAACTTCGCCCGCAGTATCTTTAACGCCCATTAAGAAAGGAGGAATTGGCAATGGCATTTGTATCTGTGCCTAAAGACTTAACCAAGGTCAAGAATAAGATCATTTTCAATCTGACGAAACGGCAGCTGATCTGCTTTGGGATTGCGGCGGCGGTAGGGCTTCCGTTTTATTTCTTAAGCAGGGGAATTATTGGTTCCAGTAACGCAGCGACCGGGATGTGCCTTCTGATGCTTCCGGCATTTTTGTTTGCCATGTATGAGAAGGATGGGCTTCCGTTAGAAAAGGTCTTAAAAAATATGATCACCGTAAAATTTATCCGTCCTCCGGTACGCAAGTACCAGATGGAAAATATGTACGAGAAAAAATATACCGTGGTCAGAAAGAAGAAAGGGGGAACGAAGAGTGTTAAAAAGAAAAAACGATAGACAGCCGCCACAGAGTTTAGACGAATTATATCCGGATGATTACTGGCTGGATGAGGAGGATGGAGAAGAAGAACTTCCAGACCCCGCAATGAAAAGAAGACCAGTAAGCGGCAGACTGCATGATGAGCCGATGGTGACAGGGTATGAAGCACTGGAACGGCAAAGAGGTGTCCGCAGACCGAACCGGAAACTGACACGCAGGGAAAAGAAAGCCCTCAAAAGGGCACAGAAATATGAAGAAAAACTGCATAAGGAACATGAAAAAGCGGATAAGAAAAATGCAAAAAGGGAAGCAAAGCTGGCAGCCAGAGCAGAAAAACAGGCAGTGCGTGACGCAAAGAAAAACGCAAAAAAGAAAAAGAGCAGACCTGTCGCAGCACCGTCGGGGCAGCGTCCGGCAGGAAAAGTGGTTTCCGGAACGAAAGGCAGTGGGACAGGAAAGAAAACACCGGATAGTGCCAGAGATAAGAGGATCACTGCACAGCAGTCGATTCCATACCATGAGATGGGAAGGGACGGTATCTGCCGGGTGCAGGACAAGTTTTATTCCAAGACGATCCGTTTTTATGACATCAACTATCAGCTGGCACAGAATGAAGATAAGAACGCCATCTTTGAAAACTGGTGTGATTTCCTGAATTACTTTGACAGCACAATTCATTTTCAGCTGTCTTTTATCAACCAGCACAGCAACATGGCAGAGTATGAGAAGGTCATCCATATCAATCCGCAGGAGGATGAATTTGATGACCTACGTATGGAGTTTGCCAGATGCTCAATAACCAGCTGGCAAAAGGAAATAACGGGCTGATGCGTACCAAATATATCACATTTGGGATTGAAGCGGAGAATATCCGGGAAGCACGGCCAAAACTGGAACGTATCGAGTCGGATATTCTGAATAACTTTAAGATCCTTGGGGTATCTGCCTATCCGCTGAACGGAGAGGAACGGTTACAGATCATGTATGAAACCTTTAACCAGGACAGCAAAGTTCCGTTCCATTTCTCTTATGACGATGTACTTCGGACAGGGCTTAGTACCAAGGATTATGTCGCACCGACCAGTTTTGTATTTAAGAATGGAAAAGATTTTGAGATGGGCGGCACGATGGGAGCTGTTTCCTATTTACAGATCCTTGCACCGGAACTTACCGACAAGATGCTGGCAGAGTTTTTGGAGATGGACAGCAACCTGATGGTGAATTTCCATATCCAGTCCATCGACCAGATGAAGGCAATCAAGCTGGTAAAAAGCAAGGTGACGGATATTAACCGTATGAAGATCGAGGAACAGAAAAAAGCAGTCCGGGCAGGCTATGACATGGACATTATCCCTTCGGACTTAAATACATACGGTGGGGAAGCAAAAAGGCTTCTGGAAGATCTACAGTCCAGAAATGAGAGAATGTTCCTTGTAACAGCATTGTTCTTAAATACTGCACCGACCAAACAGGAACTGGAAAATGTGGTGTTCCAGACTGCCGGTATCGCACAGAAATATAACTGTGCATTGAAACGGCTGGATTACCAGCAGGAGCCGGGACTGATGAGCTGCCTGCCGCTTGCGGTGAATTTTGTACCGATCAAACGGGCACTGACAACGACATCCACGGCAATTTTTGTCCCGTTTACCACACAGGAATTATTTATGGCGGGGGAATCTATTTATTATGGATTAAATGCCCTGTCCAATAACCTTATCATGGCAGACAGGAAGAAACTGAAGAACCCGAACGGACTGATTCTTGGTACACCGGGTTCCGGTAAGTCGTTTGCGGCAAAACGAGAGATTGCAAATGCATTTATCGTGACGAAAGATGACATTATCGTCTGTGACCCGGAGGGGGAGTATTATCCGTTAGTCCGGGCATTTCATGGACAGGTGATCCGTATTTCCCCGACCAGCCACGATTATATCAATCCGATGGATATTAACCTGGATTACGCTGACGATGATGACCCGCTTTCCTTAAAATCGGACTTCATCCTGTCTCTTTGTGAGCTGGTAGTAGGCGGAAAGAACGGACTGGAGCCGGTTGAAAAGACCGTCATTGACCGATGCGTAAGGCTGGTCTATCAGGATTTCCTTTCTGACCCGGTACCGGAAAAAATGCCGATTTTAGAGGATTTATATAATCTTCTCCGTAATCAGAAAGAGCAGGAAGCACAGCGTCTGGCAACGGCACTGGAGATTTACGTCAATGGTTCCTTAAAAGTGTTTAACCATAGAACCAACGTGGAACTGAGTAACCGTATCGTATGTTTTGACATTAAGGATCTGGGAAAACAGCTGAAAAAACTGGGGATGCTGATCGTACAGGACCAGGTGTGGAACAGGGTAACGATCAACCGTTCTGCGAATAAGAGTACCAGATATTACATTGATGAGTTCCATCTGCTCTTAAAAGAGGAGCAGACAGCAGCATACAGCGTGGAGATCTGGAAGCGTTTCCGTAAATGGGGTGGTATCCCTACGGGTATCACACAGAACGTAAAAGACCTGTTAGCCAGCCGGGAGATTGAGAACATCTTTGAAAACTCGGACTTTATCCTGATGCTCAACCAGGCATCTGGTGACAGACAGATCCTTGCAAAACAGCTCAACATTTCCCCTCACCAGCTTTCTTATGTAACGAACAGCGGGGAAGGTGAGGGACTGGTCTTTTATGGCAGCACCATTATCCCGTTCAAGGATAAGTTTGATAATTCCCTGATGCTGTATGCCCTGATGACTTCTAAGCCGGATGAGGTGGAAAAGCGTAAGAAACTTGGTATCGGAGAACGGGACGATTAAAGAAATAAACGAAACAAAATAAAACAGAGTAGAGGATGAGCCGGAGGAATACTTCCGGCAATTTTTCTGCCCGGAAATCATGGAGGATTACAAGATGGAAGATTACAGAAACATGGAGAGATGCAGCGGCGAACCTTGCTGCATATTTGCAGAAAGAATCTGTGCAGACAATGAAAAGGAGATTTTGAAAATGGAAAAGGACACAAAGGAAAAAGTGACGGCTGATGAAGTGATGGATGACCTTATCTATCTGGCGGAACTGATTGATTTCATGGGAATTACATCTTGTCTGGCTGTAAGGGGAACTTTAAGTGAGCGAATGACAGACAAGCTGACGGATTCCATTGCAGGGATGGCAGATGAAGTGTTGGAGAAATGGGAGGACTATCAGGATAAGACAGAATAACCGGGACAAAGCAGTAAAGGGGATGGTCAAAGTTGCAGGAGCATGAGTATAAGGCGAGAGATAAAACCGTCCAGAAGATGAGCGGGATGGACTGCGGGAAGAAAACCTCCGGAACAAGGAAGAAAAAGGATCACCGGGCGGGATACGGATACCGAGATTTCCCGCAGTGAGAAGAAAGAGGAACTGGATTTTAGTAAACGCAGACATGAACGGCTGAAAGAAGAACGGGAGATGGAACAGCCGGAGCAGAGTTCCAGAAAACCCAGATATAGTAGGGAACATGCAGATATATTGGATGATGAACAAGATATAGCAACTGATGCGGATGTAGAAGAGGGGCTTACAGACGATAGCAGCGAGAACCCCAAATCTGCCTTTCGCACAGAGAGTATCCGTGGACAGCCAAGAGGGGAACGGGCATATCTGGAGACAGTTGCAGACAGCCGGGATCTTCGGAAGAAAAAGATGGTCAGGGATTATGCTGCAAAGGAAAGGCGGAAGGAAAAGAAGGCTTCCAGAGAAGAAAAAGCAGCCAAGAGAGAATCTGCCCGTTACCGGGAAACTTCTGAAGTGATGGAAGATTCCTGGATAAGTTCCACGAGGAGATCAAAGGCAAGTCCAAAAGGGAACGGGTGCTGAAGGAACAGCGGAAAAAAGTTTCCCGTCTGTCTTTTGGTGATGAGGGTGACGGCATGGTACATGGTGCCGGGATCGGTATCCGGAATCCGGCATCGGCAGTCAAAGATGCGGCAGTCACAGCAGCACACTGGAAAACGCACGAAGAAGAGGATGAAAATGCGGCAGTGGAAGGGGCACACCGGGCAGAACTTGCCGGGGAAAGCCTTGCAAGGAAATCCATCTACATGCGGGAACAGCTGAAAGGGCGGAGGGAAGAATCTCGGAGATTAAAAGAAAGCGTCCTGGATGAAGCAGAAAGGAGCAGGCTGGTATTTGAGACTGCCTATGGAAATGAAGCGAAGGACGCAGTGAAAAGAGAAGCAGAGAAGAAAAAGAAATCTGCCCTGCAGAAACTCTTTCAGAAGAAGCGTTACCAGAAGCAGTATCAGGCAGCCAGACAGAGTAAAAAAGTAAAGGATGCAGCGATCACTTCCGCACAGAAGTTTACGGAAAAAGCGAAAGATGCGGTCAAGATGGTGATGGCACAGAACCGGGGAATTTTTGCCACGGTAGCAGTCTTTGCCCTGATCTTTGTGCTGATCGCAGCCAGTTTTACCAGCTGTACGGCATCCTTGCAGGGAGCTTCCTCAGCGATCATCTCTACCAGCTATTCCAGTACGGATGAAGATATTTATGCCGCTGAAAATGCGTACCGTGCCTTGGAAGAAGCACTGAATACACAGATCAACCAGATGGAATCCACCCATCCGGATTACGATGAATACCGGTATCAGATTGATGAGATCGGTCATAACCCATATCAGCTGATCTCTTATCTTACGGTAAAATATGGCGGCTTCACTTACGAGGAAGTGGCAGAGGAGATTAAGGAAATCTTCCGACAGCAGTATGGGATCACCACAGACTCTACCAGAGAGACGGTTACGGAAACCAAGACGGTCCGGGTAGGGGAATCCTTGGGACAGGTTGTGACGAGTGGATACTGTAACTGCCCGATCTGCTGTGGGCAGTGGAGTGGCGGACCGACAGCCAGTGGGGCGATGCCGACAGCAAACCATACGATTGCCGTGGATGCAGCGAACCCATTTGTGCCGATCGGAACACATGTAGTCATGAACGGTGTGGAATATGTAGTAGAAGATACTGGAGCGTTTGCAAGATATGGGGTACAGTTCGATGTTTACTATGACAATCATGCGGCGGCATCCGCACATGGACACCAGACATGGGAAGCTACATAGCAGACAGTAATGGAAGCCAGGAAGTGCAGGTCACGACCACAAAAGAAGTGAACCGCCTGGATGTAACGATGACAAACCACAGCCTGGATGCCGTGTTAAGGAGCCGTATGACAGAGGAAGAACAGGAACGCTACGATGCGTATAACAAATATTATGGCAACCGTGATTATCTGTTTGATCTAAACAGCATACCCACCGGAAGCAGTGGATTTGGTTACGACATACCGGCAGATGCTTTATCTGATCCACAGTTTGCAAAAATGATACAGGAAGCAGAAAAATATCTGGGTGTTCCATATGTATGGGGCGGTTATTCCCCAAGTGGTTTTGACTGTTCCGGCTTTGTAAGCTGGGTTATCAATAACTGTGGAAATGGATGGAATGTCGGAAGATGTACTGCCGATGAGCTGCGGTCACACTGTTCGCAGGTATCGCCATCGGAGGCAAAACCGGGAGATCTGATCTTCTTCCAGGGAACCTATGACACAGCGGGAGCAAGCCATGTGGGAATCTATGTCGGCAATAACATGATGATCCACTGTGGCAAGCCTGTCCAGTATACGAGCATCGCAAGTGCCTACTGGCAGGAACATTTTATGGCGTTTGGTCGTCTGCATTAGAGGAGGTGACAGGGCAGATGAACATGAAATTAAAAAAACTTCTGGATGATATTCAGAAAACGGAGGATAAGATTGCTGAATTACAGGAACACCTGAAGCGGCAGAATACATTGAGACAGCAGATGGAAGATATAGAGATCGTTAAGTCGTTCCGTTCCATGAAGCTGGACAGCCGCAGCCTGCTTGTCCTGCTTGACGGGATTCAGAAAGGAACCGTTACGATCCAGATGGATGAGGATGGCGGTATTACGGTGGAGGATGCAAAGCTCCGCAGAAAAAGGAAAACAACGCAGAAGTTCATAGACCATCTGTTGGTCAGATGACAGAAAGAGAGGTTTTAGACGATGAGGAATAAAGTGGTAAAGAAACTGCTTATGATTGCCATGCAGTCACCATGATCTCCGGGACATCCATTGCTACGGTTTACGCAAATGCAAACCCACCGGCGGAGGAGACAACGACACAGGTAGTAGAAGAAACAACAACAGAATCAACAGAAGATACGGAGAAGAAAGAGGATATCGGAAGGGTCACCGGGGAAGGGGATAATTCTGCTTTTTCTACTCCGGGAAATGCCCAGCTGGTGGATGATAAGGAAAATGATGATACGAAACAGTTCCTTACCATCCAGACCAAGAAGGGAAACACGTTTTACATGGTCATTGACCGTTCCAGCAATACAGAAAACGTGTACATGATGTCCTTGGTCGATGAGAATGACCTGGCAGAATTTCTGGATGAGACAGAAAAGAGCAAAGAAACCGAAGAATCAACCGTAGTGATTCCGGAAACCACACCGGAAACTACCCCGGCAGTAGAGGAGGAAACCGAAGTGAAGAAAGAAGAACAGACAGGAATGAATGTAAAAGGTCTTGGAGCAATCGTACTTGCAGTGATTCTTGGAGTGGCAGGTATCGCTGTTTATAAAAAGCATGGACGTGGCAAAGAGGAGGACTATGTAAGCGAACAGCTGGAGTTCTCTGACGGACCGTATGTAAATGAAGAAGAGGATGAGGAAAAGAATAAACTTCCATCTCCAAAGAAGCAACCAAAATAAGGACAGGGGCGGCCAGAGCAGTTTGGCTGCCCTTTTTTCAGAAAGGACAAAAAAGCGTATGTCAAAATTTTTAGTGATCGCAGAGAAACCAAGTGTGGCACAGAGTTATGCCAAAAACCTGTCAGCTTATAAGAAAGGGGACGGATATTTAGAGGGAGAGAGCTGTATTGTCAGCTGGTGCCTTGGGCATCTGGCAGAGTATGCACAGCCGGAAGAATACGATTCCAAATATGAGAAATGGCAGTTTGATGACCTTCCGATTCTTCCGCAGGTCTGGAAGTTGAAAGTTTCCAGAGATAAGAAGAAACAGTTTGATGTGTTAAAAAGCCTGATGAACCGGGCAGATGTGGACTATCTGGTAAATGGCTGTGATGCAGGAAGGGAAGGGGAACTGATCTTCCAGAGAGTGTATGACCTTGCCGGATGCAGGAAACCGGTGAAGCGTTTATGGATCAGTTCCATGGAAGATACGGCAATCCGGACAGGTTTTCATACAATGAAAGGAGCAGAGGAATACCGGAATATCTGCATGGCTGCGGTATGCAGGGCACAGGCAGACTGGCTGATCGGAATGAACGGAACCAGGCATATACGACCTGTTATTTTAAACGTCTGGTTGTGGGCAGGGTGCAGACGCCAACGCTTGCCATGCTTGCAGAACGTCAGGATAAGATTGAGCATTTTCAGAAAGAAGCCTTTTATAAAGTAGCACTGACAGACGGAAGGCTTACGGTGGTTTCTGAAAATATTGCAAATGAGGAAGCCGCCGATCTCCTTGCTTCCTTATGTATGGGTTCGGAAGCTGTGATTACACAGGTAAAGAAGGAACAAAAGAAAGCATTTCCTCCCAAACTTTATGATCTGACCAGCCTGCAAAGGGAAGCAAACCGTTACTTTGGCTATACGGCAAAGAAAACACTGGATATGCTGCAGGAATTATATGAAGAAAAGCTGGTCACTTATCCAAGAACGGACAGCCAGTTCGTGACGGAGGATATGAGGGATACCGTAGAGGAACTGGTAGGGAAAATGCCAGTCTTACTTCCGTTCCTGGATTATGGACAGCTGGGACATAATATCACCAGAGTGATCAACAATGCAAAAGTATCCGACCATCATGCGATTCTTCCAACCAAAGAAGCCGTAGAAAAAGGAATCTCTGATCTGCCAGCGGACAAAAAGAACCTGATGATGCTGGTCTGCCAGCAGCTGGTGCAGGCAACCGGGGAAGAGTATCAGTATGAGCAGACTGATATTACGGTCAAATGTCAGGAACATGATTTTACCGCCAGAGGAAAAGTGCCGGTGCAGATGGGATTTAAAGAGGCGGGAAATGCTTTTAAGAACCAGTGCGTGAAAGCCAAGCCGGAAGAAGAAACGGAAAAAGAAACTTCCATTCCATATGGCTATGAAGAAGGAATGACGATTTCTCCGGTAAAGGCAGAAAAGACAGTGCATTTTACTTCCCCGCCAAAACCATTCAATGAAGATACCCTCCTTGCTGCTATGGAAACCGCAGGGAATAAAGACTTTGATTCGGAGACAGAGAAGAAAGGATTGGGGACTCCGGCAACCAGGGCTGGCATCATTGAAAAACTGGTTTCTTCCGGCTATGCAGTCAGAAAAGGAAAGCAGATCTTGCCAAGCACAGAGGGCAGGGAACTGGTGAATGTCATGCCGGCTTATCTGAAATCTGCCGCAATGACTGCCGAATGGGAGAATCAGCTTTTAATGATGGAAAAAGGGCAGATCACAGATACACAGTTTATGGGAGAGATCACTTCCTTAGTCGGTAAGATTCTTTCTGTGTGCAGGGAGATACCGGAAGTGGAAAGGAGAAGGTTCCAGAAAGCAAGGGAAGTGATCGGTAAGTGTCCGGTCTGCGGTTCGGATGTCTACGAAGGAAAACAGAATTTTTACTGTTCCAACCGGCAGTGTGATTTTGCCCTCTGGAAAGAAAACCGTTTCTTAGGAAGCATGGAGAAAACACTGGATAAAAAGATGGCAGTGGAGCTTCTTGATAAAGCCTGTACTCATGTAAAAGGGCTGTATTCCAGAAAAAAAGATATAAAGTTTGACGCAGATCTTTTACTGACACTGGAGGACGGAAAGCCAAGGTTCCATCTGGAATTTCCAAAGAAGAAAAAGAAATAAGACAAGGAGGTAGGCAGTATGTCGAAATTACAGGACATCCGGGAACTGGCACAGGAACATGCGACATTGGTGAGCAGTTCGCCAAGGGACTGGATGGGTTATATGGATACCGCAGCGAGACTATACCGGTATCCTTTTACAGACCAGTTACTGATCCACGCACAGCATCCACAGGCAACCGCCTGTGCGTCCCTGGAACTGTGGAATGAGAAAATGTTCCGCTGGGTAAACCGGGGAGCTAGGGGAATCGCTCTGCTTGACGAGAATGGTCATAATACCAGACTCCGGTATGTGTTTGATATTTCAGATACGCACATGGTGGCAGGCGGAAGAAGCCCTTACCTGTGGCAGATGCAGGAACATCAGCAGGAAGAGATCCTTACCCATCTGGCAGAAGCGTATGGTCTGGAAGAAAAAGATACAGGGACTTTATCGGATGCGTTGATGGCGGTTGCAAGGGAAATGGTCGCAGACAGTCTGGAAGAATATCTGGACGGCTTGGAATATGCAGCGGAAGGAACGTATCTGGAAGATCTGGATGAAGTTACGATCCGCAGTGATTTCCGCCAGCTTGCAACGGACAGTGTATATTACATGCTTTGCAGACGGTGTGGTCTGGAACCGATGGAGCTTCTGGAAGAAGAGGATTTTATGCATATTACCGATTATAACCGGCTGTCTGTACTGACCTTTCTTGGAAATGCAGCAAGCCAGATCAGTGAGAGTGTTCTGATTGACATTGGAAGGACGGTACATAAAATTTCTCTGGAAGAAGCCAGAAAAGAGGTTGAAATTTCCAATGAAAGGAATTATAATAACTTTAACACGTTAATGCGTGAAAATAAAAATAAGGGCGTAGAAAACAACAAAGAAGAAAATATCGAGAATGAAGGAGGAACCGACTATGGAACTGACATATCATCGCAAGGGGGATTACCTGTTTCCGAACCTGACCGTAGAGGAGAAAGAAGTGACAATAGGGAAATACGGGATGCTTCGGAGGACATTCCTGAAGGAACACAAGAACAGCCTGTATCAGAGCCTGTTCCTGACAGGAAAGCTGAACAGCCATCTGGCAGAGATCGAGAAGGCAGCACAGGAGAGGATGGACAGCCAGATGGAGAAACTGCTGAAGAACCATCCGGCACCGGACAAGGAAGCAGACCCGATGGCCTGGACAGCACATATGAACGCACTGATGGCAACAGCGGAAGAGAGCATCTTGACGGAATTGGTATACAGCTAGTTGAAGATACAAGAGAAGATGGACTGAGTAAAGCAGAGGAAGAAATTGCCTCTGCTTTATCTTTGCCCGAATATCCAACTGCAAATGAACAAAGACGGCAGATCGAGGAAAGGGCAGCAGCCCTTTATGCCGGAGAAATCCCGATTCCAGAAAGCGTTGTCGATGAGATTTTACGGACAGGAGGAAACCAGGCGGGCAGTCAACTTCGTATCATCTATAATTTTATGAGCGAACAGGCCCCGGAGGAATATACGGAGTTTGTGAAGCGTGAATACCGCAAAGGTGGAAAAGGCTTTCAGATTGATGGAAGTGAATATTCGGTCTGGTTTGATGAAACCGGGATGCAGATCGCAGTGGGGCATACGGTCACAGACCAGATTTTAGATAAGGCATTTTTATCATGGGAAGATGTCAGCGGACGTATCCATCAGCTTTTAGACCAGGGTGAATATGCACCGCAGTCTGTATTGGATGCAGCAAGAAACAATGCAGTAAAAGAACATGCACAGGCTCTTGCCTATATGAAAGGGGATATGGCAGAAGGGGTAGCCGAGATTGTTTTTGATGAGGAGGATTTACCACATCTTCACAGTATCTATCCGGAGATCACGGATTATCTGGAAGAAAAGCTGGAAGATCCACAGTGGCTTTCGGAACTGAATGAAAGACTGGATGCACTGGCAGAAGCCTATGAAGAAAATCATTCCATTATGCGTTTCCATCATTATGATCCTATAAATATCTCAAAGCAGTTTCAGAAGTTTGCGGATGAGGTCATCCCTTATCAGGCAAGAGACGGGTTTGCATGGAAAGACCATCCGATGTTCATTACGCAGGATGAGATTGATGTTTTTCTTGCAGGAGGTGGAGCGTATTCGCAGGGCAGGCTCAGGACGTATTCCTTTTATCTGCTGCATGAGGATGAAAGATCGAGGACAGGTTTTATCAAGGAACAGTATGGGATCGGTGGAAGCAGTCATGCACTGTCTGGTGCCGATGATTCACACGCAAATTATGATGGAAAAGGATTGTTTCTTGCAAGAGGTGCTTATGGAAATCCATATACGTCAGTTTTATTATCCTGGAATAAAGTTGCAAATAGAGTAGCTTATCTGATAAAGAATGACCAGTTCCTGCAGGCAGAAGATTATGCTCGTATGCCGGAATATGAACGGGAACAGATGGCAAACAAGGTACTCCGCTTTTATGACCGTCTTCCGGAAGAGATAGACAGACCATTTACGGATGATTTCTTCTGGGAAAAACCAGGAAAAGAAATGGTGGCAGTTTTAGAGAATCCAGAGCAGGCAGAAGAACTGTTACAGAAGATGGATGCAGCATTGGCAGTTCTGCCATTAGATTTTGAGGCATATGGGACAAACTACCAGCAGAAAACAGAACTTCTTTCAGAACTTCACCAGTATGCAGAAGGAACCTATACGATTTTCCCGACATCGGAAGCAGAAGCATCTTTTACGGAAGTAGGATTGTCCGGACATCAGATGTCGATGTTTGATTATCTGGATACAAGGGCATTGTCTGAACCGACAGAGATAGATATGTCGGATGTAGAAGAAACAGACGAAACTGTTTCAGAAAGTAAAGAACAGGATGAGACTCTGACAGACGAAGATATTGTAGAAGTATCAGAACAGACCGAAGTGGAGCAGCCACAAAGCGAGAAAGATAGAAAGACTGCAGAACAGATTGCAGATTCCTGGGACGAAGGTGTTTTTGAGTATCAGGGGTATCATTTTGAAGCGATTGGAATGTTGCCGGAAGGAATAGAAGGAAAAGATCTGGTTGCACAGACCCGTTCCAATACAGAACTGCATTTATCGACCTACCATACAGAAGATTTCCCAAAGTATTCTTATGATGATTTTTATGCAGTCAGCAATGCACCAACTGCCGATGTGTTTCGGTGTCTGGAAACCGGACGCAATTATATTCCCGGAGAAAATGAAATGTTTGGATATGAGGGAGAATTTCAACCATATTTAAAACCGGAAGTAGAAGAGATTGTAACAGAACCGCATAACTTTCGGATTCAGGATAATGACCTTGGAGCAGGTGGTCCGAAAGCAAAGTATAAAGCAAATATGGAAGCCATCCATTTATTGCAGACTCTGGAGCAGGAAGAACGTCTGGCAACACCCGAAGAACAGGAAATTTTATCCCGTTATGTTGGCTGGGGTGGCATCCCGCAGGCATTTGAAGAGAATAACAGTAGTTGGACAAATGAGTATCTGGAGTTAAAGAATACCTTATCACCGGAAGAATACAGTGCAGCAAGAGCATCGACCTTAAATGCTTTTTATACATCACCGACCGTGATCCGAAGCATGTATGAAGCACTGGAAAATATAGGACTGAAACAGGGAAATATTCTGGAACCGTCCTGTGGTGTTGGTAACTTTATGGGACTGATCCCGGAGAGTATGAACAAGGCAAAGATGTATGGTGTGGAGCTTGACCCGGTTTCCGGCAGGATTGCAAGGCAGCTTTACCAGAAAAATAAGATTGCCATACAGGGATTTGAGGAAACAGATTACCCGGACAGCTTTTTTGACTGCGTGATCGGGAATGTACCATTTGGAGCATATCAGGTCAGTGACCGCAGATATGACCGCCACCATTTTCTGATCCATGATTATTTTATCGCAAAATCCCTTGATTTGGTTCGTCCCGGTGGTGTGGTAGCCGTGGTGACTTCCAGTGGGACGATGGATAAACAAAATCCGGCAGTCAGACAGTATTTTGCAAACCGGGCAGAGTTATTAGGAGCGATCCGCCTTCCAAATAATGCGTTCCAGAGAAATGCCAATACAGGTGTTGTTTCCGATATTTTATTTTTCCAGAAAAGAGACAGGGCTTCCATCGAGGAACCGGACTGGATACATCTGAAGGAAACTGCCGAAGGATATTCGGTCAATGCGTATTTTGCAGATCATCCGGAAATGGTGCTTGGAGAGTTTACAACGGAGAGTACCCAGTATGGAAAGCAGGAAGTAACCGTAAGACCAAAAGAGGGAATCACCTTAGAGGAGCAGTTAAAGGAAGCTGTAAAGCATATACATGGTACCATTACGGAACTGGAACTTTCCGACACCGAACTGGAAGAAGATGTGGTGTCCATTCCAGCAGACCCAGAAGTAAAGAATTTCAGTTATACCGTAGTGAATGATGAAGTCTATTACCGGGAAAATTCTGTGATGAATTGGATGGACCTTCCGGCAATGACAGCGGAACGTGTCAAAGGGATGGTGAAGATCCGTGATGTTACGAATGAACTGATCCAGTGCCAGATGGAAGAGGGAAGCGATGAACAGATCACAAAGCTGCAGGGAAAACTCAATGAAGAATACGATACCTTTACAGCAAAATATGGTCTGCTTAGCAGTAATGCCAATAAGCGGGCATTTAGCCAGGACAGCAGCTATTGTCTTTTGACTTCTCTGGAATTTCTGGATGATAAGGGAGAACTGAAACGGAAAGCGGATATTTTTACCAAAAGGACAATCCGCAGGGCAGAAACGGTAACTTCTGTAGATACTGCCAGTGAAGCACTTGCGGTTTCTATCGGTGAGAGGGCAGGCGTTGACCTTTCCTATATGGCACAGCTTTCCGGGAAAACAGAAGAGGAGCTTACCGAAGAACTGGCAGGGATAATCTTTAAGAACCCGATCAGTGAAAAATGGGAGCCATCGGACGAATATCTTTCTGGAAATGTGAGGGAGAAACTGCAGATTGCCAAACAGTTTGCAGAAGATCACCCGGAATATCAGGTGAACGTGCAGTATTTGGAGCAGGTACAGCCAAAAGATCTGGATGCATCAGAGATTGAGGCAAGACTTGGAGCAACCTGGATTTCAGAGAACTATATCACACAGTTCATGGCAGAGACATTCCATACACCAAGATATTATGTAGGGAGCAAGGTCAAAGTCCAGTATGCCGAAGTGACCGGACAGTGGAATGTTATGGGAAAGAATGTGGACAGCTACGGAAATGCTCTTGTCACTTCCACTTATGGAACACAGAGAGCCAATGCCTACCGCCTTTTGGAAGATGCCTTAAACCTCCGGGATACCAAGATTTATGACACGGTACAGGATGCCGATGGAGAACACCGGGAATTAAACCGGAAGGAAACGATGCTGGCACAGCAGAAGCAGGAACTGATCAAAGAGGAATTTAAGGAGTGGATATTTAAAGACCTGCACCGACGGGAAGATCTCTGTAAGATCTATAATGAACGATTTAACAGCATCTGTCCACGGGAATATGATGGAAGCCATATTCAGTTTGTTGGCATGAATCCGGAGATTACTCTGATGCCGCATCAGAAAAACGCAGTGCTCATGTGTTGTATGGAAATAATACGTTACTGGCTCATTGCGTAGGAGCCGGAAAGACGTTCCAGATGATCGCAGCCGGTATGGAATCAAAACGGCTGGGACTCTCACAGAAGAATCTTTATGTTGTGCCAAACCATCTGACCGAGCAGTGGGGCAGTGATTTCTTACGACTTTATCCTGGGGCAAATATCCTGGTGGCAACGAAGAAAGACTTTGAACCAGCAAACCGAAAACGGTTCTGTTCCCGTATTGCGACAGGGGATTATGATGCGGTGATCATCGGACATACACAGTTTGAGAAAATCCCTCTTTCGAGGGAACGTCAGATTGCCATGCTGGAACAGCAGATTGCAGATATTACGTTTTCCATTGAAGAAGCAGCACATCAGGCAGGGCAGAATTATACCATCAAGCAGTTGGAAAAAACAAAAAAGAGTCTGCAGACGAGGATGAAGAAACTTAATGACCAGACCAGAAAGGATGATGTAGTAACTTTTGAGCAGCTGGGTGTGGACAGGCTGTTTGTGGATGAGAGCCATAGTTTTAAGAACCTTTGTATACAAAAATGCGAAATGTGGCGGGAATCTCACAGACGGATGCACAGAAAAGTTCGGATATGTTTATGAAATGCCGGTACATGGATGAACTGACCGGCGGCAGAGGAATTACCTTTGCTACAGGTACTCCCGTATCGAACAGTATGACGGAACTTTACACTATCATGCGTTATCTCCAGTATGACACACTCATGCGTATGGGCATGGGACATTTTGATTCCTGGGCGGCAACCTTTGGGGAGACAGTGACCGCAATCGAATTATCACCGGAAGGAACGGGCTATCGTGCGAAAACACGGTTTGCCCGTTTTTTAATCTTCCGGAGCTGATCTCTATATTTAAGGAAGCTGCGGACATCCAGACATCGGATATGCTGAACCTTCCTGTACCGGAAGCAGAGTTTATCAATGAAGTCTTGAAGCCAAGTGAAGAACAGCAGGAAATGGTCGGGGCATTTTCGGAACGTGCCGAAGTGTAAGAGGCGGTCTTGTGAATCCGACAGAAGATAATATGCTCAAGATCACCAACGATGGAAGGAAGTGTGCGTTAGACCAAAGGCTTTTGAATGAACTTCTCCCGGATGCCGAAAAAAGCAAAGTCAATACCTGTGTGGAAAATGCTTTCCAGGTATGGAATGAGGGAAAGACAGACCGGACAACCCAGCTGATCTTTTGTGACTTGTCTACTCCAAAAGGGGATGGGACTTTCAACGTATATGATGATGTCCGGAACAAACTGGTTGCCAGAGGAATCCCGAAAGAAGAGATTGCTTTTATCCATGAATATAACACGGAGGCAAAGAAAGCGGAACTGTTTGCAAAGGTGCGGGCCGGACAGGTGAGAATCCTCATGGGTTCTACACCGAAACTCGGTGCTGGTACCAACGTGCAAGACAGGCTTATTGCGCTGCATCACCTTGACTGTCCGTGGAAGCCGTCTGATCTGGAACAGCAGGAAGGACGTATTTAAGACAGGGAAACCAGAATGACAAGTAAAGATATTCCGGTATGTGACGGAGAACACTTTTGATGCGTATATGTGGCAGATTTGGAGAATAAGCAGAAGTTCATCAGTCAGATCATGACCAGTAAATCCCCGGTCAGCTTGTGAAGATGTGGATGATACGGCACTGTCCTATGCAGAGATCAAGGCACTTGCTACAGGAAATCCGTACATTAAGGAAAAAATGGATCTGGATGTGCAGGTAAGTAAGCTGAAACTCTTAAAGGCAAACCATACCAGTCAGATTTACCGTTTGGAATCCGATATTGCAAAGAATTTCCCGGTACAGATCAGTGCATTGAAAGAACGGATTGCCGGGATGCAGGTGGATTCGCAGGTAGTAAAAAGCGTGGATTTACAGGATAATGACACATTTGCCATGACAGTAGGAAATGTCCTTTATGAAGATAAGAAAGAAGCAGGCGAGGCATTGATCGCTGCCTGTGCAGGACTAAAAACCGTTAGCACCGGTGGAAAGGTCGGGGAATATCATGGGTTTACGTTATCTGCTTCCTACAATATGTTCTCCAATGCATTTGAACTGACGGTCAAAGGGAAATGTTCTTATAAGCTGGAGATCGGAAAAGACCCGGTAGGAAATATGCAGCGTATCCATAACACCCTTTCTTCCATTGACAGGAAGCTGACGGAAAGTGAGCAGAAATTGGAAACCGTACAACAGCAGCTTGCGACTGCACAGGAAGAGGTAAAGAAACCATTCCCGAAAGAAGCAGAGTTGAATGAAAAGATGGAACGGTTATCCGAGTTAAATGCGTTGCTGAACATGGATGAAAAGGGCAATGAGACGATTATGGCAGATGAGGATATTGGCAGAGAAGGAAGTAGCACAGATAGCAGGGGTGCTGTAGAAGAAAAAGAACTTCCGGAAACAGCAGACAGAATCCATAAGCCATCTATTCTGGAACGCTTAAAGCAGGAGAAGGCACAGCAGAATACAGCGGAACAGCCACCTGTACAGAAAACTGTAAAGAAAAAACACGAACAGGAGTTATAAAAGATTTCCCCGTCAGAGTTTTCTCTGGCGGGGACATAAAATGGAGGGTTTGTTTATGGCAAATAATATAGAAAAACAGTTAAAAGAAATATCGGAACGGCTGGAACAGGGAGTAAAGGAAATCTTTACTTCGGAGAGATATACCGAATATCTGAATACCATGTCAAAGTTCCACAATTACAGCTTTAATAACACGCTGCTGATCACCATGCAGAAACCGGAAGCAACACTGGTGGCAGGCTATCAGGCATGGCAGAAGAAATTTAACCGTCATGTAAAACGTGGAGAGAAAGGAATCCAGATCATCGCACCAGCACCGATACGGGAGAAACAGGAGATTGAAAAGATCGACCGGTAACAAAAGAGCCTGTGATCGGGGATGATGGACAGCCGGAAACAGAGATCGTGGAGATGGTGATACCGAGATTCCGTGTAACGACAGTGTTTGATGTCAGCCAGACAGAGGGGAACCGATCGCAGAACTGGAGGTACCGGAGCTTACCGGAAGTGTACAGTTTTATGATACGTTTATGCAGGCATTGCAGAATATTTCTCCTGTACCGATCCGCATGATGAATGTGGAAGGGGATGCAAAAGGCTATTATCA
>ENA-OQCN01000601-OQCN01000601.1-human-gut-metagenome-genome-assembly--contig:-NODE-601-length-19155-cov-1.881333_pt1 | contig 19155 bp, 18 predicted proteins | sample MGYA00242497_ERZ504576 | MGnify/ENA primary metagenome ERZ504576 (study PRJEB26092, sample SAMD00036296) | human gut metagenome | host: Homo sapiens | study: EMG produced TPA metagenomics assembly of... | reverse complement strand
CACCGGGAACTCCACCTAGCAAGATGCCACGTCCTCCTTGAGGCTTCTCCAAAAAACGTGCTCCTTCCTGAGTGGACATTCGTCCCGCCACTTCACTCATGGGAATCAGCAGAGGCAGTCCTCCTTGTTTGTCTGTTACAGTTTCGTAAGCTAGGCATACTGAACCACTACGCATCATTGCCTCCGTTAATTCTTTGTCACAGGCAAAATGGAAGTATGTAAATACCAGTTGGCCCTTACGTACCAGGTTATATTCACATTCGATGGGTTCCTTGACTTTTATAATCATCTCGGCAATGGCGTACACATCTTCTATAGTAGGAAGGATACGCGCTCCGACTTTCTCATACTCTTCATCGGAAAATCCGCTGTTTATACCTGCGGTGTGTTGTATATACACCGTGTGACCTCTCTGTACCAACTCGTGTGCTCCTGCAGGGGTTAATGATACACGATTCTCGTTGTTTTTGATTTCTTTAGGAATTCCTACTATCATAATTGTCACATTTAAGGGGTTTGACTGCCTCAAAGATAACAAAATGTCAGAAAAGTAGGTTTTGTCTGGATATGTTTTTTTCGTAATAAATGTATGTTTAGCAACATTGTTTTAAAGGATATTCTGTTTTTTATTTGTAAGTTTGCGGAGAGATTCAAAATTTTTGTGATGAGTTCTCCATAAAATAAAGAAAATGACTTTACGAAATTATATAATCATAGCAGCTTTGGGCAGTGTTCTTGCTGTACGGGCACAGGAAGAACCGGCTGCTCCTGTATTCCGTCCTCCTTTTGATTTTCCGCTTATTCTGAGCGGTAATTTCGGTGAACTGCGTTCTAACCACTTTCATGGAGGAGTGGATTTTAAAACCCAGGGAGAGGTGGGAAAACCTATTCATTGCATTGCCGACGGATATGTGAGCCGTGTACTGGTTACTCCCGGAGGATATGGGCAGGCTATTTTTATTACGCATCCCAATGGATATACTTCAGTATATGGACATGTGTTGAAATTTGCTTCTGCAGTGGCAAAAGTGGTGGAGGAATATCAATATCGGCATGAAACTTTTGCTGTGGATTTGAAATTCGAGCCTCATCAGGTCAGTTTCAAAGCTGGAGAAATCATTGCTTTAAGCGGTAATGAAGGGTATTCTTTCGGACCGCATCTGCATATGGAGATACGCCGTACGGATACTGGTGAATTGATAGATCCCTTACAGTTCTATACCGATAAAATTAAAGACACTACTCCGCCACGTGCGTCAATGATTATGCTTTATCCGCAGCGGGGCGCTGGAGTTGTGGAAGGCTCACAAAGAAAAAAATCCATATCTGTTGCTTCTTTGGGACAACCGGTTTCTGCTTGGGGGAAAATAGCCGCTGGCATTAAGGCATACGACTATATGGATGGCACACATAATAATTATGGTGTGCGTTCCGTGGTACTCTATGTGGATACGACAGAAGTTTTTCGCAGTACGGTGGATGGCGTTTTGCCCGAAGAGAACCGGATGATTAATGCCTGGACAGACTATGAGGAGAATGTAAAGAGGCATAATTGGGTGATGCGCTCACAGATTCTTCCCGGAAATAGTTTGCGCATGTTACAAGCCAATGATGAAGGAGGGGTGGTTACGATTGATGAAGAACGTGATTATCATTTTCGTTATGAATTAGCTGATTTATACGGGAATAAGTCGACTTATCGTTTCATTGTGCGTGGCCGTAGGAGCCGATAGAGGAATATCATCCGCAGGTAAAACATTATTTGGCATGGAATAAAGGTAATGTGGTTCAGGAACCGGGTATGGAACTGGTTATCCCCCGAGGGATGTTGTATGAGGATGTGGCACTGAACTGTCAGGTGGTTAAAGATACAGCCGCAATTTCTTACGAGTACCAATTGCACGATGAGCCAGTAGCTTTGCAAGCTGGATGCACACTGATGATCGGGGTACGCCATCTTCCTGTAGAGGATACGTCGAAATATTATGTAGCCCGTAAGTGGGGAAAAAGGAAAGGTTCAGCAGGAGGAACTTATGAGAATGGTTGGATGAAGACTTCCATCCGTGAACTGGGAACCTATACCGTAGCTATAGATACTTTGTCTCCACGAGTGACCCCATTAAATAAGGCACAATGGAAGACAGGTAAGGTTCTGTTCAAAATAGGAGATGCGGAAACGGGTATTAAGGATTATAAGGTGAAGATAGACGGCGAATTTGCCTTATTCGGTTTCAGTTCCAAAAATGCGAAATTGTGGATGAAGCATCCTGAACGGTTAAAAAAAGGAGTCGCCCATAAATTGGAATTGGTGGTGACAGATTATTGTGGAAACGAAACAAAAGAGGAATATGAATTTTGATGGTAAAATAAGTATTATACACAATTAAAAAGTTATATATTAATGAAGAATAAACTGATTTTAGGTGCTGCCTTTCTATTGGCGGCAATAACAGAGAGTTTGGCATGCACTAACCTGATTGTAGGTAAGGGAGCTCGGTTGATGGTTCTGTTATCGTTTCTTATTCCGCTGATTCATACGGAATGTTTGGCGAGTTGTATCACTATCCTGCCGGTATGCATGAAAAAGGAACCATGCGTGATATCTATGATTGGGATTCGGGCAAATATTTAGGGCAAATAAAAGAAGCGCGTCAAACCTATAATGTGATAGGTAATATGAATGAATTTCAGGTAACCATAGGTGAAACTACTTTTGGTGGACGGGAGGAATTGGTTGATTCTACCGGTATTATGGATTATGGAAGTTTGATTTATGTAGCTCTCCAGCGTTCTCGTACAGCTAAAGAAGCCATACAGGTAATGACGGATTTAGTAAAAGAATATGGTTATTATAGCAGTGGCGAATCATTCAGTATCGCTGACCCCAAATGAAGTCTGGATTTTGGAGATGATCGGTAAGGGTCCCGGTGTGAAAGGTGCTGTATGGGTAGCTGTCCGTATACCGGATGATTGTATTGCCGCACATGCTAATCAGAGCCGGATTCATCAGTTCAATATGAATGACAAGGATAATTGCCTTTACTCTCCGGATGTGATTTCTTTCGCTCGTGAAAAAGGTTATTTTGACGGTATGAATAAAGATTTCAGTTTCTCGGCGGCATATAATCCTTTAGATTTTGGTGGTGTACGGTTCTGTGAAGCGCGTGTATGGAGTTTCTATAATATGTTCAACAAGTCGGTGGGAGATACCTATCTTCCTTATATTCAGGGGGACAGCAAAGAACCGATGCCTCTTTATATCAAGCCTTCCCGTAAACTTTCAGTACGTGATGTACAAGCGGCTATGCGCGATCACTATGAGGGTACTCCACTGGATATAACTAATGATCCGGTGCCGGTCCGTTTAAAACTCCTTATCGTCTGTCTCCCTTGAGTTTTAAAGTAGGAGATCAGGAATATTTCAATGAACGTCCCATTTCGACTCAGCAAACGGCTTTCACTTTTGTGGCACAGATGCGTGCTAACCTGCCCGATGCAATAGGGGGAGTATTATGGTTTGGAACAGATGATGCTAATATGACAGTGTTTGCTCCTGTATATTGTTGTTCGGATCGTATTCCTGACTGTTATAGCGGTAAAGAAGCCGACTGTGTAACTTTTTCATGGGATTCTGCATTCTGGATTTATAATTGGGTGGCCGATATGATTCGTCCACGTTATAGCCTGATGATTGATGATATGCGTGCCGTTCAAAATAATTTGGAAGATACTTATGCGAATGCACAGGCTGGCATTGAATCTTCTGCCATGAGTTTATATGAGAAAGATCCTGTAAAAGCAAAAGAATTCTTGACTAACTATAGTTGCATGACAGCCGAATCGGCAATAGACAGCTGGAAGAAATTGGGCGAATTTTTGATTGTGAAGTATAATGACGGTGCTGTGAAAAAGATGGCAAAAGATGGAACCATACTTCGTCCTGAAACCGGTCATTGCGCTCCTTTGGTACGTCCGGGATATCCCAAAGAATTTTTGGAAGAACTGGTAAAGGCCACCGGTGGACGTTATAAGATGAAATAGGATATATTTTTGTATGTTCTGAAAGTCTGATTAATTAGTGGAGGGGCAGATTATAATTCTGCCCCTGTTTGCATAATAAGATAGTTTTTTAGATTGTATTCAGGATGCCTGGGAACTTTTCTGACTGTTATATAGTAGTGTTTTTTTACCTTGTATGGTCTTCTGCTTTTTTATGACAGATTATTTTAGGGGGATAATCCTTTATATCTCTAATTTTCTTCTTTCAAATTTCTAGGATTTTTAATTTAATTCTTTTACATTTGTCAAGACGTAAAAATCGGATGTAATTATAAACCTTATAAATAACAAAAAATTATGGAAAATGAAGAATTGATAAAGCAAGTGACAGAGAAAGCAGAGAAATGGTTAACACCTGCTTATGATGCCGAAACACAGGCTGAAATTAAGAAAATGTTGGCGAATCCCGATAAGACTGATTTGATTGAAGCATTTTATAAAGATTTGGAGTTTGGGACAGGTGGTTTGCGTGGTATTATGGGCGTGGGCAGTAACCGTATGAATATTTATACGGTAGGTGCTGCTACTCAAGGTTTGTCCAATTATCTAAATAAAAATTTTAAAGATCTCGATCAGATATCTGTTGTGGTAGGTCATGATTGCCGTAACAACAGCCGTTTGTTTGCGGAAATTTCTGCCAATATCTTTTCTGCGAACGGTATTAAAGTATATTTGTTTGAAGATATGCGTCCTACTCCTGAAATGTCATTTGCTATCCGTCATTTCGGTTGCCAGAGCGGTATCAATATTACTGCCTCTCATAATCCGAGAGAATACAATGGTTACAAGGCTTATTGGATGATGGTGCACAAGTATTGGCTCCGCACGATAAGGGTATCATTGATGAGGTGAACAAGATTTCATCGGCTACTGACATCAAGTTTGAAGGTAACAAGGATCTGATTCAGATTGTGGGCGAAGAGGTAGACAGCGTCTATTTGAATAAAGTGAAAACAATTTCTATTGATCCTGAAGTGATCAAGCGTCAGAAGGATTTGAAAATTGTGTATACTCCGATTCATGGTACAGGTATGATGTTGATTCCGCGTGCATTGAAGCATGGGGATTTGAAAATGTACATACCGTGCCTGAACAAATGGTGAAGAGTGGCGATTTTCCGACTGTTGTCTCTCCGAATCCGGAAAATGCCGAGGCTTTGTCTATGGCTATTGATTTGGCTAAGAAAATAGACGCTGACATTGTAATGGCTAGCGATCCGGATGCTGACCGCGTAGGTATGGCTTGTAAAAATGACAAAGGAGAATGGGTGCTGATCAATGGTAACCAAACCTGTTTGCTGTTCTTGTATTATATAATAAAGAACCGTATTGCGATGGGTAAGATGAAGGATGATGATTTCATTGTGAAGACTATCGTTACTACGGAACTGATTAAATCTGTCGCAGACAAGAATCACATCGAAATGTTGGATTGCTATACCGGATTCAAGTGGATTGCACGTGAAATCCGTTTGCGTGAAGGCAAACAGCAATACATCGGAGGTGGTGAAGAAAGCTACGGATTCCTGGCCGAAGACTTTGTCCGTGATAAAGATGCTGTTTCTGCTTGTACATTGTTGGCGGAGATTTGTGCTTGGGCAAAAGACCAGGGCAAGACCTTGTTCGAAGTTTTGCTTGATATTTATGTGGAGTATGGTTTCTCAAAAGAAACTACTGTGAATGTTGTGAAACCAGGAAAGAGCGGGGCAGAAGAGATTAAGGCAATGATGGAAAACTTCCGTTCTAATCCTCCGAGAGAAATAGGCGGTTCTAAGGTTGTTCTTGTCAAGGACTTTAAAACTTTGAAGGTGACAGATGGTAACGGGAATATAACAGAAATAGATATGCCGGAGGCTAGTAACGTATTGCAATATTTTACGGAAGATGGAACTAAGATTTCAGTTCGCCCGTCAGGAACAGAACCTAAAATCAAATTCTATGTGGAAGTAAAAGGTGAAATGGGTTGCCACAAATGTTTCGATGCCGCTAATGCAGCTGCTGAGGAAAAGGTGGAAGCCGTAAGAAAATCACTGGGAATTTAATCGAGGGTAAGCGTTGGGCGAAAGTCTGGGAGAATATTCATTCATAAATAAAAAAAGGGGGGGAGAGATGTATTTCTCTATCCCCTTTTCTTTTATTTCCATGCCATTTATATCAAAATCTACACTTCTTTGTTTATTTTTTTGTTTGTAACTTTGCTTTCTGTTTTTAAATAAGGTAAAAGATATGATGTGGTTACTTCTGGCATTTCTCTCGGCTGCATTGCTGGGATTCTATGATGTATTTAAGAAACAGTCGTTGAAGGACAATGCGGTTATTCCGGTATTATTTCTGAATACGTTGTTCTCTAGTTTGATATTTCTTCCTTTTATTGTATTGTCAGTGTGGAGGCCGGGAATATTGGAGGATTCTATTTTTTATGTGCCTGTTGCAGGGTGGGAGGTGCATCGTTATGTGGTGTTGAAATCTGTTATTGTCCTTTCGTCGTGGATGTTGGGATATTTTGGAATGAAGAATCTGCCTATCACGATTGTGGGACCTATAAACGCTACCCGTCCGGTGATGGTGTTGGTAGGAGCTTTAGTGGTCTTTGGTGAGCGATTGAATTTTTACCAATGGATTGGTGTGCTGATGGCTGTCTTCTCTTTTTTATGCTGAGCCGCAGCGGAAAGAAAGAGGGAATAGATTTTAAACATAATAAGTGGATTTATTATGTGGTAATGGCGGCTGTGTTGGGAGCTGTCAGCGGGCTTTATGACAAGTACCTCATGGCGCCTGCCGATCAAGGAGGTATCGGACTAGATAGAATGATTGTGCAGTCATGGTATAATATCTATCAATTGTTTATGATGGGAGGTATCTTAATATTGTTATGGTGGCCGAAGCGCAAATCTACCACTCCGTTTCATTGGCATTGGTGTATTATTCTGATATCTATTTTTCTGTCGGCAGCTGATTTTGTTTATTTCTATGCCTTAAGCTTGGACGGTGCAATGATTTCCATAGTATCTATGGTAAGGCGTGGCAGTGTGCTTGTTTCTTTTCTATTTGGTGCAATGGTATTCCGTGAGAAGAATCTTAAAAGCAAGGCTGTGGATTTGGCACTGGTACTTATTGGTATGATATTTTTGTATTTGGGAAGTCGGTAAGCAAAAAAGACGGGGTGTGACTCATCGTGCATACCCCGTTATTCTTGATTACTCTATAATGATTTTATATTCTACATCAAACGTTTCTTTTGGTTCCAATTTCTGTATCCATTCACGGTCCTTTAATTCGCCCGAATACCCTACAGAATCGCAACGTCCATACCATGGTTCAATGCAAACAAATGGGCAATCGGGATGTGTCTTGGTAGGAGACCACAAAGCTACCAATGGAGAATTAAATTCCAAGCTGATATGGGGCTTTTTCTTTTTATCCAGTAAGGTTATTTTTTTCAGTTGTTTATTGTCAAAAATATAAGTGTCACAATCAAAAGTATGAATATCAATTGGCATCAGCCTTCTTTGTTTAATTTTAGTACATGACGTTCTGGTGATACGCACCCCTTTTCGGTTGGCATGATATATTCTAAGTCAGACTTTCGGTCAAAAACAAAGAAGCCACGATCCTTTGTAGCAGCATCGAACTCGGGGAAATAGAAAGCTGGGTGTGCTCCAATCTGGAAATACATATCCATAGCTCCCAGATTTTCTACACGCCATTTTACGGTGATTTTATTTTCCTCCAATAAATATCCCACCAGCAGGCGGAAGGGAAAAGGAAACTTGCCCAATGTATCAGGAGTGCTTTCCAACCAATATACAGCTCCTTTGTCTTCTTTATAGGTTAGTTTGAAGTCCATATCACGTGCAAAACCGTGTTGTCCTATTTCATAAGTGTTTCCGGCATGACGGTATTTATTGTTCCACACACGTCCTACTATAGGGAAAAGGACAGGTGAACGCCGTCCCCAAAATTTAGCGTCGCCCTGCCAAAGATATTCTTTGCCATCCTTTTTGATACTTTGAAGCTCGGCGCCATGCTCGGCTATTTGTACAGTCAGGATAGAATTAGATAGTGTTTCCATGTTTCTTCGTTTATAAATTCTTTTTTCAAAGGTAGGGATGTTTCATGACATGACAAAGTGAATCTTCATCTTTGTGTAAATTTTATCTAAAAGGCTGTTTGGGTCAAATAAATTTTAATAAAAGTATATGGTTGTGTTTATTTTTGCTTATGTTTGTCAATAAGCTATGAAGGAGGATAAGATGGAGAACATACATTTGATATTTAAATTTTTATGGTATAGTGTATTATTTTGTATATGGGGAGTATCTTGTACAAGTTCCGGAACTTATAAAAAAGACCCAAATGGATATCTATATGCAGTATTATGATTTTATAATTGATTCATTGTCAAAAAATCCTAGTTATGTATGTACCCGGACTGCCAGGCAAATGTCGGTTGCCACAGATAGTGTGGCGTATTACCATTATCTTGTTCTTTTGGCAAAAGCATATATGTTTAAGTCCGAGATGGATTCGGCTAAACTTAGCATGGATAGAGCGGAAGTATTTTGCGATGGAGCTGAACCGTCACCGTTAATTAATGATTTGTATGCTGAGATTTACAATATGCGGGGTAATGTATGTGCTCGTCAAGGGTTGACAGATTCTTCAGTGGTATGTTTTCAAAAAGCATTTGATTATCGTTTGAAGGGTAGTAACAGAGATATGCTTCATGATATTTCTATTAATTTGGCTGATGCTTTTGTCCGTACCGGTCATTATGATAAAGGCGCGATGTGGTATCGTAAAGCTTTGTCTTACTGTGATTCATTGAAGATTCCTGAAGAAAAACGTTTTCCTGTTTATTACGGATTGGCACAGGTTTATATGGAACTTCGTGATTTTACGTCTTGTGATCATTACTATGAACTGGCTGCCCGGCAATATGATAAGATGCTTCCATTTGAGAAACATATTTATTTGAATAATCGTGGTAATTCTTATTATTTTCGTGCTGATTATCCTAATGCTTTGGAATTTTTCAGAAAATCATTATTGTTAGCTCGTTCTTATCCGGATATGATTTTTGAGGAACATCTGACTGAAATGAATTTGGGAGAAACTTTTCTATTGATGAATCAGGTTGATTCTGCCGCATACTATTTAAACCTTTGCAGTGATTTTTTTCGTTCTATCGAAAATCAGACGGCTCTCTATTATTTGGATACCCAATTGATTGAACTTGCCTTGAAGCAGAATAATTTGTCTTTAGCACGTAAACGTATGTCTGAGGCTATACAGCCTGATTATGTGGAACCGAATATGCAGCATATCCGTAACCGTTACCTGCAACATTATTTTGAAGAGGTGGGGGATTTCAAACAAGCCTATTATTATCAAATGGAAAATCAGCGTATTGATGATTCTACACGTAATGAGCGTATTAAAATGCGTACAGCTGAAATTGATCTGAAATACAGTCAGGACACCACGCTGATGAAGCAGAAAATTTTTATCCAGCAAAAAGAGAATGAAGTACTGGCGCTGAATCAGACGCTTTACCTGTGGATGTTTGCCTGCATCTGTATTTTGGGGCTCGTTGTTTTTGTTTACATGTACAACAAGAGACAGCGTTTCCTGCTGCAAATGAAAAGTCAGAATATGATTGCCACTTTGCGTATGGAGAATATCCGTAACCGGGTTTCCCCCATTTCATTTTTAACATTCTGAACCGTGAGATGGGAAACTACACCGATGAGCAGGCCGGAAATATGCGTGGGTTGGTAAAGCTGATGCGGCGCAACTTGGAACTGACCGAACAGCTGTGCGTTACCATGGCCGAGGAACTGGACTTTGTCAATACGTTTATCAACCTGGAACGTGAAGCATTGGGAGATAGCTTTATACTGTCCACATCCATAGATGCTGCCATCCATCTTGACCAAGAAATACTTCCTTCCATGATGATACAGATTCCGATAGAAAATGCTATCAAGCATGCCCTGAAGGACAAAGAGGGGATGAAAAGACTGTGGATTGATATCAAGAAGACCGGGGAGGGAATCTGCGTCAAGGTGCGTGACAATGGGGGAGGTTACCGGATAAACAGTGCCAACCATGGTACAGGCACCGGTATAAAAGTGATTCTTCAAACCATACAGTTGTTGAACGCCAACAATAAAAAGCATATCGACATATCCATAACCAATGTGCAGCTGGAAGACGGAGAAACCGGTTGCGAGTTTGCTGTCTTCCTGCCCCAAGGCTATGATTATAATTTGAAAAAGATGGTTTAGTTATTATTTTTGCTAGGATAGTGTCCGAAACGGTCGCTATAGTTCCATAACCGGAGTGTCGGGTTTGTGCGTTAAAACATGTTTTAATACTTTTGTTCCGTTAATAACTAAAGCAGGATTGTTTACTATGGATAAACTATACAGGGTCGTAATAATTGATGATGATGAGTTCTCTGCGGACAATCTTTGTCTAGAGCTGAAGAAATATAACAGGCTGTCTATAGACGGGATGGCACGTAACGGTGCGAATGGCCGGAAATTGCTGGAAAAGGTTCATCCGGACTTGCTGTTTCTGGACGTGGAATTGCCGGACATGAAGGGCATGGAACTGCTGGAACAGCTAAGGGGGGCAATCACTTGGAATATGCAGATTGTGTTCTATACAGCTTATGATAAGTACATGATTTATGCTATTCGTGGGGCGGCTTTCGACTACTTGCTGAAGCCGATAGACAAGAAGGAGCTGGAAGGGATCATTGACCGCTTCATGAAAAAGGCGGAAGAGTCGGCAGCCGCATCTTTGGTTATCCCTCCGCGTGTGTATTCGGTCGGTGAGCATACTTTTATGATATCCACACCCATCAATGACTTGCGCATTCTGCGCTCCATTGACATCGGTTTTTCCGTTATAACTCCGACCGGAAACTGTGGGAAGTGGTGCTGAACAACCAGCTGCCTTTGCTACTGAAGAAAAATACTACGGCCGATCATATCAAGGGATATGACTCCTGCTTCGTCCAGATCCATCAGTCGTATATCATTAATATCAATTATCTGATGATGATTAAGGAGAACCGCTGCGTCATGTTTCCCCCGTTTGAGAATATTACGGAACTTCAGGTTTCCAAGAAGTTCAGAAAAGAATTGCAGGATAGGTTTTATTTGTTGTAGTGAATCTATTGATGACGTTGAAAATACAAGTTTATAGAAAGTGATTTTAAGTCACAGTGGAAAAGCAGGAGTCGTGAGATTGCTGCTTTTTTTGTTTTTAGTGCTTAATTTTCCCTTTGCGGTATATGGAAATGAGGCTATATAGTCGTTAATTTAGATAGAATAGTATGCTTGTTAGGCTGTTTGATACTTTCTCTTGGTTTTGTGAATTTGTAAAATGACGTTAATTGTTTTTCTTTGAAGCCACATAAGGTTAAAAAAAAAGACATGTATATGAATGAAGTAAAAAAAGTAATATTGTTTTTGTTATGCTGTGCTATACCTTTTAGTTTTTATGCGCAGAAAGCACGCCAAAATGCTGCAACAAAGAAATGGGGATATGAGCAGACCGAAAATAAAGGATGGTGGGAAAATTCAAAATATAGGGGTAATTCTATGTTTGGTGGATGGGATGCGGCTTTAGTAAATCAGGATTATGAGATAAATTGGTTGATTTCTCCACAATATGAAGGGGTGACCAAGAGATTTACAGAAAAGTTGGCGGGAGTAGTTTTAGGAGGAAAAGTAGGTTTTATAGACATACACAACCGTTTTATAATTAAACCGCAGTTTGAAAATGCAGATGATATTCATGGATTTAATTTAGGACTGTCTGCGGTAAAGAAGAATGGCAAGTTTGGCTTTATAAATAAAAAAGGAGAATTTGTCATTGAACCTCAATTTGATTACGCTGATAATTTTAGAGATAACATGTTGGCTACAATCAAGCAAGATGGTAAGTTCGGGGCTATTAATTTAAGGGGAGAAATCGTTGTCCCATGTAAATATATTCTAGAAGAAGCAATGATAAGCGTTCCTATATCCAATAAGGTATATCGCCAGAAACAAGAAGAAGTGAAAAATGCGAAAGGGAACGGTGATTTTGATGATTTGCTTGATAAAATCGCTGAATGTAGCAGAGAGGTCAATGAAAAAATTAATAATCCTGGAGCAGAAGTTATAACCGATTCTCTCAGAATAAGGGAAGATAATGGTAAAATGGGCCTTGTAGTGGGAGGACAAACTGTAATTCCTACAGAATATGAGGAACTTATAATAGCAGAAGATGGATTTGTTCTTGCTTGCAAGCAGGATAAATGGGGGGCTTTGGATATATATGGGCGTACTATATTGCCTTGTGTTTATCAATGGGTATATTATGATGTATCGGCAAAGGTCTGGATTGCCAAAAGTCTTGCAATGGGGCTATATAATAGTCAAGGTGCTTTATTACTACCGGGAAGGATTGATTATATAGGTAGTTTTGTGGATGGCAAAGCACCTGTTTGGCTGAATTCCGTACTCGGTTGGATAGATACGAAGGGACAACTCTCTGATGGCTTTGCAGAGGATGTGACAGAATCCTTTTTGAAAGAAGAAAAAAAGGGAGTGGCAGGTGCTTGGGGTATGTTTAATTTATTGACAGATTTGATTCCGGACTATGCCATGGCCCACTATTATATGGGAAAAGGGCAAGTGACTGATGGCATTTATTCTAAAGGAATGGAGCATCTGAAGATAGCGGCAGAATTGGATCCGGATAATGGAGAAGTAGCGTTAGCGCTGAAGCAAGCCAAAAAGGACAAGAAGAAAAGAACGTTGAATACGATTGGTTACATTGCAAGTGTGCATAATGATTTGGAATCTACAAACTCTAATTCTTTTAAAGATGAAAGCAGAAATCAAAATAAGCCTTCATCCGGAATTAATCTGGGAGTTTCTATGGATGAGGTAGATGCCCTTGGTGGGTCTACAGCTACTGCTATAGCAGGAGGTAGTAATCATTGTGGTTTTTTGAAATATGTGTTAGAAGATCTTGAAGAAAAGATTCAGAAGAATACGGGCGATTGATGGGAGAGTATTATCGGAAAGTGAAGGATGAATATTTGCAGTTTGCCGGTAAAGAAGGGTGTGAACAATAATATATAATTAAAGAATAGAATTATGAGAGTAATGAATGTGAAATTTGTCGGTAGAATCATTATGACGGTTCTTTTTGTATTCATCTGTATTGGAGCGCACGCAGGTGATGACCCTTTAAAATATGAGATAGAGGGAGAAGGAGTAGGTGCACAAGGTATTTATTTGGTAAAAGTGACAGTAATCCAGAAGAAAAGTAAATTGGATGTCGATGTGATCAAGAAGTGTGCAGTTCATGGGGTGCTTTTTAAAGGATTTTCCAGCCAGACTTCACGCACCCGGCAGAAACCTTTGGCAGGAAGTATGGTGGTAGAACAGCAACATCAGGATTATTTTGATGTCTTTTTCCAAAAAGGAGGTTCTTACATGAATTTTGCCAATATGGTAGGAGAGAATCTTTCAGTGGTGAAGATGGGAAAGCAGTATCGAATTTCAGCAGTGGTTTCCGTTGCGAAAGACGCCCTCTATCAAGAGCTGGTATCAGCCGGAGTTATTAAAGGACTAAATAATGGATTTTAGCTTATGTATAAGAGGTTGATTGTTACTTTTCTGATACTGGCTGACGGATTATTGTCTGCTTTTGCCCGGCAGGCTCGTGATGTGATTAATCTGAATAATGGTAACTTGTATCATTGAAATTAGACTATGAATTTTAAAGAAGAAAAAATTATGAAACATCTGTTTTATACGTGGAAATTGGGATGTCTGCTTTTACTTATCCTTGCCGGATGCAGCAGCAAAAAAGTGTTTCTTCCTATCATTCCTTTGAGAGTGAATGTTTGGGAGTAGAACTGGATGGTTCGGAGACACTTCGAGCTTGGGGCAGAGGGAAAAATCGTACAGATGCTATAGAGCAGGCAAAGAAAAATGCAGTAAGAGATGTCTTGTTCAAAGGTGTTGTTGCCGGTAGTCGTGAATGTAGTGTGCGCCCTTTGATAACAGAAGTGAATGCACAGGAACGGTATGCATCTTATTTTAACGACTTTTTTAGAGACGGAGGGGAATATCTGAAGTATGTAAGTATGGAAGATAAGAAAACAAATTCTAACACGAAGGCTTCTAATAAAACCCAAATTTCTTATTCCACTACGGTGCGTGTGCTTCGTTCTCAATTACAGCAGAAACTGATAGAAGATAAAATTTTAAAACCATAAAGACAGAAAAACATGAAAAAATTATATGCTATTTTATTTATTGTAGCACTTGTACACACCGGAGTGTATGGACAGGCTAAAAACCCACCATTATGGTTGTTCCTGCTAATGTGTGGTGTACCCATAATGGTTATACACAAAAATATAACAATCAAGGCACTATTACTGAAATTCCGGATTATAAAAAGGCATTGGATAATGATTTGAACTTGGTGAATGTCATAACGAAAATAGGTGAATTGATGGCTGAAAAAGATTTTCCGTTGAAGGATATGGCATCTTCTATTCGTTCCATAGAGCAGAGTTCGGCGGAACATGAGATGACTACCAGTTCTACTTCGGGAGCTTCACTGGCAGAGTCTCCTTTGGATCGGTTAATGAATAGAGCTAAAGCTGATATTCTGATTGAAGTAGTTTGGAATATTAATACAATGGGTCCCAAACGTTCTGTTACTTATACTTTGCGAGGCTTGGATGCCTACACTAATAAGCAGGTCGCAGCGACGCAAGGTACGGGAGAACCTTCTATGGCTGCTGAAGTGGCAGTATTGTTGGAAGAAGCGGTAGTAGACAAGATGGATGCTTTCGTAAGTCAATTACAGAAACATTTTGATGATTTGATGGCTAATGGCCGTGAAGTGGCATTAGAAGTCCGTGTGTTTGATAATGGGAGCGGTGTTAATTTGGAAAGTGAATTTGGGGGGGCTGAACTACAGGAAATCATAGAAGATTGGGTGGCGCAGAATACGGTGGCTCATCGTTTTAGTTTAACTGATGCAACTGAGAATATGATGCTTTTTGAGCAGGTACGCATTCCGCTTTATCGTGAAAATGGAATGGCTAGAGATACAAGAAGCTTTGCAAATGATTTGCGCAAATATCTCAATCAGAAAGCCAATCTTACCTGCAAAGTAATGACGAAAGGGTTAGGTAAAGCTGAATTGGTTATCGGAGAAAAATAGAAAAGATATGAAAATAAGGAATATGATATTTACCGCTTGGTGCGCATGTTGTGCCATCTCTGTGGCAGCACAGGATTGTGAGATAAGCCTTACCATAGCTAAAGCTGCCCAGAAAGAGGAACTTCCATCCCAGGTACAAGAGATTTTAGGAAATCGTTTAGCTGCGGCAGTGGCCGGTCAGGGGAGTGTTGCCAATTCCAATTTTACACCATTCTTTATCACAGCTAAGACCAATACTTTATATAAGGAAACATTGTCCGGTCCTCCTGTCAGTACAGCGCTTACTGTTCAATTGACTTTGTATATAGGAGATGCAGTAGGGCAGAAGTATTTTCTACTCTCACTGTGGATGCAAAAGGAGTAGGTACTAATATTAACCGGGCATATATCAATGCTTTCCGTGCAATAAATGGCAAAAACGTGAAAATGCAAGAATTTATACGCGAAGGGAAAGAAAAAATTATCTCTTGGTATAATAGTAATTATAGGCAAATATTGATAAAAGCGCAAAAAAGTGCTTCTATGCATGAGTATGATGCTGCATTGTATTATGTTACCTCCATTCCTGAATGTTGTGTCGGCTATGAGGAAGCTAGTAACTGATAGACACTTATTATACTCAATATGTGAATTATAATTGTCAATTGATTATGCAATACGCCAGATCCGAATGGGCGAAGTCACCCGATGCGGAAGGTGCTTCAAAGGCTTTTGACTGGTTGGTTTTCATTGAACCGGGAAGCAGTTGTGAAGGTGAAGCTAAAGCTTTGTATAATGAAATAAAGCAAAAGGTGACCAGTGATTGGAATTTTGAGAATCGTGAGAAATATAAGGATGAAGTGGGGCTGAAAAAGCAGAGGATAGAGCTGCCAGAGCTATAGGTGTAGCATTTGGTAATGGGCAGCAACCGGTTACTACTAATATTACTTGGCTCCATTAATTCAAGTTCAAATGATTTTAAATAAAGAGAATATGAGAAATAAAAAAGTTATCCTAATTCTATGTCTGCTGGTGCTGGTCAGTGGCTCTGTGCAAGCTCAGAGGTTGAAGGCCGTGCAGAATGAAAAGGGGCGTTATGGCTTTATGACGGAAGACGGGACGGTAGTGATAAAATATAAATATGATGAAGCTACTCCCTTTAAAGACGGTATCGCTAAAATAGGAAAAGATGGAAAATACAGTCTGATTAATGAAGATGGTGAAATCATTACAAAACGGAAATATACATATATCGGTGAATTTTATAACGGGGTTTGCCCCGTCGCTGAAGGTGGAAATACTAAAAAAGGAGTAATGCTAACAACGGGTGGACTCATAGGCAATAAAGCTAGTAGTAATACAGGTGAAAAATGGGGGTTGATTGATAAGACAGGTAAGGAAATCCTGAAAACTGATTATGAGGCAATGGGAGATTTAAATAAAAAACTGATATATGTCTTGAAAGGCAAGAAGTTCGGGTTCATTGATTCAGCTGGCAATATCATAGTGAAGCTACTTATAATTTTATAGGCAGTTTCAACGACCAAGGAATCTGTTGGGTTAATATCGGTGGCAAATACGATAAAAAGAACAACATGGTGTCTAAAGGTAAATTCGGGTTAATCAATGAAAATGGGCGGGAAATAATTCCTGCCAAATATGAAGATGTGGGCAACTTCCCTATTTTGCGAGATAAGAAAACTGGAGCTTTGCTTGATGAGGCTGCCTTTTATACTAAGGCAGACCAGTCCGCATTTCCTGCTACCAAGCAGGAGATACAGAGCTTGCTGCTTCCCAAGTCTCATGCTGCTGAGTCCCAGTTGCCTTCATCGAGGGTAGATTATTTTTATTTCATTAATAAGAAATCCCAAGGGTTGGTAGATGTCCATGGAAATACTATTATTCCTTTAACTGCCAATCAGGCTATTCTTCCTCCTTCAGACAATATGCTTAGGCTTGCTAAAGTGGAAAAGAAGCAAATAGCTAAAGCTTATTATGATTTGGATGCTGAAGTGATGGTCAGAATATCTTCTTCAGAAAAGGGAAAGTTTGGAGCTTTCAGCCATAATTTAGCTCCGGTTTCATTGGATGATGAATTGTATTTCATAGATAAAAAGGGGAACAAGGTGATTGGTGGCCTGTCAAAGGCTTTCCTGAGTAATGAAGGATACCGGGTGGTACAAAAGGGATCGGCTTTTGGCGCTATTGATTCTACAGGGGCAGTTGTTATTTCTATTGAATATACCAATTCGCTTACCAGTGTGAACAATGGACGTTTGGGAGTACAAAAAAATGCTTCTTGGTTTTATGTGGATATGAAAGGACAAATCGTATCCGATAAGTATGACCGTATAGGCAATTTTCATCAGGGGTATGCATCCGTATGCCTGAACAAATTATGGGGGGCTATTGATTTGCAGAACCGGGTTGTCGTTCCTTTAGAGTGGCAAGGTGTAGCTCCTATAGTCGATCCGAAATTGATATGGGTGAAAAAGGATAACCTGTATTATCTTTATGATGGGGTGCAAAAGTCTGTTCGTCTGAAGCAGGGATTTGCCAATGCGTCCAACTTTGATAATGAGATGGCTTATGTGATGTCTGATGGAAAGTGGGGGGATTATTGATCCGGATGGCAAGGTACTGGTGCCTTGCTTGTTCGAGAAAGAAGAGGATATGGTCTTGGCCAAACAATATATGTTAGCGGAAGACAAGAAGAACTTGACCGAAGTAGAGGCTCTTCGAGTGATTGCACGTTTTGACCCGGATACAAATATGTTTAAGATAACCTCTGTCATTCCGGATAAACATTGGGATTATTAATTATTGAATGTTTGAAAAATGAAAAGATTCATTATAATACAGCTGTTGGCGGTGGTATTCGCCGCTCAAATTCAAGCCCAGGGAGACGGCGAAATAAAATATCGCCGCAGTTCTCTTTATAGCATGATGATCAATCACGAAGGAAGAGAATTTGGTGATGAAATAAAGGATGTTTTTCTCAAAATTCCTGTTCCTGATAAATACAATAACCATGATTTAAGTGTAAAAGTAATCTATACTTCTGAAAAGAAATTGGATAAAAACCATGAGGAGATAGATGAATTTATCAGAAACAATGGTATTGCCAGCCGTATGGTAGGACGCTGGTTTAACCGTGATTACATGACAGGGATCTGTGATGTGGAACTGGTGAAAGAACGAGGGCTGTATAACGCTTCCGAACTGGACAAGGCTCTGGCATCCAAGACTCAACGCGGAAACGCTCTGCTGGAAGATGCCGGTGAGGACTTGATTGGAAATACTTTTCTTATTGTGAATGACATTCGCTATATTGACCGTTCAAAAGGTTCAAGTGTGTGGGGAGGAATTGTCAAAGGACTGGGTGCGGCAGCGGCTATTTACACCGGTGAGACATCCTATATGGATTTAGGTAATTCTACGGGAGATATGGTTGCATCCTATAAGGGGTTTAAAGTAAATATTGATACTTATCTCTATCAACTGGTTTGGGATGAAGAGACTGCAACAAAATTCTATACTCAATATTATACTGATAAGGATAATAAGGAGAAGGTGAATGCTTTCAATAATAACCGTAAGATGTTCAAGTTGAAGTATGTGGGCAGCCAGCATAGTGATGGAAGTAACACTTCCTTTTTGGGTATTAACTTGGATGAGCCCCAGCAAATGGTGCGAAAGGCATGCCAACGTGCCATTGATGAAAATATAGCGAGTCTGCAAAAGAATTTTGACCAGTTCAAAGTGAATACTCCCTTAATCAGTGTTTCTCCCCTGAAAGCTTATATTGGCTTGAAAGAGGGAGTCACTGAAAAGTCTAAATTTGAAGTGCTGGAAGCTGAAT
>ENA-OQCN01000600-OQCN01000600.1-human-gut-metagenome-genome-assembly--contig:-NODE-600-length-19166-cov-2.597773_pt1 | contig 19166 bp, 17 predicted proteins | sample MGYA00242497_ERZ504576 | MGnify/ENA primary metagenome ERZ504576 (study PRJEB26092, sample SAMD00036296) | human gut metagenome | host: Homo sapiens | study: EMG produced TPA metagenomics assembly of... | reverse complement strand
TTCGAGGACTACCGGTGATTGGAGATCTTGTGTACATATCGACCTCAGACGTACGAGCTGTACATCGATCGATGTCAGACGTAGTAGCTGTACATCGATGATGCTCAGACGTACGTAGCTGTACATCGATCGATGCTCAGAGTACGTAGCTGTACATCGATCGATGCTCAGACGTACGTAGCTGTACATCGATCGATGCTCAGAGACACGGCAACTGTTTTAGAGGAAATGCTTACAATGGGTGCCTCTGTTAATCTATACATGTTCCATGGTGGCACCAATTTTGGCTTTACAAATGGAGCCAATTTTTCGGATGTCTATCAACCGACTGTAACAAGTTATGATTACAACTGTCCACTCAGCGAAAGTGGCGATCTCACACCAAAATATTTTGCGATTCAAAAAGTGATTCAGAAGTTTTGGAAGACACATCCAGACGAATTTGGACCTTGTGTCGAGCCATCTGTTTCGTTGAAAAATTCTCAAAGCCAAACGCACTCGCATCATTTAGAAGGCACTGTTTCGTTCACCGAATCAGCCGACTGTTTGATGAATCCTCTTTACTTGGAAAGCCAATCTTTGATGCAAAGCCGTTGACAATGGAAGCACTTGGGCAAGATTTTGGATTTGTTCTCTATCAAACTACACTCACAGGACCTTTTGAAAAAATGCGGCTGTCGATTGACGGTCTGCATGACCGTGCACTAATCTATCTAAATCAAACACTTGTCGGCATAAAGGAGCGCACAGGCAAACGCGACGACGAAATTTTGATTGGACTTGATGCTGGCCAGTCCTGTACCTTGTCTATTTTGGTTGAAAATATGGGGCGAATCAATTATGGTCCAAAGCTATTGGATGAAAAAGGGATTCTTCACGGTGTGAGAATTGGTCCAATGAATCATTTTGGTTGGACAATGCATCCGATTTTCTGCAATCATTTCCAATCTGTAAATTGGACACAGTTAGGGAACAACCAGCCGCAAAGCAAGACTTTTGCAGATTCTTTCTCACAGCTTGGCTGTAAATTCGGCTTTGGTCCTATTTTACTTAGAGGCTTTGTTGAAATTGATCAGCCAGGTGACACATTTATACGGCCAAAAGGATTCGAAAAAGGAATGATCGCCGTAAACGGCTTTCTGTTAGGGCGCTATTATAACAGTGCCGGACCGCAAAAAACACTTTATCTGCCTGGCCCACTGTTAAAGAAGGGAACAAATGAAATTATTTTACTTGAGCTAGAACAGATGGAAGTTCCATCTCTTCTGCTAGAAAAGGAGCCGGATCTGGGATAACCCCAGACCCGACTCCTTATATTTTTATAGGCTTTAACTCAAAAAACTTTATCATGCGAGCATGGTCATTTTTCGAGTCCTCGTCCCTAGTCTCATAGGGAATTTTCTTTCATCCACTTCATCAACTCATCAACTGTTGTAAATGCCAGTCCTGTGACTGTGTCTGCACAGCCATAGTAGATTGCAATTCTTCCAGTTGCAGAATCCGTAAGTGTTGCACATGGGAATACGACATTTGGAACATCTCCATTCATCTCGTAGTCCACTGCTGGCCCCAAAATATAATATTTGCTGCGGTATAATACCTTCCATGGCTGTTCAAGATCTAACAATGCGCAGCCCATACGGTATACAAAACCATTGCAAGGTCTGCAATACACCATGATAAATTAGCAGCCATCCTTCGTCTGTTTCAATTGGAACTGGTCCTGGGCCAATCTTAGTTGCCTGCCATGCAGAGGCATCACCGCCAAAGGTACCCATCACAAATCTGTGATGACCCCAGTATTCCAAATCTGGACTCTGGCTATAGAAAATATCACCAAATGCTGTATGTCCAGTGTCACTTGGGCGAGACAGCATCGCATACTTTCCACCAATCTTTTTTGGGAAAAGCACACCATTTCGATTATATGGAAGAAATGCATTTTCTAACTGTACAAATGTCTTAAAATCAAATGTATATGCAATTCCAATTGTCGGTCCATGATAACCGTTGCACCAGGTAATATAATAGCGATCTTCGATAAAGCAAACTCTCGGATCATAGCGATATTGTCTCTTTAAAATCTCCTCATCCTCTCCAACAAAGGTGATTGGCTCGTGATTAATCTCCCAGTGAATTGCATCCTTACTAAAGCCTGCGTAAATATCCATGCTCACGCCAAAGCTGTCACAGCGAAATACACCTGCAAAGCCATCTCCAAACGGAACAACCGCGCTGTTAAAAATGCTGTTTGAAGTCGGAATCGCGTATCGATCAATAATTGGGTTTTCACTGTAACGCCACACTGGACGTGGGTAATTCTCTGGCTTTTCCTGCCATGGTATATTGGACAGCTCTTTTCCTATAATCTTTGCCATTTTTTCTTCCTTTCCCTTTTCTTTTTTCAGGTTCATTTTCTAGAAACGTACACGGTATGTCTGAATTTCGTATGGTTTGATTTCAATATCAAATCCATTGTCTTTTATGTCAACTGCCATTTTTGCATTTTCGATACAATCACAGCTCTCAACCGATACAATTTCCTTTTCAAAGCTGATATGTGCTTTTGTTCTGGCATTTTCAGACTCATACAGACGAATGATTACACCGTCACTATCCTCTGCCATCTTTACGGTCTCAAGAATAACATTTTGATGATCCACCGATACAAAGCTGCTTTCATTGCCTACACAACCACCCTCCACACTAAGAAGCGGCTGGTTGAGCTTCATTGCCTCCTGTACCGTCTTTGCCTGACGCCAGTTCTCTGCATGCGGATACAATGCATAGGTAAAGGTGTGCTCTTCCTGATCGGCTGTCGGATTCGGCTCAATTCCAGATTTAATGAGAGTTAATGTCATCACACCATCAATCGCAGAATGACCATACTTGCAGTCGTTCAACAGACTGACACCATAATGTCCCTCTGACATATCCATCCACTTTTGTCCGCAGCTCTCAAAGCGAGCCTCGTCCCAGCTGGTATTTTGATGAATTTTTCTTGTCAGATTTCCAAACTGAATATCAAAGGTTGCCTCATCCGTATGAAGATCAACCGGGAAATGAACCTTAAGCAGATGCTGATGCTCTTTCCAATCCACATAAGTGTCGAAACGAATGACTGCACTATCTGCATAGAAAGTAATGGTCTGGCGAATCAATGAGTTGCTGATCGTTCTCTCAAGTTCAATTGATACACAAAGCGGTCCCAGATCGGTCCATTCAAAACGAGAAAGATTGGATACCTCCCATCCCTTTTCTGTATAGTACATATCGATATCCCAATTGTCAAAGCACATTGGTTTATCCTCATACATTACCATTCGGTTACCCTTTTGGTCTGGCTTTAACACTTCGCGATCATTCTTCTTGTCATACAGACGAGCAATCATACCATTTTCATCAAATACGACTGTATAGAATGGTGTCTCCAGTGTCTTTCTCTCAGCCTCATTCTCAATTGAGTACCAGTTATACTTCTTTGCGTCTTCACTCAAGCTTACCTTTTGATAGACGCGACTTCCCTTTGATGGAAGTTTTTTCAGTGCGGCAACTGCACCATTTTTTGTATGCTGAATTGGGTAAATCATGCCATTTTGATCTTCAAGTGCCTCTGCCTTGCATCCATCCGGAAGGCGAACCAGATCATCTCGCTCAAAACCAAGTGTATTAACTACAGTAATGCCGTCTCCCTCATTTGCGATTGCCTTCAGTTGCTCTTTTTCAAGTACTTCTGCCTCACAAAGCAGTTCCTCGTATTCCTTCTTTGTCACCTCATACACTTCGTGGATCGCAGAACCCGGAAGAATATCATGGAATTGATTTAACAAAATCACCTTCCACATGCGCTCAAGTTCTTCCTTTGGATAGGAAACTCCCTTTTCCTCTGCAAGCACAGACAGCAGTTCCAAATCCATCATTGCAAGCTCACTCTTTCGGTTGCCTTTTTTGTTTCTTCCCATAGAAGTAAGCGTTCCTCTGTGATACTCAAAGTATAATTCACCTTCCCATACTGGCAAACGCTTATTTTTGCTTACTCGCTCGTCAAGGCGCTCAAAATAAGCAACTGGACTTTCCTGAACAACCTTTGGAATACCTGCGATTCCCTTGTCAAGACGAGATGAACTCTCTAACATTTCTCTCTCGGACCACCGCCACCATCACCAAAGCCATAGCAGATCAGCACTTCATTGTTTAGATCTTTATTCTGATAGCGATCCCATGCACCAATAACCGCATCTGCATCCAGCATACCATTATAAGTCGTGAAATGAGTCTTCTTGACATCCTGTCCAACACTTGGCGTTGTAATCAGGTGAGTCAAAATACCAGTGCCGTCAATTCCCTTCCACATAAAGGTATCATGTGGGAACTTATCAATCTGATTCCATGCAAGCTTGGTTGTCATGAAATAGTCAATTCCACACTCCTTCATAATCTGAGGAAGTGCACCACTGTAACCAAAGACATCCGGCAACCATAAAATCTTACTGTCAATGCCAAACTCATCCTTGAAGAACTTCTTTCCATATAAGAACTGTCTGACAAGTGACTCTCCGGAGGTTAAATTACAATCGGCCTCAAGCACATACCACCCTCTGGAATCCATCTGCCTTCCTTTACACGCTGCTTTAGCTTTGCATAAACCTCCGGATAACGCTCCTTCAAAAAAACATATAGCTGCGGCTGACTGGACATAAATTTATAATCTGGATATTCGTCCATCAGCTTTAACACAGTTGAAAAGCTTCGAGCCGTCTTTTCTCTTGTCTGAGACACGGTCCACCACCAAGCGACATCAATATGGGTATGTCCAATGCAGGAAGCAATCAACTCATCATGTCCGCAAAGCTCTGGATTTTGATACAAATGCGCATCAATATAGGACTGAGCAGTTGCAACTGATTCGTCAAACGCCTTCGAATGTGGGGTTCGAAGATCCAACTGTATCACTGCACATTAACGCCTCTACCAACAGACTTCTTGTGCGTCCCTCCGGCATTCTATTATAGCGATAGGCATCGGCCGGTGCCTTTAGATCATAATACAGCTTCATTAATGCCAAATCGGTCTCAGCAGCAGTCACCTTCAGTGAAAATTCATTATGGAGGATACCAGTGTAAGCCTGAAGATCCAGTGTATAAGTGCGTCCTGCCTCTGCACAATCCGTCAGGCGAACTTCTCTGTGATTCATATCCTGACCCTGAACTGCCTGTCCATCTACAAATAATAAAAACTGTGGATTGCGTCCATCATCCCACTCTTCAATCTGGGTGTGAATTTTTAGGAAAATGCATTTTTGATCCATCGACTGCGGAACTGTAAATTGGGCACGAAACCAATAATAGGTGTCCTTTCCATACCATCTGTCTGTGCTACTGTCAAAGCTCTCCCACGGCATCGGATCTAAATCAGCTTCCTCTGGTCTCATAAAAAGCTTCTTTTTTGTCTGCCACTTTACAATGTCCGTATGGGATCGTTCAATTAACGGTCTGAGTTCTCTAATAATTACCCAGACACGCTCGTCTAAATATCTCATATAAACTACCTCACCTTTCTTTCAAAACCGATATCATTTTTCAAGAACCTACTTTTAAAATACGCTTATCCAAATGATATCTGGTTTTTGAATTCTTGTAAACTGTTTTTTGTAAACTCAATCTCCGCCAAGACCGCTTCGTGCAGCACCTTGAACAAACCGCTTCTGTACAAAGCAATACAGAATTAACAGTGGAAGCACGACAAGCAGTGCACATGCAGAAATAGATGCATTTTGTACATATGGATTTTCTTCATTGATCAGATTTAGCCACACTGCATGCATTTTGGCTGCATTTCCGATTGGCCAGCGAATATTGCCCTGAAGCTGGTGATAATTGTAGGCCAACTGTAATGTATTCTGATTCAGCAAACTGTTGTAGTACACATCTGTATAGTTCCACAGAAAGCTAAGTACAGAAACTGTCAAAATGGACCCTGATGCACTCGGAACCACAATCTGGAAGAAGGTGCGAAGGAATCCTGCACCATCTACAAATGCTGCTTCCTCAATTGAGTACGGAAGTCCTCTGATGCCCTGACGCAAAATATAAATATAAAGACCACTCTTTACACCCATTCCAGTTGCAGCAAGTACAAGCATTGAAGCCATATTTTTGGTCATGTTAATTCCCGAACCTGTCAGTGCTCGATGATACCAAAAAGATCAAAGCTTCTAAATGTAGAAAACTGCGCTAACATAATACAATCCGACGGCACAACGATCGTAAAGATTACCATCGCAAATAAAATCTTGCTGACAATCTTCATCTTACCCTTATTGAGTCGTGCAAATGAATAGGCTGCCAATCCAGTAGAAAGCACCTGGAAAAAGGTCAAAACCGTCGTCGTTGCAAGTGTATAGCAAAGATTGGCCAATAATTTAATACAGCCTTTGTCATACTCATCTCAAAAAAGATCGTTGATACCTTTTGCGGAATCCATACGGAGCTCTTACTTGCAAGTGCACTTGGATCAGTCAACGCATCCTTTGCCAGCTTAAGAAGTGGCGTCAAAATGACAAAGCCAAGTGAAATCAATATAATATAGCGAAAAAGCAGTGCGATTGCTTTCTTCACTCTCTTTTGAATCGTATAACGGCTGAGTCTTCCTTTTCTCAGATCGACCAGAAGCTGATACCGGCAGTCGTCTGTGCCATTGCCATTCGTTCTCTGTGGCTGAGGCCTTTTCTCTTTGTCTTAGTCATAATAGAATACCCCCTTTGACACAATGCCGCATATGATGCCGATGCTTGCCAGAGTTGCCACAAAGTAGATCACACTCATTGCTGCTCCATAGCCATAATACATGGACTGACCTTTGAAGGTAACATTGTAAATAGTATCGGTAACATCTGCTTTTGCAAACGCTTCAGAAATACTATATACCAGACACACCAAAATCATCGGAGAGATCATTGGCAGTGTAATCTTACAGAACGTTTCAAATGCACTGCAACCTTCAAGCTGTGCTACCTCATATAGGGTAGGAGAAATTGCCTGCAGACCAGACAAAAAGATCAAAATCTGAACACCTGATGTCGTAACCACATCGAAGATATTGGAAATGTACGAAGTCAGAAGTGTTGTAATCTGCTGCGGAATTCCACTGTTTACAACAAGGTCAGTCAGCCAGTCCAGATTGACAACCGACTCTGAGGTCTGTGCCGTAAGGGAAACCTCAGAGAGTTCAATTGTCGTAATACCTGTTGCTAAAATAATCGGAATAAAGAAGATTGCGCGAAAGAATCCCCTGCCCTTAAACTGCCCATTTAGCAAAATCGCAATGAAAAGCGATACAAAAATCTGAATCGGCACATTTGTCAGCATACTTGTGAATGCAGATGCCAGATCCTTTGTAAAATCTGCGTCCACACCCAGCGCATATTTAAAGTTTTCAATTCCATTGAAGGTTCCCTTAAACACACCGCTTTCCATCTCCATGCTATTAAACGCATAGTAGAAAGTTAAAAACAATGGTCTTAAAAAGAAGAAAATCAAACCGATTAACCACGGAAGCAAAAAGATCAAACCCCATAGAGCGGTCTTCTTTTCAAGACTTTTATAATGCTTTTTTGTTTTCTTTGCCTTACTATCTTTACTCATCATCACCCCTCCTTATTTTTTAATCTGATAGTCCAGTGCTTCCACGCTGACACCGTCAATCACTGCCGGTTCATCACTGTAATTGATATAAACTTTTACGCCATTTGAATAGGTGATAATTCGCAAATTATCATCTTTTTCAAACAGTTCATGGGCTACAATAGAAGCGTCCTTTACCTGTTCATAGAAGCGCTCATACTCTGCATAAATTTCCGGAATCAAATCCTTCCAATAGCTGTAATCGACTGCAAACAGATCCTGCTGCTCTGTCTTATTTAACAGTGAGCTGTCACGGTAAGTGAAGGTAAATTTCAATGCACTTCTTGATTCGATCGCCTGAATCATCTGTCTGCGAATATCGGTTGTCTCTAAATTAAGTGATTCGCCAGAGTAGGTCTTATAGCCATCCAATACAAGCTGCATAAACGGAATTGATGCGTCCAAAATTCTCATACCGCTGTCCTGTGTCGGAATATCTGTCAAACTGCTGCTATATGCATAGGCATCTGATATTGGATTCGACAGCATCAATTTCATATTCTCTGACATAGATTTTGCCGCATCCATGCAAATCTCTTCACCTGTTGACATTGAAACCTGGGTTCCTTTATAGTTGGTTGATATAAAGTTTAACAGATCTGAACTTGCTAACGTGTTAATTCCAAGCTTCTTAGTAAAGCTTTCCTTAATTTTCTGCAGGTAGCTGTCTAAATAGTTCGGATTGATCATATACAGCTTATAATCTGCCTCTTCGTCCACCTTCAATGTAACCGGATCAAATGTGTAAAGCTGAGCACGATTATTGACAATATTCCAAGAAACGCGATCACCACTTAATCCCTTTTTTGTATAAGCTGACTGCAATAACAGATTTGGATAGATTTCTGCGCCAATCAACTCGGCGTATGTGGTGAGCTTCTTAAAATCTGAGTTGCTGCCAAGACCAGATGCAATGGAAACACCTCCTGTCAGCGCTCTCTGATTCATACCGCCACCCGTCATACCACTGTAAATCAGCTTTATATTTTCTATTCCTGCTGTATTCAAATCGTCAAGCAGCTGTTTTGCCTCCGAAAATGATGTAAGTGTCTGCTTTCCCTGATAAGGAATCCCGAGGAAATATTGGGTCTTATCGGTTGTACCTAGCACCTCCGTAAAAAACGGTGTACTTTCTTCTGGCTCCTCTGCCGTCAGCTCGCCCTGCTCAACCAGATAAGTATTGTAGCATTTTGCCATATCTACATAGTCAGCATCCTCGCCCAGCCAATAGTAGCGAAGCGTAATGTTTTCGTCATAGACATCTGTAGATGCTTTTGACACGGAATAGGAACTATTTGAATCAGAAGCTACCTTTTGCTGCGGCTGAATGCCAAAAGTCAGCTTCATTTTACAAAACGGTTCAGAATTATCCGTATTCGCAATATAAGCATCCAGAGTCGCTGCCTCCGCACCATTCTCAATAATTGCAAGAACTGTGCTGTCAGATGTCTTCATACCAAACACTGGCATCATCATCTGCGGATTGACACTGTTATAGGTTGTTGAATTGATCAACCGATCACCGCCGTACCAACTTGCAGAGTAATGATACTCCTTCACTTTTGTGCTATCAAGATTGATCAGCGCGCCACTTCCGTCTGGAATAAACATATAGCCATCGTCATATTCTACATCTGTCGCTGACGTTAAAAAATACGGTAGCAAGCCAAGGGACATAATTGGGCTTTCCTCATCGGTCTCAATCGCGCTTGTATCCACATTGACAACCAGTTCATCACCGTCCAGATAGTATTCGACCGGAACCACAATTGTCAGATTGCTTGGATACTCTGATTCATCCACCTCATAGGCTTCCAAATCCTTGAAAAGCTCCTCCTCTGTGTAAGCGCCAGTCTCATAAAACATTGCATATAGCTCTTTTACTTGAAGCTTTCCAAGTGTCTTATCCTTATTAGAAAGGCGATGCCAATCTCCAGTTGACAGCTGTGAATAATAGGTCTTTTTTAAATTCTCAATCTCAGCCTGACTCAGATATTGCAGCACAAACTCATTCATACGCTCGTCACTGATATCCTGCGGGAAATTTTTATAAGTCATTGCATTATCGCCGAGTGTATACAGAATTCTTACGCCGCCATCGATATATTGATAGGAAAGCTGCCCCAAATCCGCACACATTGTAAATGAATTGTAGGTGCTGTAAGTCGAATACAGTTCGCTGTACTTTCCATTAAAATAGCTGACTGTTAAATCTGATTTCTCTGCGTCTGTAATCTTTGCCAGATTTTCATCTGCACTCAAATTCGTATCCTTATAGGCTCCTGTTTTTTTGTCCATCCAGCGAATTGTTCCACTTTTTGGCTTAATTAACAACTCCATATTGTCAGACTCGGCAATGGTGACAAAATCGGTTCCTGTAATTTTGTCTGTTTCCTGAGATACCCAATATCCTTTATCACCCGGCTGTAAATCAGTTGAAGTTTCACTCTCTGCTGCTTTTGTCTGCTCCTCATCTGCATACACTGCTATGGTTTCTAGAAGCGCTGCACTGAGTAAAACAGGCACAACCCAGATTCTCTTTTTTGAGTGAATTTTCTGTTCCTTTTGTCGTCTCATATCGTTACGCCTCCTTTCTACCATAATAGGTTGATTTCTGTGACAATCTCTAACACATCATTGACAAACTGTGAAAACAGTGTTGCAAACAGTAAGATTACAAACATAATCAACAACATTGCAACAACTGAAAGTAATAAAGTTGCGACATTTTTCGTAAAGCTGTATTGGTTTACCATAATCGTTCCAATAAACATATAAAAGAAGAATAACAGCATTCCCAATACAAACAGTGCATTGACAAGAGCAGCCTCATTCTGCGTTACCAAATTAGAGAGAAGTGTTCCAACGAGATTCAACCAGCAAGCCGGATACAATGCATATCCAACCACTTTTGTAATATGGACAACTTTTCCCTTACCAGAAAGCAGCACACCGACACCCCAGTTTGCAAAAATAAAAATCACATACGGCAGCAATGCACTTCCAACGACAAGAGGTGCATTCATATTGTCGATATCCTCAAATGCCAACAAAAATCCGGTATAGCGGAATTTGATTAAACTAATCCATCCAAATAGGATAATCACAACAATTGCAAATGCCAAAGAGCCGCCATACTCATGCTTTTTGCTCTCTTTTTTAATATGAAGATCTGGAATTGGTCTTCCATCATAATACTTCACATCGTCAAATGCCTTGAATGGATTGGTCATCACATAACCTGGCCATGTCAAGCAAGTAAATTTTAATTTGTCAAAGAAGCGTCTTACCTTTGTATTTTTATGCTCTTTTGGTCCATATTTTTTATAGAGACCAAGTACAGCCAATAGTACAATCACAAGCACCAATACCAGTATGATCTGTGAAAAATGACTGCTCATCCACTCTTTTGACACTTTTGCGAATGCGCTTGAATAATAGGAGCGATCACCGCCCTTATAGAAGTTATCCATCGCATCCTCATAGTCACCGGCACGCAGCTGATATTTTCCGAGTCCAAGATTCGCATAGTAGAAATTACTGTTGATATCAAGAACCTTTTGCCAATAGGTAGATGCCTCCTCATAGTCATAGCGTGACTGTGCCTCAAGACCCTGGTTGATCAAATGACCATATTCAGTTGGTGCAAACACCTCGATGGATTGATAAGCCAAATCAACAGCAAGCACTTTTTCGCCCATAAAGCAAATGCCGACAGGGCTGTTTAACCTGCCCTCTGCGTTTCCAGATCCGCCAAACTCATACATTAAGTTCCATCATTGCTGTAAACAAAAATTCTTGAATAGACAGAATCCAGTACAGCGAAGCGACCATCGTCTGCCACAGCTATATTGGTCAAATTCGAGAGCGATTTTCCACTTTCATCAAAATCACCCATCGGACGCTCTGTAAATTCGCTCTCTGGCATCACATCGTCTCCAGATGCATTGAGCTTTCGAATTGGATCCTTTGAAGTGGAATCTGCAATACTTGCGTAGAGAAAGCCCTCAGCATCAATTGCCAGATCACTGTAGGTTGTCGGAAGCCACAGACTGCTTCGTGCCTGCTGAGCCTCTGTCTGAATAGAACGCCAAAAACGATCAATCAGTGAAACAGTAACTGGAGTTGCACCCACATAACGGTTAAAGTTTCCTTCCGGATCCAACTCAGCAAAGCCCTCATAACAGTTGTTTACCAGCACATACATACGGCCTACACTGTCAACTGCAATGCGCTTTGGCTTATAGGCAACTGTCAATCCAATACAGTTCGGATCGCCAATTGCTCGAACAAATTTGTAGTTTTCATCAAACTCAATAATCTCGCCCTGATCCATCTCACAGATATAGATGTGTCCATCCTCTGTTACCCAGATGCCGGTCGGGGCATTGATTGCGCTTTTCGTTCCGTCATCTCTCGTATACTCCGTAATGTAAACTGCATTCTCAAAGTTTTCATCAGCAATGACAATGGTTCCCTTTAATGTCACATACACCTTTCCATTGCGATAATAAACAGCAGATACAGTTGACATGGATTCAAGACCAAGCTCAGATGCATAAACCGTGCGTTCCAACTCATACGCATCCGGAGCCGGGACTTGATTTCCTCGGATATCATACGTATAGGAATCAGCAAATGCACTGGTACAGATACCGGTGATCAGACTGACAAGCAGTGAAAGCACAAGCAAATATCTGCAATAAATTTTTTCGATTTCTGCATATGACACCTCTTATTCTTTCATACCTGATGTTGCCATCGTGGATACAACATTGTTCTGCATAATCAGGAATACAATTAGCGGAACTGCAAACATGATCACGCTGCTGCCGCAGAAATTCCTGCATAGGACGCACCCATACCATTTACCTTACCATTTGCAAGCTGAGATACCATATAGGCAAATCCTTTCTTGGCCTCTGTATAGATAAATTTGTCTCCTGTATTGGTCCAGAATGACTGAAATACCATGATAAATGCAGTCACCAATGCCGGCTTTACAATCGGCATAACAATCTTAAAATGGATTCTCACATATCCAGCGCCATCAATCTGAGCTGCCTCAAGAAGACTGTCAGGAATCTGCTCCATAAAGTTTTTCATCAAATACAAGCCAAGAGTAGATGCAAAACCAGGAATAATGATCGCTGCCTGTGTATCCAAAAATCCAAGATTTGCAATCGTAAGGAAGTTTGGAATCATTGTAACAGTTGCATTGAACATAAGTGAATATACAATCAGTTGATTGATAAACTTCGAACCTGGGAATTTATACTTTGCAAGCGGATAGCACAAAGAGAAGCCAACACGATATGACCAATCGAGCCAATTGCAACCACCAGAACGGTATTGTACATGTATCTTGCAAACGGAACTACTGTATTGGCAAGAACATTAAAGAAATCTCTATAATTATCCAGTGTCGGATTTTTCACCAAAATTTTAGGTGGAAAGATGAACATCTCATTCATCGGCTTTAATGACTGGCTGATCATATAGAGTACCGGAAAGAAAAACAGGCAGGCAAGCGCAATCAGAAACAAGCCCAAAATCACATTGCCCCAAAAGCTACGCTTTGATTTCTTTACATGTGGTTTGAAATCTGTAACTTTTTTGTGTCGATAGTAAAACATCTGTAATCTTATTTTTAACGCATTCATTTTTACCCTCCTTTCCTTCCGGTTATGTTCCTACTTTTCGTAGAATCTTTTGAATCAGCATATTACAAATAATCATAATCAAAAACAGAATCACTGCAATTGCCGATGCATAGCCCATCTCCATACGAATTGCACCGTAGTCATTTAAATGATTGACAATCGTATGCGTCGCATAGTTCGGACTTGGGAAGCCGACAATCATATCGCCATATGCGCCAACTGACAAAGAGCTTGTAATCGTCATAACCGCACCAAAGAGAAGCTGAGGCTTCATATTTGGCAGTGTAATGTACCAAAGCTCCTGCCAACGGTTTTTGATTCCATCAATTGCGCCAGCCTCATATTGTGCCTCATCAACACCCTTGATACCTGCAACAAACGAGAGGAAACCAACACCAAGGCTCGTCCACAGAGATGCTAAAATAACAACTACCATAACATAATCGGCATCGGACAGCCAAAGGATTGCATCTTTTGTAATTCCAAGATTTCGAAGAATTGCGTTCAGATAACCGGATGAGTCATCTGAAAAAATTTGACGGAATACTGCTACAACTGCTGTACCTGCCATAGACGGTGCGTAAAAAATAACCGTTAAAATAACACCAAGCTTATGTGGCAGCTCATTGATCATCCATGCTAAAAGAAATGACAATACATATCCGCCCGGACCAACAATCACTGCAATAATAAATGTATTTTTGATCGCAGTGATGAAGGTTTCATCATCCAAGAATAACTTTTTATAATTGTCAAAACCAATAAAATTGGCTTTCTCCAATACATTGTAATCGGTAAAGCTATACCAGATTGCCATCAACACAGGGTATACTACAAATACAATAAATAAAATCATGAAGGGTGCAATCATTATGTAAAGTGGGATGCTTCTCTTCATATCCCTGAGTGTCAGACTCATTTTTCGTTTGAATGGCATATTATTTTTTGCCATGCTTTTTGCCCCCTTTCTACTCTTGTGCCGTATTCAGGCCAAATTCCTGTCTCTTGTTCGTAATCTCTGTATTGATCGCATCAAGTGTGATATACAAAGTATCGATTGGATCCACATTATCTGAAACTGTCGTAACAAACGCATTTCGAATGGTTCGTCCGGTGATGTAGCTTCCTGGAATCTGCGGTTCTGCCTTCAAATCGTCCATCAGGCTAAGAACAACTTCCTTAAACTCATCCTTTAATCCACCATCACGAATTGCCGCTATATTGGCTACCGGATACTCAGCTGCCTCACCGTCTGCTGCCTTTAGCTCGATGGAATAATTGGACTGCGTCTGTGCACTGGTCCACCACTTTAGGAAATCCCATGCCTCATTTAACATTCCATCCTTTTCCACTGTCGATGACACAATAAAAGAAGTTCCAATCATTGCTGCTGCCGTGTGATCAATACTTCCGTCAGCCTTTTTGGTTCCAGGAACCTTTGCAATCGACCATTTTCCAGAAATCTCTGGTGCTGAAATACTTAATGTATTAATATAGGTATAATCACCCACCATTAGTGGAATCTCACCAGTGCGGAAACGTGTCGTTAAATTGACGGAATACTCAAGTCCCTGATTGGTATAGTATTCTGTCCAATTTTTAAAGACCATCATCAACTCAGTCTGATCTAGATTTGTCGCTGTATTGTCATCATTGTACAATTCATATCCATTCTGATACAGCATCGACAAGAATATTGGGTTGACTGGCATTGTCGTAGAACTGCTAGAACCGCCCAATGTCAAGTATTCGTTACTTGCCAAATAAACACTCATATTGTCTGCTTCCAGATATGGAATCATTGAAGTCAGATCCTCCATGTTTCTGGAACACTCAGTCCTGCTGACTCCAAAATATCGGTTCTATAAATCAATACTGGGAATGACAACTGATCTGGAAGACCATATACGCCACCTTCATATGAGAGGAAGGATCTCACACCCTCTGGGAAGTTTGAAAATACTTCTTCAAAATCCTCAAACTGTGTCAAATCATAGGCTGCATTGCGATACGCAAAGTTCGTCGGCATACTATAGCTTGCCTGAATTGCCACGTCAGGTCCATTTCCTGCAACTGTTGCCGGAAGAAGTGTATCTGCCTGAACCATACTCAGATTGACATCATACTCTGAATCAGCATATGCTGCATTGATCAGCTTTTGGATGATATCATACTCGGTTCTGGTATCAACCGTTACCCAAACATCTAGCTGCTTTCTGTCTGTCTCGTTCTCTGTCATATGAACCTTAAAATCATTTGTAAAGGAACCAATGAACGAATTCCAGGTGTGAGCAAAATTCTCAAAGAAGTTGCCATTTGCCTTTGGAAGCTTATAACCTTCACCACAGACTGCCAAATAATCCAATTCAAGTGGAAGATTATTGATTCCTGTCACCCAATCAGCAAGAGCAGATAGTGAATCGCTGAAATTTGAAAGATATTTTGCAACGTCATTTGGCTGTTTGATCAGCTTAATCATTACATCCATCATGTCGTTTAATGCCGATGTTTTATTGGCAGAGCCATACTCCTCACCAAACAATCCCATCACTGCATTCAATCTAGTATACTCGACCTCTAAAATATCCTGCAGCTGTGGTAAATAAACCATAATGCCATAGTCACGGTATAAATCCGGGCTTGTTCCAGTGATCGCTGTGATCTCTCGATATAAATCATTTAAGTTATCTACACTCTCGCTTACAAGATCAACCGCTTTGGTCAGCTCTCCTAAGGTTGCTGTCATTGTAATGGTGTTCTCACCCTCATTTAAATAGAAGTAATACGCACCATTGTCATCTCCAAGATACCCATTTACCCAGTCTGGATCATAGGAAAATGCAATCTCAGCCGCCTCTGCAAATGGAAGTTCTCCATTGATCGTTAAATAACGAGAGGAAATAAAGCCACGATTTAAGTACTGCTTAAAGCGCATTCCAATCTTATAAAGACCAGACTTTGGTGCGGTAACTGTCCATGTCATACTCTGTCCAACACTTGCCCAGTTTGATCCACCGATTGTATTGTAAACAATATAGAATCGTACGGAACTGTTTTCACAGAGGTGCGATCATTGTTCGGTGACAATGACGAGGTTGATTTTACTGTCGTATCCTCTGCCTGAATCATCACTGCACCGCCATCAATCTCGTTTGCTGAAATTGTTTGCACACCTTCTTTGGTCAGATTCTCATAATACTCTGCATAGCTTACGATTTCCTTGGCCGGAACCAGCGCAATTTTTTCAATTCCAAGCTTTGCCTGAACCGATTCCAAACAAACCGTATTCTTTCCTTTTTCAAGGAAGAAACGATATGCTCCAATGCTATCAACATCTGCTGAAGAAACACTGCACACTGCCGGACCTTGCTTTTGAATCTGTGTTGGTGCTGCCTGATTTCCGTCTGTATTCATCAGCCAATTCTTATTATCGTCCATCCACAAACGAGAAAAGACAATTCCATCACAACCATCAAATAAACGACTCTCATTCACACGGATATTTCTTACAATATTCTGTGTTGAATCCGTATCTGTATCATAAGTCAAGCAGATGTAATACCATCCTGCTTCTTTTACGTCAAACTCATAGGTAATACTGCCTGCCCCTGCTGTCCAGACAATATCGCCATCCTGTTTTAACTCTTCCATGTCTGCCGTTTTGTAATCGGCAGCTTTTACTGTTATCTCTTTCGCTGAGTCCGAAACATAGTTTCCATTCGTGCTTTCCAGATAATCCTCATAAGTCACAGCATCAGTATCCATATAGCTTAAATACTTTTCAAGGACTTCTGTTCGCGTCTGTGCATATTTATCTGATGATGCCAGTTTCAATGCCACAAATGCAGCAATGACAAGCACTGCAAGAAGAATGCTATTTCGGATGCGAGCCTGTTTTTTCTTTTTTTCAATTGAACCGCCTCGCTTGTTATGTATGAAAACGGCTGTAGATATTTGCAAATCTACAGCCGCATCGCTAATTATTCAATAGTAGACGACCATTGTCCTGCAAAACGTACTTATTTCTGCTCAGAAATCAGTCCCATCTCAGTTGCTTTCTCAACAGCTGCTGTGTATGCAGAGTCAGCTGCACTTCTCGCATCAACACCCTCTGCAATAATTTCTGCTGCCAGATTCCAAATGCTGGTGATCTTTGCATTGTCAAATGGCTTTGCCCAGTCATACTTTACTCGATTGTGAGCCCAGTCATACAGTTCGTAGTCTTCCTCTGTACAGAAATCTCTTGCAGTTCCGGCATCAATCCAATCTGTGGCTCCTCACCTGCCTGCTCTGCTTCCCATGCTGACAGTCGACCTGCTGCACCGCTTGGCTGAACCAGATCATAATAGTCATTTGCAATCTTCATCAAATCAATTGCTTCAATTCCTGTCTTCTCCGATGCTGTTACCGGAATTACGCAGCTGCCCCAATAAGACTGTGCTGTATAATAATTATCGCTGAGTGTTGTGTAATCGCCATCACAGGTAACATTGCTGCCCCACGCCACATGGTAACACCCCACTCGCCAATGCTGTCTGCCAGACCACCTGCCTGCCATGCTTCGATACGTCCAATTACGAACTTCTGATCTGCCATATCCTGAGTAGAGTAATAGCAAGTAACATCACTGTAATCGCCATCTTCATTCTTCTCAACTTCGATTGGACACGCAAGACCCTCATCAATCAGCTCCTTATAGAAAGACATTGCCTCAATAAATCCTTCCTGGTTGAAGTTGATATTTCCATCTGAGTCAATCTGAATGACACCGTTTGCTGCAGCTGCCATTGAAGCCCAGTGATAATAGTGAATACCGATCGGATATACGCCCTCCGGAAGCTTTGCCTTCATCTCGGTCAAATACTCCTTCATATCATCGTAGCTCCATTCGCCTGCCATGAACTTCTCAGTCGGTGTTACATCCATACCGATCTCTTCCAAATAATCACGGCTATAAACCATGAAGTAGGTATCTCCTACATTATCAAACGTCATACCATAGCAATGGTCCTGCCAGGTAACTGCCTCTTTATAAAGAGAACCAACATGAATCTGATCCATATCATTAGTTAAATCAGTCAGCGCACCACTTGAAAGAAGTGATATCAATGCATCCGGCTCAGAATCCAGAATATCTACACCTGCATCACCAGCAGTGATACCTGCCTGAATCAACTCACCTAAATTGTAGCCATCATAGCCATCTGGTTTTGCGTATACAAACTTAATATTGTATTTTTCCTCAACCTGTGCTGCTGCATCCAGATACTGAGTCTTGTCACCCTCTGCATCCGGGTCAAGATCATTCCACTTGTTTCCAAATACACGAACCTCGGCTCCACCAAATCGTAGGTTTCCTCCTCCTGTGCAAATGTACTCATCGGCATCATTGTCGCTGCCATCGCCATTGCCATCGCCATTGCTCCAAACTTCTTTGCTCTCATATTGCCTTCCTCCTTGAGATAAATAATGTTATTAACAAATTCTTTGTTTTGTTAATATATTTTCTTGCCCTCCTTCAGTTTTGTTAACATATGTTAACCGCTGTTTTCTTGGCGTTTTTCACGCAATTTTGTCAGGTCACAAAAATGTTTATAACTCGTTTATCGCTAATTCATATAATATTATATTTTTCTTTAGATGTCAAGGCATTTTTTGTTGATTTTTAATATTTGTTGTTTTTAGAAAGCTTTTTTAAATCGGCATTTTTCATTCTGTCTTATTTTTATGCTCACTATATTAAAAAACGATGCGAATTACGTTTCTTTTGTTATCTCGCACCGTTTATTTGTTTACTTTTTGTTAACTATTTTATTTTTAT
>ENA-OQCN01000599-OQCN01000599.1-human-gut-metagenome-genome-assembly--contig:-NODE-599-length-19183-cov-3.502991_pt1 | contig 19183 bp, 20 predicted proteins | sample MGYA00242497_ERZ504576 | MGnify/ENA primary metagenome ERZ504576 (study PRJEB26092, sample SAMD00036296) | human gut metagenome | host: Homo sapiens | study: EMG produced TPA metagenomics assembly of... | reverse complement strand
ATTAATGAAAATTCAGAAATACAAAAGCACAGAAATAAAAACAAAACGGAAAAATGTTTGACATGAGACTCAAAACCCAAAGTTCAATGAAGTTTGACAGGAACGGGAAGACGAATCTGGAACGGACAGAAACAGAACCTTCATATAATAATGTGAAGGGAGCGTAAAGGAGTTTGCATGGACAGACAGACAATTCTTCTGATCAGCGATATGCGTCAGGTGTGTCTTGCTGAGATACTGACAAAGAAAGGTCATAATGTGCGCTGCCTCGATATCAGAAACCGTGAGACGGCATTGCAGCAGTTAGAGAAGCTGAAACGTTTTCTGGATAAGGCAGATGTACTGATCCTTCCAATTCCGGTGCAGAAAGTGCCGGAGCAGGAGATCTTTTATGATATATTAAATAAAAATCTGGAAAAGAAAACACTGGTGATGGAGGATGCTTTTCTACAGAGCAGAGGGAACTTTTAACCGGAAGAGATATTCATTTCCTGGATTTTATGGAAGATACGGTTGTGACGGAGGAAAATGCCGTGGCGACGGCGGAGGGAACGATCGCAGAGCTTGTGGAAAAAGTCCGTATAATATTGATGAGGCAAAAGTGCTTGTGACGGGATACGGATATTGTGGAAAAGCGATTGCAAAGAGACTTGGGGCGCTTGGCGCGCGTGTGACTGTGCTTGCGAGAAGGAAGGAAGCACGCAAAGAGGCAAAAGGTGATGGTTTTTATGCGGTGGATTTTGCGTTTGGACCGGAGGAGGCAATGGGGGCGGCGATGGTTGTCAATACGGTTCCGGCGCTTGTGGTCACGGAAAAGATTATCCGGGAACTTCCAAGAGATGCATATATTGTGGATATTGCCTCCGGGGAGGGCGGTACAGATTTTGCATGTGCGAGGGAATACGGCATCCATGCGGACCATGTGCTTGGAATCCCGGGAAAATATGCGCCGAAAGAGAGTGCGTATATTTTGGAACGCTCCGTAGAGCGGTTTATTTTGAAGGAAAAACAGGGGGAAATGTCAGATGGATTTTGATAAGTATAATATCGGTTTTGGAATCACAGGATCTTTCTGTACATTTGCAAAGGCGAGAAAAGCGGTGGAACATCTCTGTGAGATGGGGGCAAATGTGATCCCGATTTTTTCATTCAATGCACAGACCTGCGATACCAGGTTTGGCAGTGCCAAAGAATATGTGGAGGGGATCTGTGAGATCACGGGAAATGAAGGGATACGTTCCATCTGTGCGGCGGAGCGATCGGACCGAACAATTTCCTTGATATTATGGTGATCGCGCCGTGTACCGGAAATACTGCGGCAAAACTGACCGGGGGAATCGTCGATACACCGGTGCTGATGGCGGCAAAGGCGCATATGCGCAACGGTAAACCGCTTGTCATTGCGATTTCCACAAACGATGCCCTTGGAGCAGGGTTTAAAAATATCGGGATGCTGATGAATATGAAAAATATTTATTTTGTGCCGTTTGGACAGGACAATTATAAGAGCAAGCCAAATTCCATGGTCGCTAAGATGGAACTGCTTCCGGAGACGATCGAGGCGGCACTGCAGGGAAAACAGATACAGCCGGTACTGCAGGAGCATGATGAAAAAGGGGAAGCATGGAATGTATGTTTCGTGAATATTTAGTCATCGTAAAAAAGAAAAGGCAGGCTGTGTTTTGCAGCCTGTCTTTTTTAATGCTTAAGCGTTTTGGGACGCCTCTAATGCTTCACGGCACGCTTTTGCAAGCTGGTCGCCGCAGGAAGTAGGACGTCCGCCACAGCGGATGCCGCCGATTTTTTCTTCCACCTGTTCCACGGTAAGGCCTTCCACTAATTTTGGGATTGCCTGCAGGTTGCCGTTGCAGCCGCCGGTGAATTTTACGTTATGAACAACGTTTCCGTCCAGTTCTAAGTCGATCTGTGTGGAACAGGTTCCTTTTGTTTTATAAGAATAAGTCATATCAGATTCCTCCTTTGTTGTAGATCATATCCAGTGTGCCATGCAGAAAGTGCGATTCAGTAAGAGTATAAACACAAGCGTGCAGCAGTGCAAGGACTTTTTTTTGCGTTAATAAAAAATTCACAAAACGTTTACCCCTATTTTAGTTGTGGTAATACACGAAAAGTGTTACAATAACGATATTGTGCAAGGCTTAGCCTGCAAAAGGACGGAAAACAGACTTGCAAATTTGAGAAAAACAGCCAGGAATAGGAGTTTTTATGAGCGCATTTACAAAGTTATTCGGAACACACAGCGAACGCGAGTTAAAAAGAATTTACCCGCTCGTTGACAAAGTGGAGTCATACCGTGACGCCATGGGAGCACTGTCCGATGAAGAATTAAGAGACAAGACAAAAGAATATAAAGAGAGACTGGAAAAGGGAGAGACACTGGATGATCTTTTACCGGAGGCATATGCAACCGTCCGTGAAGCAGCAAAACGTGTGCTTGGAATGGAGCATTACCGCGTGCAGATCATCGGTGGTATTATCTTACATCAGGGACGTATCGCAGAGATGAAGACCGGTGAAGGTAAGACACTTGTTTCCACACTGCCTGCATACTTAAATGCCTTAGAGGGCAAGGGCGTGTGCATCGTAACAGTCAATGATTACCTTGCAAAGCGTGACTCTGAGTGGATGGGACAGATCCATGAGTTCCTCGGCTTAAAAGTCGGAGTGGTTTTAAACTCCATGACCAATGACGAGCGTCGTGAGGCATATAACTGCGATATCACTTATGTGACAAACAACGAACTTGGATTTGATTATCTGAGGGACAACATGGTTATTTACAAGGAGCAGCTTGTTCAGAGAGGACTCCATTATGCAATCATCGATGAGGTCGATTCCGTATTGATCGACGAGGCGCGTACACCACTTATCATTTCCGGACAGAGCGGTAAATCCACCCGTCTTTATGAGGCATGCGATATTTTAGCACAGCAGATGAAACGTGGTGAGGATGTACCGGAGTATTCCAAGATGGATGCCATCATGGGTATTGAGCAGGAAGAGACCGGAGATTTCCTTGTCAATGAGAAGGACAAGGTTGTCAGCCTGACACAGGAAGGTGTGAAAAAGGTTGAGCAGTTCTTCAAGATCGACAACCTTGCAGATGCAGAGAACCTTGAGATCCAGCACAATGTGATTCTTGCCTTGCGTGCACACAACCTGATGTTCCGCGATCAGGATTACGTTGTAAAGGATGATGAGGTACTGATCGTTGATGAGTTTACCGGACGTATCATGCCGGGACGCCGTTATTCAGACGGTCTGCATCAGGCAATCGAGGCAAAAGAGCATGTAAAAGTAAAACGTGAGAGCAAGACGCTTGCAACGATTACGTTCCAGAACTTCTTTAATAAATTTGATAAAAAATCAGGTATGACAGGTACTGCCCTGACTGAAGAAAAAGAGTTCCGTGATATCTATGGTATGGATGTTATCGAGATCCCGACCAACAGACCAGTCATCCGTGTGGACAAACAGGATGCTGTTTATAAGACCAAGAAAGAAAAATATCATGCAGTTGTCGAGGAAGTAAAAGCTGCACATGCAAAAGGACAGCCGGTACTGGTTGGTACGATCACGATCGATGTATCCGAGACGATCAGTGCAATGTTAAAGAGAGAGGGAATCCAGCATACTGTTTTAAATGCGAAGTTCCATGAACTTGAGGCAGAGATCGTAGCGGCAGCAGGACAGCACGGTGCGGTAACGATCGCAACCAACATGGCTGGCCGTGGTACCGATATCAAGCTGGATGATGATGCAAAGGAAGCCGGTGGATTAAAAGTTATCGGTACTGAGCGTCATGAGTCAAGACGTATTGACAATCAGCTGCGTGGACGTTCCGGACGTCAGGGAGATCCGGGTGAATCCCAGTTCTTTATCTCTCTTGAGGATGATCTGATGCGTCTGTTCGGTTCTGAAAAACTGATGGATATCTTTAATACATTAGGTGTTCCGGAAAATGAGCAGATCCAGCATAAGATGTTAACATCTGCGATCGAGAAGGCACAGACGAAGATCGAGGGCAACAACTTCGGTATCCGTAAAAACCTGCTTGAGTACGATCAGGTTATGAATGATCAGAGAGAGATCATTTACGCAGAGCGTATGCGTGTATTAAACGGCGAGAACATGCGCGATGTGATCTTCAAGATGATCACAGACCGTGTGGAGAGCTGCGTGGATACTTGTATTTCTTCTGAATTACCGAAAGAAGAGTGGGATTTAAACGAGTTAAACCAGCTTCTGACGGATATTATCCCGTTAGAGCCTGTAAATGCTGCTGATGTGGACAGTGTTAAGAATAATAAAGAATTAAAACATCTCTTAAAAGAGCGTGCAGTGAAACTGTACGAGGCAAAAGAGACAGAGTTCCCGGAGCCGGAGCAGTTCCGTGAATTAGAGCGTGTCGTACTGTTAAAAGTCATTGACCGTAAGTGGATGGATCATATCGACGATATGGATCAGCTCCGTCAGGGTATCGGCTTACAGGCATACGGACAGAGAGATCCGCTGGTTGAGTACAAGATGGCAGGATTTGACATGTTTGACGATATGATCGCAAACATTCAGGAAGATACAGTCCGTCTGCTGTACCATGTCAAGATCGAACAGAAGGTAGAGCGTGAGCAGGTTGCAAAAGTAACCGGTACAAATAAGGATGAGACGGCAACCAATACACCGAAAAAACGTACGGCTGCAAAGGTTTATCCGAATGATCCGTGCCCATGTGGATCCGGTAAAAAATACAAACAGTGCTGTGGAAAAATGGCATAAAATTTTAAAATAAGAAGAGGGCGTCATGTTTATGGAGTGATTCGTAAATGTGGCGCTTTTTTGTCGTCCGAATCTTCACAAAAAAATAATTGACAAAAAATGGATTATTTGATATTTTAATAACAGTAATAATTACTATTATTAAAAATAGTAAAAGATATGCGATATGGCAGACGATGAAAATAAACATTTTATAAATCTGTATGCAGTTCATTGAAACATGGATAAGTATGTGGTATGATTTCACCGGAAAAGCCAATTATGAAATGGAGAGAAAGAAGGAGACGGATATGTATAACATAAGAAAAGTTACTGATGATATTACCTGGATCGGAGCAAGCGACCGCAGACTGGCATTGTTTGAAAATATTTTTCCAATCAAACGCGGTGTGTCTTACAACTCCTATGTTCTGCTGGATGAGCAGACCGTCCTTTTTGATACCGTGGATGCTTCCGTTGCGGGACAGTTTTTCGAAAACCTGGAAGCTGCTTTAGAGGGAAGAACATTAGACTACCTGATCGTAAATCATATGGAACCGGATCACTGCGCGATGATCGGTGATATTGTACGCAGATATCCGGCTGTAAAGATCGTTGGAAATACAAAGACATTTGGTATGATGAACCAGTTCTTTGGAACAGATTTTTCTGAACGTTCTGTTGTGGTGAAAGAGGGAGATACCTTATCTGCAGGAAAGCATACGCTTCATTTTGTGATGGCACCGATGGTGCACTGGCCGGAGGCAATGGTCACCTACGATGATGTGGACAAAGTGCTGTTTTCCGCAGACGGATTCGGATCCTTTGGTGCATTAAACGGCAATGTTTTTGCGGATGAAGTAGATTTTGACCGTGACTGGCTGGACGATGCAAGACGTTATTACACAAATATTGTTGGAAAATACGGTGCGTCCGTGCAGACATTATTAAAGAAAGCTGCAGGACTTGAGATCGCTGTGATCTGCCCGCTGCACGGACCAATCTGGAGAGAAAATCTCTCTTACATTCTGGAAAAATACCAGAAATGGAGTACTTATGAAGCGGAAGATCAGGCGGTTGTGATCATGTATGCATCCATGTATGGCAATACGGCATCTGCGGCAGATGCGCTTGCAGGGCACTTGCAGTGCGCGGCGTGAAAAAGATTGCTGTGTATGATGTTTCAAATGCGCACGTTTCCGAGCTGATCAGTGAAATTTTCCGTGCAAGCCATCTGGTATTTGCGGCACCGACTTACAATGCCGGAATTTATCCGGTTATGGAAAATCTGCTTTCCGATATGAAGGCACTGGCTGTTCAGAAAAAGACCGTTGCAGTTATGGAAAACGGAACCTGGGCACCGACAGCAGCAAAGCAGGTTAAAGAGAAAATCAGTGAAATGAAGGATATGACGATCCTTGATACAGGACTTACCATCAAGTCTGCAATGCATGCAGACCAGAAGGCAGAGCTGGATGCACTGGCGGATGCGATTGTGAACAGTATGGTATAAAATAAACAGTGTAAAATAAAAGGCAAAGCATAGCATAGCAAAGCATGGGATAAAATATTGTCCTGTGCTTTGTTTTTGCAGAAAAACAGAACAAAAGTTCGATTTTTGCTGTACAATTTATAAATTGAATGATATACTGGAAACAGAATCATACTAAAATATTGATGTTAATTGTTTCCGGATAGAAAGTGTTTCTATATTTTATAAATAGGGAGAAATGAGGAATATCATGGATCATTTCAAATTACATTCAAAATACAAACCAACCGGGGATCAGCCTCATGCGATCGAGGAGCTGGTAAAAGGATTTGAGGAGGGCAACCAGTTTCAGACGCTGCTTGGAGTGACTGGTTCCGGTAAGACTTTTACAATGGCAAATGTGATCCAGGCATTGAATAAGCCGACACTGATCATATCGCATAATAAAACGCTGGCAGCGCAGTTATACGGGGAGATGAAAGAATTTTTCCCGGAGAATGCGGTCGAATATTTTGTGTCATACTATGATTATTACCAGCCCGAAGCATATGTGCCGCAGACGGATACCTATATCGCAAAGGACTCCGCAATCAATGAGGAGATCGATAAACTGCGTCTTTCAGCGACGGCGGCGCTGGTGGAGCGCAAGGATGTGATCGTGGTGGCATCGGTTTCCTGTATTTATGGTTTAGGCAGCCCGGAAGATTATCTTGGCATGATGGTTTCCCTAAGACCCGGGATGGAGAAGGACAGAGATGACGTGATCCGTGCGCTGGTCGATATTCAGTATACGAGAAATGATATGGATTTTCACCGAGGTACGTTCCGTGTGCGGGGAGATACGTTAGAGATTTTCCCGGCAAACTACGGAGATACGGCGGTCCGTGTGGAATTTTTCGGGGATGAAATCGACCGTATCACGGAGGTGGATGTGCTGACAGGGGAGATCAAATGCGAGCTGGAGCACTTTGCGGTGTTCCCGGCATCCCATTATGTTGTGCCGCAGGAGAAAATCTTAAAGGCATGCGATGCCATCGAACAGGAACTGGATGAGCGCATCCGATATTTTAAGGGCGAGGACAAGCTGCTTGAGGCACAGCGCATTTCCGAGCGGACGAATTTTGATATCGAGATGTTAAAAGAAACAGGTTTCTGCAGTGGTATTGAAAATTATTCGAGACATCTTGCAGGACTTCCGGCGGGGGCAACGCCGCATACGCTGATGGATTATTTTAAGGATGACTATCTGATCATCGTGGATGAGTCCCATATCACGATTCCACAGATCCGCGGCATGTATGCGGGAGACCAGTCGAGAAAGTCAACGCTGGTGGACTACGGATTCCGTCTGGCGTCGGCGAAAGACAACCGGCCGCTTAATTTTGAGGAATTTGAGAGCAAGATCGATCAGATGCTGTTCGTATCGGCAACACCGAATGTATATGAGGACGAACACGAGCTGCTTAGGACAGAACAGATTATCCGTCCGACCGGACTGCTCGATCCGGAGGTCGTGGTGCGTCCGGTGGAGGGACAGATCGATGATCTGATCGGTGAGGTCAATAAGGAAATCAAAGACCATCATAAGGTGCTGATTACGACACTGACGAAGAAGATGGCGGAGGATCTGACGGATTATATGCGTGAGATCGGTATCCGCGTGAAATATCTTCATTCGGATATCGATACACTGGAGCGAGCGGAGATCATAAGAGATCTGCGGCTGGATGTATTTGATGTGCTTGTCGGCATCAACCTGCTCCGGGAGGGACTGGATATTCCGGAGATCACGCTGGTGGCAATTTTAGATGCAGATAAAGAGGGATTCCTGCGGTCGGAGACATCACTGATACAGACGATCGGGCGTGCTGCGCGTAACAGTGAGGGACACGTTATCATGTATGCGGACAAGATCACAGACTCCATGCGTGTTGCGATGGAGGAGACGAAGCGCCGCCGTGAGATACAGCAGGCATACAATGAGGAACACGGCATTACACCGACAACGATCCAGAAATCTGTGCGGGAACTGATCAGCGTGTCAAAGAAGGTCGCAAAGGAAGAAATGAACTTCAAAAAAGACCCGGAATCCATGAACCGGGACGAACTCACAAAGCTGATCGCAGACATCCAGAAGAAGATGCAGAAAGCGGCAGCAGACTTAAACTTCGAGGCTGCTGCAGAGTACCGCGACAAGATGGTGGAGTTAAAGGGCATGCTGCGTGATATGTGAGGAAGCATTGTATTGTGAAGAGTGACGAAATAGTCGTCAGTAAGAAGTGTTTTTGGGAAAAGAAAAAGGACAGTAAATCATGAAGAAAAAAAGTGAAAGAAAATACATTAAGATCCGGGGGGCAAATGAGCACAACTTAAAAAATATTGATGTAGATATTCCAAGAGATGAATTTGTTGTGCTGACCGGACTTTCCGGTTCCGGAAAATCATCGCTTGCGTTTGATACGATCTATGCGGAGGGACAGAGGCGCTATATGGAGTCACTTTCCTCCTATGCAAGACAATTCTTAGGGCAGATGGAAAAGCCGAATGTGGAGAAGATCGAGGGGCTGTCCCCGGCGATCTCCATTGACCAGAAGTCCACGAACCGCAATCCAAGATCTACCGTTGGTACGGTTACGGAGATTTATGATTATTTCCGCCTTTTGTACGCGAGAGTCGGTATCCCGCATTGTCCGAAATGTGGCAGGGAGATCAAAAAACAGACGGTAGATCAGATGGTAGATCAGATCATGACACTCCCGGAGCGCACAAAGATCCAGCTTTTAGCACCGGTCGTGCGCGGAAGAAAAGGGGAGCACCAGAAGCTCTTAGAGCAGGCAAAGCGCAGTGGTTATGTGCGTGTGATCGTAGACGGCAGCATGTATGAGCTGACGGAGGAGATCAAACTTGACAAAAATAAAAAACACAATATCGAGATCGTGGTAGACCGTCTGATGGTCAAGCCGGGGATCGAGAAGCGTTTGTCTGATTCTATCGAAAATGTACTGGAATTATCTAAAGGGCTGATGACCGTGGATGTGATCGACGGGGAACCGATCCAGTTTTCGGAGAGTTTCTCCTGCCCGGACTGTGGAATCAGTATCGGGGAGATCGAACCGAGAAGTTTTTCTTTCAACAATCCGTTTGGCGCCTGTCCGACCTGCTTTGGACTGGGATACAAGATGGAGTTTGATGTGGATCTGATGATCCCGGATAAGCACCTTTCCATTGCGGAGGGGGCAATTCAGGTTATGGGCTGGCAGTCCTGCACAGATCCTTCCAGTTTTACCTACGCGGTGTTAAAAGCATTGACAGAAGAATATCATTTTTCACTGGAGACACCATTCCAGGATTATCCGGACGAGATAAAATATGTGATCCTGCACGGAACAGATGGCAGGGAGTTAAAGGTACATTACAAAGGCATGCGCGGCGAGGGCGTTTATGATGTGGCGTTTGAGGGACTGATCCGGAATGTACAGCGTAAATACCGTGAGACAGGATCTGATACGATGAAGCAGGAATATGAGCAGTTTATGCGCATCACGCCGTGTGAAACCTGTAAGGGACAGCGTCTGAAGGCGGAATCCTTAGCGGTCACAGTTGCGGACAAGAATATTTATGAGATCACATCCATGTCCGTAAAGAATCTTGGAAGTTTTCTAAATGATATGGAGCTGAGCCATCAGCAGCATCTGATCGGAGATCAGATCTTAAAGGAGATCCGTGCGCGTGTCGGATTTTTAAATGAAGTCGGACTGGATTATCTGTCACTGTCCCGCGCAACCGGAACACTTTCCGGTGGAGAGGCACAGCGTATCCGTCTGGCAACACAGATCGGTTCCGGACTGGTTGGTGTGGCATATATCTTAGATGAGCCATCGATCGGTCTGCATCAGAGAGACAACGATAAACTGCTCGGCGCATTAAAGAACTTAAAAGACCTTGGAAATACGCTGATTGTTGTGGAGCATGATGAGGATACAATGCTGGCTGCGGATTATATTGTGGATATCGGTCCCGGAGCAGGTGCGCATGGTGGACAAGTGGTGGCATGCGGAACAGCAGAAGAAATCATGAAAATAAAAATTCTGTGACAGGTGCTTATCTGAGCGGCAGAATCAAAATACCGGTTCCCACAGAGCGCAGAAAGCCGACAGGTTTCCTGACTGTCAAAGGTGCAAGGGAGAATAATCTTAAGAATATCGATGTGAAGATTCCACTTGGCATTATGACCTGTATCACCGGTGTGTCAGGATCGGGAAAGAGCTCATTGACCAATGAGATTTTATATAAGAGACTTGCAAGAGATCTGAACCGTGCGAGATGCATTCCAGGGAAGCATGACGATATCATCGGCATTGACCAGTTAGACAAGGTGATCGATATCGACCAGTCCCCGATCGGAAGGACGCCGCGTTCGAATCCGGCGACATATACCGGTGTATTCGACATGATCCGTGATCTTTTGCGGCGACGCCGGATGCGAAGGCGAAGGGATACAAGAAGGGCAGATTCAGTTTCAATGTAAAAGGCGGACGCTGTGAGGCATGTTCCGGTGACGGAATTTTAAAGATCGAGATGCACTTTTTGCCGGACGTGTATGTCCCGTGTGAAGTCTGTGGAGGAAAACGTTATAACCGTGATACGTTAGAGGTCAAATACAAGGGCAAGAGCATTTATGATGTGCTTGATATGACGGTGGAAGAAGCATTGAAATTCTTTGAAAACGTGCCTGCGATCGCAAGAAAGATACAGACACTTTATGACGTGGGACTTTCCTATGTCAAGCTTGGTCAGCCGTCAACGGAGCTGTCCGGTGGGGAGGCACAGCGTATCAAACTGGCAACAGAACTGTCAAAACGCAGCACAGGCAAGACCATTTACATTCTGGATGAGCCGACGACGGGACTTCATTTTGCGGATGTCCATAAACTGATCGAGATCCTGCGAAGACTCTCAGATGGGGGAAACACTGTAATCGTGATCGAACATAATCTGGATGTGATCAAGACCGCTGACTATATCATCGACATGGGACCGGAAGGCGGAGATGGCGGTGGAACCGTGATCGCACAGGGAACACCGGAGGAAGTGGCAGAAGTGCCGGAATCTTATACGGGTTATTATGTGAAGAAGTATCTGGAGAAAGATAAAGAAAACCGTCAGGAATCCTGAAAAATGTACGAGTGGTAAAAATATCTAAAAAAGGATAAACTACATCACAAAAGGCGCTGCAATCGCAGCGCCTTATCACGTTCGGGGAGTACTCCCCGGAAATTCTTGCGGAAAACCGGGAAGCATGAGTTATGAAAAATTATACTGCCCGTCAGTAATTCTGACGGTTGGGTCCGTTTGTATCGGACTTATTAGCTAGTACTCTTAGAATATAAAATAGAAATGTGATGAAAATGTGATGACAAAATGAAAAATAAACAAAATAAATAAAAAAGAATGAAGATTTTCTTATTTTTTTTAAAAATGCAGTCCTGCCATAAAAAAACCTTTGAAAAATCCCATTTTTTGTATATAATAGGACTGTATATGTAAAAATAGGTTTAATGGCATTTCTATGTCCGCGTGGATATGGGAATATTATCCATAGATTCAGGAACAGAGAGACGAAAGGGGCAAGTATTTAAAATGATGAGTACAGATATTGGTATCGATCTCGGTACTGCCAGTATATTAGTTTATATCAAAGGAAAAGGTGTTGTATTAAAGGAGCCGTCAGTTGTGGCTTTTGACCGTGATACAAATAAGATCAAAGCAATCGGAGAGGAAGCAAGACTGATGCTCGGAAGAACACCGGGAAATATCGTGGCAGTCAGACCACTTCGTCAGGGTGTTATTTCTGATTATCAGGTTACAGAGAAGATGATCAAGTACTTTATCCAGAAAGCACTTGGTAAGAAAACGTTCCGTAAGCCGCGCATCAGTGTATGTGTGCCAAGCGGTGTCACAGAGGTTGAGAAAAAAGCTGTTGAGGATGCAACCTATCAGGCGGGAGCAAGAGAAGTTGCAATCATCGAGGAACCGATCGCTGCGGCAATCGGAGCAGGTATTGATATTTCAAGACCTTGTGGAAATATGATCGTGGATATCGGAGGAGGAACAGCCGATATCGCGGTGATCTCTCTGGGCGGTTCGGTTGTCAGCACCTCTATCAAGATCGCCGGAGATGATTTTGATGAGGCGATTGTCCGTTATATGCGTAAAAAGCACAATCTTCTGATCGGTGAACGTACTGCAGAGGATATCAAGATCCGTATCGGAAGCTGTTTCCCACAGGCACAGGCCGAGACGATGGATGTACGCGGACGTAACCTTGTGACAGGACTTCCGAAAACTGTAACGGTTTCTTCGGAGGAGACAGAAGAGGCACTCAGAGAGCCGACACTTCAGATCGTAGAAGCAGTACATTCTGTACTGGAGAAAACTCCGCCGGAACTTGCAGCAGATGTTGCGGATCGTGGTATTGTGCTGACAGGCGGTGGTTCATTGCTCAGAGGTTTGGAGGAGCTGATCGAGGATCGCACCGGAATCAATACGATGACTGCAGATGAACCGATGACATGTGTTGCAATCGGTACCGGAAAATTCGTAGAGTTTTTAGCCGGAAAACGTGACGAAGATTAAATTCTTTTTGTGTTTTGCCGATACAATAAATGAAAGATATGCTTTGTGCACAGATAGGGAAAACGTGTGAAAAATAAGGTTTTTCATATGCGGAAATACGGATTAAAATACATCAGAAGCTGTGCAGAAATGGAGAGTTTACATGGTAAAGGGATTGTATACAGCGTATACAGGAATGATCAATGAACAGAATCGTCTGGACATTCTTTCGAATAACCTTGCAAATGCAGACACCAATGGTTATAAGAAAGAGGGAGCGACAAACCAGACGTTTGCAGATGAGCTTGCGATCAAGATCAAGGATACATCCAGCTACGGCATACCGCAGAAGCTTGGAACCATGAGCATGGGTGTACACATCGGAGAGACTTACACGGATTACAGCCAGGGAAATTTCAGGGTAACAGATAACGCAACGGATTTTGCACTGGATGGAGATGGTTTCTTTGCAATCGCCTATACGGATAAAGCAGGAAACACATCTGTAAAGTACAGCAGGGATGGAGCCTTTGTGGTAAATACAGCAGGTTATCTTGTCACAAAAGACGGCGACTATGTATTAAATCAGAATGGAGCCATGAATGCGGATGCAGGAGCACGTATTCAGGTGGATCCGAATGTACCGATCACGGTGGATGAAAAAGGTAACATTTTTCAGAATAACCAGCAGGTTGGCACGATCGGCGTTGTAGATATTGCAGATTATAATTATCTGGCAAAATACGGCGAGAATATGTATGACCTGGTAAATGGCGGTGCCCGTCAGGCATCCACTGCGAAAGTAACGCAGGGATGTATCGAATCATCCAATATCAATGTTGTTTCGGAGATGGTCAATATGATCACGATATCGAGAGCCTTTCAGGCTGGACAGAAGGTGATCAACGCTGTGGATGAAACATTAGACAAAGCGGTAAACCAGGTGGGAAAGGTATAAGCAGGAGGTAAACTGGAATTATGATGAGAGCTCTTTATACTGCGGCAACCGGTATGATTGCACAGCAGTCAAACGTGGATAATATTTCAAATAACCTTTCAAATGTCAATACAGTCGGATATAAACAGGAGAAGATGGAGTTTAAGTCTCTGCTTTACCAGACAATCCAGACGCGTACAACCAGTGCAAATGGCGAGGAAAAGCCGATCTCTGCACAGGTAGGACTTGGTACCAGAGTGGCATCCAACACCTCTATTTATACACAGGGGTCACTGATGGCAAGTGAGAATGCAACTGATTTTGCAATCAGCGGTGCTGGATTTTTTGCAGTGCGCGGAGCAGACGGAAAAACTTATTATACCAGAGCCGGAGATTTTGTATGGTCTGTCAATGCAGGCGGTACATTAACTCTTTGCACGAATGAGGGATACCCGGTTTTAGATTCCAACAATCAGCCGATCAATCTTCCGGCAGGTATCAGTGCAGAGAAAGTGATCGTCAGCGAAAATGGAAAAATGGGATATACCAATGCAGCCGGCACATATGTGGATATGAACCAGACGATTGGATTATTCCAGTTTAATAATCCAAGCGGACTTGAAAAAACAGGAACCAATCTTCTTGCAGTGACACCGGCATCCGGTAATGCAATGAACGAGTCTACAACTGCAAATCTTACTAAGAGCAAAGTTTTACAGAAATACCTGGAAGGTTCTAATGTTCAAGTCGCAGATGAGATGGTAAACCTGATCATTGCACAGCGTGCATATCAGCTCAACTCAAAGGCAATCACAACATCGGACGAGATGCTTGAGCAGGCAAACAATCTGAAACGTTAAGATTAGACAGCGGATGTAGGAAAGGAAAAACAATATGATTTCCATGGACAGCATTTCATCATTGATTGATACAAGCAAAAATACAGCAGCTGCAAATCAGGCAAGTTCCCTGCAGAGTTCCTTAAACAGTATTTCTTCGGATTCTTCCGAGGACGAACTGATGCAGGTTTGTAAAGATTTTGAATCATATTTTGTGGAAGAAGTTTTAAAAGAAATTAAAGAGAGCCTGACAAGTGAGGATGATGAGGAGGATTCTTCCACATCAACACTGAAAGATTATTATATGGACAATGTCATCGAACTGGTTGCAGACCAGGTTGTAGATGAGGTTGGAACCAATTTTACGCAGCAGCTCTATGAGCAGATGAAACGTAATTATAATATAGAATAAGTTTGCGCAGATAAAATGTCGTAAAATCGGCGCAGCAGAAGTAAAGTGTGCAGATAAGTACATAATTGAAACAGTATGCAAAAATCGGTGCAGTTTTAACGGGAAAATGAACGATGGGTTCAAAAATCCCGTTAGACTGCATTTTTTATTCATGGCAATAGCTCGCTCACAAAGCGTTTATTTTATTGCTTTCGCAGCAGAAAACAGAATTCTGGAATGGAGAAAACAGTGGAAAGTCTTGCAGGATATGTGGAACACATTATATATCGGAATGCGGATAATGGATATACCGTGTTAAATCTGGTGAGCGGGGAGGATGAAATCACCTGTGTGGGGATATTTTCGGCAATCGCAGAGGGAGAAAATATTGAGGCACAGGGGGAGTACACGGAACATCCGACCTATGGGCAGCAGTTTAAAGTAACAAGTTTTGAGGAGAAAGCACCTGAAGATGAGGAGGCAATAGAGCGGTATCTTGGTTCCGGTGCAATCAAGGGAATCGGGCTTGCCATGGCGGCAAGAATTGTCAGGCGTTTTAAGGAGGATACCTTCCGGATCATAGAGGAAGAACCGGAACGTCTCGCTGAGATCAAAGGGATCAGTAACCGCAAAGCGATGGAGATTGCCAGCCAGGTCAACGAAAAGAGGGATCTGCGGCAGGCGATGATCTTTTTGCAGCAGTATGGAATCACGATGAATTTAGCGGTCAAGGTATATCAGGCATACGGACAGGATGTTTATGGTATCATCCGGGAAAATCCGTACCGGCTGGCGGACGATATTGATGGAGTCGGATTCCGGACGGCGGATGAGATCGCGGCGCGGGTTGGTATCCGGATGGACTCTGATTTCCGTGTGCGAAGCGGAATCCTGTATACACTGCTTCAGGCAAGTGGGGAGGGACATACCTATCTGCCGGAGACAGAGCTGACACCGCGTGCATCAAAATTATTGAATGTTACGGCAGAACAGGTGGAAAAGCAGTACATGGATCTTGCCATTGAAAGGAAGATCATCTTAAAACAGATGGAAGATCAGACACAGATCTATGCAGCGTCATTTTATTATATGGAAGCAAACACGGCGACGATGTTAAAACGGCTCAATGTAAGTTATGATGTGTCAGATGCGGAGATTGAACAGCGAATCCGGGGGATCGAAAAGAAAAGCGGCATGACGTTGGATGAACATCAGGTAACGGCGGTCAAAGAGGCAGTGCGGAATGGTCTGCTTGTGATCACGGGAGGGCCTGGAACCGGAAAGACGACCACGATTAATACGATCATCCGCTATTTTGAACTGGAGGGCTTGGAAATCTTTTTGGCAGCTCCGACAGGGCGTGCAGCAAAGCGCATGAGTGAGACAACGGGATTTGAGGCGCGGACAGTTCACCGTATGTTAGAGCTGAATGGGGGAGCCGAGGGAAGCGGTGGATTTGAAAGGGATGAAAGTAATCCACTCGAAGCGGATGTGATCATTGTAGATGAGATGTCGATGGTGGATATCTCACTGATGTATTCTCTGCTCAAAGCAATCTCTGTGGGAACGAGGTTGATTCTTGTCGGGGATGTCAATCAGCTTCCGAGTGTCGGACCGGGAAGTGTACTCCGTGATATTATCCAATCACATGCCTGCAATGTAGTTATGCTGACCAAAATCTTCCGTCAGGCATCCACCAGTGATATTATTGTCAATGCGCATAAGATCAATCATGGAGAAGAAGTGATATTAGATAATAAGAGCATGGATTTCTTTTTCCTGAAACGGTATGACGCAGATGTGATCATCAATGTGGTGCTGCAGCTCATTAAGCAGAAACTGCCGAAGTTTGTGGATGCGACGCCTTATGATATCCAGGTACTGACACCGATGCGCAAGGGACTGCTTGGCGTAGAGCGCCTGAATGGGATTTTGCAGCGATATATGAATCCGCCTGCCAATGATAAAGTGGAGAAAGAATATGGCAGCACTGTGTTCCGTGAGGGGGATAAAGTTATGCAGACAAAGAATAACTACCAGCTCGCGTGGGAAATCCGTACAAAATTTGGACTCACTGTGGATAAAGGCCTTGGAATTTTCAATGGAGATATGGGAATCATAAGACAGATCAATGATTTCGCAGACAGATGATCATAGAGTTTGATGAAGGGAGAATGTAGAGTACCCCTATAAACTTCTGGATGAACTTGAACTTGCCTATGCGATCACGATCCATAAATCACAGGGAAGTGAGTATCCGGCGGTCGTCATTCCGCTGCTTAGCGGTCCGATGATGTTAATGAACCGGAATCTATTGTATACTGCCGTCACGCGTGCAAGAAAATGTGTGACGTTAGTCGGCAATGAAGTGACCTTCCAGCAGATGATTCGGAATACCTCACAGCAGAAAAGGTACAGCGGACTCTGCGACCGTTTAAAAGAAAATTAAATAAAATAATAAGAAGCTGCCATGCAGGGCAACCGGTAATGAAAATCATTAACACCGGCTCACTTGTACGGCAGCTTTTAATTTATGACAATAGAATGTTCGCAGAGTGTGCATTCTATTGTTATTGGTAATTTTAAAATCCTGTTGTGCTTTAGCAGATCTGCATATCAGGATAACAGTGCTTTATCATTGGCGAATTCTTCGCCGCTGACCTTTTCAAACTGGTGAAGAAGATCTTCGACGGTCAGTTTCTTTTTCTCTTCGCCGGAGATATTTAAGATCACTTTTCCTTCGTGCATCATGATCAGGCGGTTACCGTGCACGATGGCATCCTTCATATTGTGTGTGACCATCATGGCGGTCAGATGATTTTCTGCGATGATCTTATCAGAAATCTCAAGCACTTTTGCGGCAGTTTTCGGATCAAGTGCTGCAGTGTGTTCGTCTAACAGCAAAAGTTTTGGCTTTTTGATCGACGCCATTAAAAGTGTGATCGCCTGCCGCTGTCCGCCGGAGAGCAGACCGACTTTACTGGTGAGACGGTCTTCCAGTCCAAGATCTAAGGCTTTTAACATTTCGCGGTAGGTATCGCGTTCCTGATGGGTGATTCCCCACGAAAGTCCCCGTTTTTCACCACGTCTTGCTGCAATCGCCATGTTTTCTTCGATCGACATGGTGGTTGCGGTTCCGGTCATCGGATCCTGAAATACACGTCCGAGGTATTTGGCACGTTTGTGCTCGGATAATTTTGTGACATCGTCTCCACCGATATAAATTTTCCCGGAATCAATTGGCCATACACCTGCGATGGCGTTTAACGTGGTTGATTTTCCGGCACCGTTTCCACCGATCACGGTAACAAAATCGCCCTCATTTAAAGTCAGATTGACACCATTTAAAGCAATTTTTTCGTTGATGGTTCCGGGATTAAAAGTTTTGTGGATATTGTCGAGTTTTAACATTTCAGCCATTGACGGACACCCCTTTCCTGCCGTATTTGGATTTGAGATACGGGAATGCAAGGAAAATCGCAACGACGATGGCAGAAAACAGTTTTAGGTCATCAGACGCAGTTTCAGCCATAATACGATATTCATTACAATATAGTAGATGATTGCGCCGCCGATCACGGAAAACATGGTATATGCAAAAGCAAAATGTTTTCCGGCACATAATTTTCCGAAAAGTACCTCACCGATGATGACAGCGGCAAGACCGATGACGATGGCACCACGTCCCATGTTGACATCTGCGGCACCCTGATACTGTGCGTAGAGCCTCCGGAAAGACCGACAAGACCGTTTGAGATCATCAGCGCAACGACCGTGTGGAAATCAGTGTTGATACCCTGTGCGCGGGCCATCTGCCGGTTACATCCGGTTGCGCGGATGGCATGTCCCTGCTCGGTTCCGAAATACCAGTATAAAAGGGCAACGACCGCCACGCAGAAAAGAACACATGTCACAAACAGCCGGACTTTGGTAGCGGAAGAATCCGAGATGTAACGCAGGGAAACGACTAACGGATACTTGTCAACACTGACAGCCTGATTCGAACTTCCCATAATATTTAAGTTGATGGAATAGAGTGAAATCTGTGTCAGGATACTTGCAAGGATTCCGGGAATTCCAAGTGCAGTATGCAGAATTCCGGTGATAAAACCGGCTGCCATACCTGCTAAAAA
>ENA-OQCN01000597-OQCN01000597.1-human-gut-metagenome-genome-assembly--contig:-NODE-597-length-19222-cov-9.162975_pt1 | contig 19222 bp, 19 predicted proteins | sample MGYA00242497_ERZ504576 | MGnify/ENA primary metagenome ERZ504576 (study PRJEB26092, sample SAMD00036296) | human gut metagenome | host: Homo sapiens | study: EMG produced TPA metagenomics assembly of... | reverse complement strand
CAATCACAGCCTGCGGCTGTGATTGCAGCTCAATCTCCTCTTTCGAAAAATGCAGCAGCTCCGAATTTTTCAGTCCGTTCGCCAGAGTCTTCCGTCTCTGATTAAACGACGCCCGAATAATGGAGAACATCAACTTCTCATCCTTCGTCTCCACCGGCATCACCTCATGACGCGTCAGCCGGATCACCGCACTTCCAACCTTCGGCCGCGGCATAAAACAGTTCGGCGGCACATTCGCCACAATATACGGCTCCGCATAATACTGCACCGCCAGCGACAGCGCCCCGTAATCCTTCGATCCCGGCCCCGTCTGCATCCGGTCCGCAACCTCCTTCTGAACCATAACCGTAATCGAATCCACCGGCACATGATTCTCAAATAATCCCATAATAATCGGCGTCGTAATATAATACGGAAGATTCGCCACAACCTTGATCGGCCGTCCGTTGTTCTTCTCCTTCGCCAGCGCCGCCAGATCCACCTTCAAAACATCATTGTTGATAACCTCAACATTATCATAATCCGACAGCGTATCCTCCAGAATCGGGATCAGATTCTTGTCAATTTCCACCGCACACACACTCCGCGCAGCATACGCAAGATACTGCGTCAGCGTACCGATACCAGGTCCGATTTCCACAACAAAATCGTCCGGTCCGATACCTGCAGCGGCTACAATCTTATCCAGCACATGTGGATCGATCAGAAAATTCTGACCATACTTTTTCTGAAATACAAAGCCGTACTTCTGCAGTACGGCTATTGTATTCTGCGGCTCCCCGAGCCACGGTTTTACTTTCTCCATAAATTCTCCATGTATTTAGAACTCAAAGTCTTTCTCGTAAAGAATCACGCGGTCGTCCGCATCGGTATGCTTTCTGGACATGCGTCTTCCGAATTTACGGGTTCCCTTTTCTGCATGGGCGATGGCACGATCCACCATATCTTTGACCTGTGAAATCGTCATCGGCTCGCCCTCCTTCTGATTGTTGCCAATCTGTGTATACAGAGCAAGCACACCCATCTCGTCCATCTTGTATCCATTCTCACGCGCATACGTGCGGGCAAACGTAACCAGCTCGTCGTTCGTGAAAACAGGAATCGAAATGACCGTCTCAAACTTCTTCGCAAAATCAGGGTAATTCCGCAGAAGACCTCTCATGCTGACCTTCTCATCCTCGATGATCAGAACCAGACTGTCGGTACGGAAATCCATTGCCTGCGACAGCTTCTCGATCGTCTCCGGGTACATCAGACCGGCACGCTCGATCAGGAGGAAACCTCCCGCCAGCTTTGAAACAATCTGCGCACAGTCCTTTTTGTTCAGAACAGATGCATCCAGACGGGCCATCTTCGTTGCCGGAAGTTTTAAGTCAGCACAGATTGCACGGACGAGATCCTCCGACAGCTTCGTTTTTCCAGTACCGTATCCGCCCATAATGGCAATGTTTCCATGACGGGAAGTACGGTCGCCTGCGTAATGATAAACACCATGCATTGCATCCAGAATCTGGATATCCATGCCTGGAACTTTCGCAAAGTAAGTAAACAGCGCTTTCTGCTCGTCACTCAGCTTATCCGGCTGGGTGTCGTTCAGGATGCGGAGTCTTGCCTCCTCCGGCGTCTCCTCGCGGAGCACCTCTTCAATCGATTTCGCAACAGTTCCTTCCGGAATGTTGTCGCGGATCAGCTGAACGGTGGCATCCGTTGTTTTTTCGATGCTCATGTTGATCGTCGCATCGGATACGCGCTCACGCTTTGGCTCGGTCGGAACTTCGATTTCGATTTCCTCCGGGGTAATCTCGATCGGCTGGGTTCCTGCCGGCTCAAACGGATCGGCTGGCTCAGTCTCGGCCGGAGTTTCCGGCTCTGTTTCGCTTTCCGGCTCGTCAGCAGGTTCTGCTTCCGCAGTTTCCGGCTCATCCGGCAGTTCGATTTCCGATGCTTTTTCAGCTTCCTGCACTTCTGCGTTCAGCGCTGCCTGAAGCTCACTAAAATCGATGGTCGGCCGTGTCTCCTCTGCCGGTTTCAGATCCGCGATGACAACCGTTGCATCCATGGACGGTGTCTCCGCCGGTTCTACGGTTTCCTCAATTTCGGCTTCCGCCTGAGCCTTCTCGGCTGCTTCTGTTTCAGCTTCCACTGCTGGTTCTGTAACTTCTGCTTCTTCGATTTCAGCCTCGGCTGCCGGTTCTATAATCTCTTCGATCTCAGCTTCATCCATCGGCTCTGTAGCTTCTTCGGTTTCAGCCTCATCCGCCGGTTCTGTGATCTCTTCGGTTTCCGCTTCATCTGCCGGTTCTGCTTCTTCTTCCGGCTCAGCTTCCGCCTGCGGCTCCTCAGCCGCTTCCCGTGCCTCTGCCTCGGACTCCGGATCCATCGGCTGCTCTGCGGTTTCGGCTTCTGCTGCCGGTTCCACTGGCTCTTCTGCTTCTTCCTCCGCAACTTCCTCCGACAGGTTTGCTGCGGTCTCCTGGAACAGTGCTTCGAGGTCCGGCTCTTCGTATTTCTTCTCCGGCTTCGGTGCTTTCGGCATTACCGGCTCGGCTTTTTCCTTCGGTTTGGCTGCGGTCTTGTCTTGATTGTCGTGTTGGCATCCGGGGATACCTCTACGTTTACATCAAGCTGCTCCGGCTCCAGATCTTTTACTTCGTACTGTACCGGCTCTTCGCTTGTCTCTTCCTCGACTGCCGTCTCTTCCTGTTTCTTTCCGCGGAAGGAGAAGACATCGCGGATGCTCTTTGCAAGCTCTGCGTGAAGATCGATCGTATTTCCAAGGTACGTCGGCGTGCTGTCTGCATACGCCTGCTCTTCCGGAATCTCCTCGATCGGCTCCTCTGTCTGCTGCAGTGCTTCGTACTCCTGCACCTGCTCTGCATCTGCCTCGGCCTGCTGTGTTTTCTCATATGCTTCGTACGGCGAACCGGCTTCTTTTTCTTCTTCACCGGCCACATACTGGCTCATCACACCGCCGTTTACCGGTTTTACTTCCGGCGTCTCTGCCGGCTCTTTCGTCGCAGCCATTTCACCGGCTCCGCTCTCTCCGGCTAACCGCACTTTAAGTGCTTCCGGATCCTCGGACGGCTCTTCATTCTTTTTGTAGTCAAAACGATGCTCGTATTTGATCTGCTGGGACGTGACAGCGGCTCGTACTTCATTTTCAGATCCATTGCCTTTGTCACATATTTGCCCTCGCTGAACCACAGGATCAGCTCATCACAGGCATCGATGCATTTCTGCGTCTCTCCGGCTTTGCTGTAAAGGTTTGCCAGTTCATATGCCCATCTCTCGGTAAATTCCCGCTCTTTGTATTCCTCCAGAAGGGAAATCTGCTCCTCAAGCGGCGCTTTCTGTCCTCTTAAAATCTTGTATTTCAGCAGATACCGGGAATTATCGTGACGTGCGACTGCTTCAAACTCGTTGTAAAAGTCAATCGCCTCATCAAAGTCTTTCATTTTTACGGAGACCTCTACCAGGCGGTACAGAATGCCCTTTCCGATGGAGGAACGGTCATACGCCATCAGCAGAATCTTCTTCGCCTCCGGATATCGTTTGTTCGCCTCATAGACATCCGCTACCATGCCGAGCGTGCGCAGACTCTTGACACGCTGCCAATCAACGGCTTCTACAACTGCAAGTGCCCCCTCATAGTCCTCTTTTTTTACCAGACTGTTCAGCTCTTCCAGCCGGCTTTGATATTCAGCTTTATCCAATCTTTTCACCTCAATACATTTCAGATTGTTTTAGTTCATAGACACGAACAGTGTACCACACTCCCCGTAGAATGTCAAAAGAATGCCTGTTTTGCAGGCATTTTTCGGGATGCAGATCCTTCCAGCGGGCATCAAAAAAAGAACACCCGCCCCTCCGGTTTTTCCCGGAAAAGCAGGTGTCCCCTAACTACTTATATTTGATTCCGATTACTTTCTGACAGTAATCTTGTCCAGATGCCAGATATCATCTACATACTGCTGGATAGTACGGTCGGATGTGAATTTGCCGCTGTGTGCGGTATTCAGGATCGCGCTTCTTGCCCATGCAGAAGTATTTCTGTATTTATCCTCAACACGCTCCTGTGCTGCCGCATAGGACTTGAAGTCTGCCAGGGTAAAGTACATATCCGGGCGCGGAGCATTCTTCGGTGTGAGCAGGGAGTCATACAGATCACGGAACATCATGGTGTCGCCGTTTGAGTATCTTCCGCTGATCAGATCCATCACTACGTTGTGGATGTCCTGATCGTGGATGAAGTAGCTCATCGGATCGTAGGTGTAGTTGTTCTCATATTCGATAACCTGATCTGCGGAAAGTCCGAAGATGAAGGCGTTCTCTTTTCCAACTTCCTCAACGATCTCTACGTTTGCACCGTCCATGGTTCCAAGAGTCAGGGCACCGTTCAGCATGAACTTCATGTTACCGGTACCGGAAGCCTCTTTACTTGCGGTGGAAATCTGCTCGGAAACATCAGCAGCGGCAAAGATCAGCTCTGCGTTGCTGACACGATAATCCTCGATAAATACGACTTTGATCTTTCCTTTGATGGTCGGATCGTTGTTTACCACATCACCAACGGAATTGATCAGTTTGATGATCGCTTTTGCACGCTCATAACCTGCGGATGCTTTTGCTCCGAAGATGAAGGTTCTCGGGTAGAACGGCATATCCGGGTTCTTTTTCAGGCGGTCATACAGATACATGATGTGCAGAATGTTCATAAACTGACGTTTGTACTCATGCAGACGTTTTACCTGAACATCGAAAATGGAGTTCGGGTCTACATCGATACCGTTATGCTCTTTGATGTATTTTGCCAGGCGGACTTTATTTTTATATTTGATTTCCATAAATTCCTTCTGTGCCTGGGTGTCATCTGCCAGCTTAGCGATCTTTTCGATCTTCGGCAGATCGGTGATCCAGCCGTCTCCGGCGTACTCGGTTACCCAGTCAGCCAGGAGCGGGTTTCCGTGAAGCAGGAAACGACGCTGTGTGATACCATTCGTCTTATTGTTGAACTTCTCCGGAGTCATCTCGTAGAAGTCTTTTAAGGTCTGTTTTTTCAGAATCTCGGTATGAAGCTGTGCAACACCGTTGACAGAATAGCCGCCTACGATAGCCAGACGGGCCATATGAACCTGTCCGTCGTAGATCACTGCCATCTGGCGGACTTTCTCTTCATCACCCGGGTACTGCTCTCTTACCTGGATCAGGAAGCGGCGGTTGATCTCCTCTACGATCTGATAGATACGCGGAAGAAGTCTGGAGAACAGGTCAACCGGCCATTTCTCGAGTGCCTCTGCCATGATGGTGTGGTTGGTGTATGCGCAGGTCTTTGTGGTGATCTCCCATGCCTCATCCCAGCCAAGGCCTTCCACGTCCATGAGGATTCGCATCAGCTCCGGAACGGCTACGGTCGGGTGAGTATCGTTCAGCTGGAAGGTAACCTTCTCATACAGCTTTGTGATATCATCGTGATGTTTTTTATATTTTGCAACTGCTCTCTGTACGCTTGCAGAAATAAAGAAATACTGCTGTTTCAGACGCAGCTCTTTTCCTTCGTAATGGTTGTCGTTCGGATACAGAACCTCTACGATGGTTTTTGCAAGGTTTTCCTGCTCAACCGCTTTGTGGTAATCACCTTTGTCGAAGGAATCCAGGGAGAAGTCCTGAATAGCCTCTGCATCCCAGATGGTCAGCGTGTTTACAACATCGTTGTCGTATCCTACGATTGGCATATCGTAAGGAATTGCGTTTACAGACTGGTAATCTTTCTGTACGAAGTTTACGCGTCCGGTAGCCTCATCATACTCCTGTGCTACGTATCCGCCAAATTTTACTTCTTTTGCGTATTCCGGGCGTTTCAGCTCGAATGGATAGCCGTGTTTCAGCCAGTTGTCCGGTACTTCTACCTGATAACCGTCGCGGATCTGCTGTTTGAACATACCGTATTTATAACGGATACCGCAGCCGTATGCCGGATATCCCAGTGTAGCCAGGGAATCCAGGAAGCATGCTGCCAGACGGCCAAGACCGCCGTTTCCAAGCGCAGGATCTCTCTCCTGGTCCTCCAGAAGGTTCAGGTTCAGTCCCATCTCATCAAGAGCTTCCTGTACCTGTTTGTATGCAGTCAGGTTAATCAGGTTATTTCCCAGCGCACGTCCCATCAGGAACTCCATGGACATATAGTACAGAATCTTCGGATCCTGCTCATCCATTGCTTTCTGGGTTTTCAGCCAGTTGTCAATAATAACGTCTTTTACTGCGTAGCAGACTGCCTGGTAAATTTCCTGCTGGGAAGCCTCTTCCAGATTTTTTCTGTACAGCATTTTTACGTTTTCTTTGACACTGTTCTTAAAAGTTTCTTTGTTGAACTCGGCGTTTAACATCTGCGTCCTCCTCAATAGCAGTCTGCGAGCGGAGAGCTTGTCTGCATCCCCGCTCGCAGGCTGATTTTTATATTAACGATCGTCGTGGAAACGCATCCAGAAGTATTCTTAGATACGCTCTACTGCCATGGTAACCTTTTCGGAGTTGATATTCCACTCCTTCTCATAGCCCTTTGTCTCTCCAGTCACGATTTCTTCTGCCAGAACTTCAGATTTAATTTCATCACCATGGTTTTTCATGATGCTTACAATCTTGTCGTTGTCTTTTGCATATACTCTGATCTTGTCCATAACCTCAAAGCCGGCCTCTTTACGCATGGTCTGGATTTTACTTACCAGCTCACGAACAAAACCTTCCTCGATCAGTTCCGGAGTCAGATTGGTATCCAGAACAACGGTGATTGTATGGTCGGATTCGGATACATAGCCTTCCATCTGTGCCATGTCAATTAACAAATCCTCCTCTAATAATACAATTTCCTGTCCATCGATGTCAAGTTTAAGTTCGCCGGTGCTCTTGAGCTCTGCCATAGCCTTGTTTCCATCCAGCTCAGACAGGGTTGTTTTGATCTTGTTCAGGAGTTTTCCGTATTTTGGTCCTACGGTACGCATCTGCGGTTTGAAGCTGTAGCTGATGAAATCTGCGATGTCATCTTTAAATACAACTTCTTTGACATTCAGCTCGTCCTCGATGATCTCTTTGTAGAATTCGGAAAGCTGGAACTCGCTCTTCACGTACATGGTTCCGATCGGCTGACGGTTTTTGATATTGGCAGTATTTCTTGCGGCACGTCCCATAACGACGATCTCCAGCAGGTCTGCCATATCCTCTTCCATCTTCGGATCGATCCAGTTCTCATGTACCTCCGGGAAGTCGCACAGATGGATACTTTCCGGTGCACTTGCATCGATGCTCTTTACGAGGTTCTGATAAATATCCTCTGTCATGAACGGAATCATCGGAGCTGCTGCTTTTGCAACGGTCACCAGTGCGGTGTACAGAGTCATGTAAGCATTGATCTTATCCTGCTCCATGCCTTTTGCCCAGAAACGCTCACGGGAGCGGCGTACATACCAGTTACTCATATCATCACGAAGGACTGCAGTGCTTTTGCTGCCTCCGGGATACGGTAATTTGCCAGGTTGTCGTCTACTGCTTTTACAGTGGATTCCAGACGGGACAGCAGCCATTTATCCATAACAGCCAGCTTGTCATACTCCAGACTGTATTTTGTTGCATCGAAGTTGTCGATGTTTGCATACAGAACAAAGAACGCGTAGGTGTTCCACAGGGTTCCCATGAACTTTCTCTGTCCTTCCACGACCGTCTTGCCTGCGAAACGGCTCGGCAGCCACGGAGCGCTGCTGGTGTAGAAGTACCAGCGGATCGCATCGGCACCGTAGGTCTGCAGTGCGTCAAACGGATCTACCGCATTTCCTTTGGATTTACTCATCTTCTGTCCGTTCTCATCCTGTACCAGACCAAGAACGATAACGTTCTCGTACGGTGCTTTGTTGAACAGCAGAGTGGAAATTGCAAGCAGGGAGTAGAACCATCCACGTGTCTGGTCTACAGCCTCGGAAATAAACTGTGCCGGGAACTGTTTCTCGAAGGTTTCTTTGTTCTCGAATGGATAGTGATGCTGTGCGAACGGCATGGAGCCGGAATCGAACCAGCAGTCGATAACCTCCGGTACACGGTGCATCTCTTTACCGCATTTCGGGCACTTGATGGTCACTGCGTCGATGTATGGGCGGTGAAGCTCGATGTCATCCGGGCAGTTGTCGGCTTTTTCTTTCAGCTCTTCGATACTGCCGATGCAATCCTGATGGCCACATTCACACTGCCATACCGGAAGCGGAGTTCCCCAGTAACGGTTTCTGGAAAGTCCCCAGTCCTGAACATTTTCCAGCCAGTCGCCAAAGCGTCCTTTTCCGATGCTTTCCGGAATCCAGTTAATGGTGTTGTTGTTGCGGATCAGATCCTCTTTTACTGCAGTCATGCGGATGAACCAGGTTTCACGTGCATAGTAGATCAGCGGAGTATCGCATCTCCAGCAGTGCGGGTAGCTGTGCTCGAACAGCGGCGCATCAAACAGAAGGTCTTTATCCTCGAGTGCCTGCAGAACGGCCATATCTGCTTTCTTGCAGAAAGTACCTGCCACGGAGTTTCCTCGGTCATCTCACCTTTTTCGTTTACTAACTGTACGAAAGGAAGATCGTATCTGTGACCGACCTTGGAGTCGTCCTCACCAAATGCAGGGGCGATATGAACAACACCGGTACCATCGGTCAGTGTTACGTAGGTATCGCAGACTACATAGTATGCTTTTTTGTTTCCGATTCTCTTCTCAGCGTACGGGAACAGCGGCTCGTACTCTTTGAACTCAAGATCTTTGCCCTGATAATGCTCCAGGATTTCAGCGCCCTCACCGAGAACGGTGTCTACCAGAGCGGCTGCCATATAATAGGTATATCCTTTGCTTGTTACTTTTACATAATCCTCATCCGGGTTGACGCAGAGCGCAACGTTGGACGGAAGGGTCCACGGTGTGGTGGTCCATGCCAGGATGTAAGCGTCCTCGCCTTTTACTTTAAAGCGGACAACGGCAGAACGTTCTTTGACATCTTTGTATCCCTGCGCTACTTCGTGAGAAGAAAGCGGGGTACCGCAGCGCGGGCAGTAAGGAACGATTTTGTGTCCTTCGTACAGAAGACCTTTCTTCCAGATCTCTTTTAATGCCCACCACTCGGACTCGATGTAATCGTTATGATACGTAACGTATGGGTTTTTCATATCAGCCCAGAAGCCAACGGTATGGGAGAAGTCTTCCCACATTCCCTCGTATTTCCATACGCTCTCTTTACACTGCTCGATGAATGCTCTACGCCGTATTTTTCGATCTGATCTTTTCCGTCCAGACCGAGTTTTTTCTCAACTTCCAGCTCTACCGGCAGTCCGTGGGTATCCCAGCCTGCTTTTCTCGGCACCTGATAACCCTTCATGGTACGGTATCTCGGGATCATATCCTTGATAACACGGGTCTCTACGTGGCCGATGTGCGGTTTTCCGTTTGCGGTCGGCGGTCCGTCATAGAACACGTAGGACGGATTTCCTTCACGCACTTCATACTTTTTCGAAGATCTGATTGTCTTCCCAGAACTTCTCAACCTGTTTTTCTCTCTCGACAAAGTTCATGTCGGTTGAAACTTTCTTGTACATGCTTGTACCTCCTGAAACTTAAGTTTCTCGTTTGATTTGCTCGCGTAAAATAAGAAAAAGCTCCCGCCCTGTAATAGGACGAAAGCTGTACTTATCGTAACCACCTGTTACATACTATCATATGCATTTCCTGTAACGGGGAACAACCGGCAACTTCTTACCACTGCTCTCCGGTTTTCTATATTTTATGCGCCGGGTACGCAGATTCAGAACTGCAACTTGGAAGTGATGTTCACCTGCCGCTACTTGTACCGGACTCCCACCATCCCCGGCTCGCTTTCCACAGACCGTTCACGCGCAGACTACTGTCTTCGTCATCGTTTTTCATGCCTTATTATAACTAGGGGCTGTAAGCGTTGTCAAGAGTGGAAAGCATATTTTATCGGTTCTTTTCCGCGATTTTACGGGATTTTCGGGGGTGTGCGTTGCTATTTGGATGGGGGAATGGTAAAATCGGGGTATAATCAAAAAACGGAAAGGAAGTGAAATCATGGGAAGATTTGTGAATCCGGACAACAGTGCATTTCAGGTTGCTCTCAATTCTGAAATCTATGTGGACAAAACAGGACTTTTATCGTATACCAACAAAGTTCTGGACACCATACAGGGCTATATCTGCAACAGCCGCCCGCGGCGGTTTGGAAAATCATTTGCTGCAAATATGCTGGCGGCCTATTACAGCAAGGGCTGTGATTCCAGAAAGATGTTTTCTGGCCTTGCGATCAGCCAGACGGCAGACTTTGAGAAGCATCTGAACCAGTACGATGTGATTCATCTGGACATCCAGTGGTTTCTTTCGAATGTCAGCGATCCGGAACAGATTGTGGCCTACATTACAGAATGTACACTGGCCGAGCTGCGTACCATCTATGCAGATCAGCTTCCGCCGGAAGTTTCCACCGTTCCCGACGCTCTGTCCCGGATCAAAGAGGCGACCGGACAGAAATTTGTGATTATTATTGATGAATGGGATGTCCTGATTCGTGATGAGGCCTCCAACCAGAAAATTCAGGATGATTACATTAATTTTCTTCGTGGAATGTTCAAAGGGACGGAACCGACGAAATATATCCAGCTTGCGTTTCTCACGGGTATTCTTCCGATCAAAAAATTGAAAACGCAGTCTGCCTTAAATAATTTTCATCAGTATTCCATGCTGAATCCAGGCCCGCTGGCTTCCTATATTGGATTCACAGAAGATGAAGTTTCCGCTCTCTGTCAGAAATACGGACAAAATTTTGAGGAAGTCAGACGATGGTACGACGGCTATCTGCTTGGAAATTACCATGTATACAATCCAAACGCGGTAACAAGTCTGCTTCTGGATGGGACATTCCAAAGCTATTGGTCGGAGACGAGCACATACGACTCGATGGTTCCTTTTATCAATATGGATTTTGACGGATTGAAAACAGCAATTCTGGAGATGCTTTCCGGCGCCGCAGTTCCTGTCATGGTTACCTCTTTTAAAAATGACATGGTCAGCTTTGTAAATAAAGATGATGTTCTGACGCTGCTGATTCATTTGGGCTATCTTGCTACAATCAGCAGACACAGATGGCATATATTCCCAACGAAGAAATCCGCAGGGAGTTTCTGACTGCGGTGACTTCCAATCATTGGAATGAACTTTTCGCTTTCCAGCAGGAATCTGCGGATCTTTTAGATGCTACGCTCGATATGGATGAAAATGCTGTCGCTGCCGGAATTGAAAAGGTCCATGAGGAATATACTTCCGTGATTCAGTATCATAATGAAAATTCGCTCAGTTGTGTCCTCACGATTGCTTATTTAAGTACGATGCAATATTACTTCAAACCCATTCGTGAACTTCCGACCGGGCGCGGTTTTTCCGATTTTGTCTTTCTGCCAAAGCCGGAATACCGATACGATTTTCCGGCGCTTGTAGTAGAACTGAAATGGAACAAGAATGCGAAAACGGCACTGGATCAGATTAAAAGACAGCATTACCCGGCTTCCATTGCATCTTATACAGGGGATATTCTGCTGGTTGGTGTTAATTATGATAAGAAGACGAAGGTGCATGAGTGTCGGATTGAAAAATATTTGAAATCAGGAGAAAAATGATGAAAGTTGTGATTGCAATTGATTCTTTTAAAGGAAGCCTTTCCTCTCTGCAGGCTGGAACAGCGGCCGCCACCGGGATTTATCGTGTCGATCCGAAGGTGGAGACGGTTGTGCGCCCGCTTGCCGATGGCGGTGAAGGTACCGTTCAGGCACTGACCGAAGGTCTTGGCGGACGGCTTGTCTCCGTTTCGGTGACCGGTCCTGCCGGAAAGCAGGTTATCTGCCCGTATGGCATCATCGACCGAACGCAGACCGCCATTATCGAGATGTCGGGGGCTGCCGGTATTACGCAGGTACACGGCGATGAGAAAAATCCGCTGTACGCCACAACGTACGGTGTCGGTGAGGTTATCTGCGATGCCATCCGCAATGGCTGCCACCGCTTTATCATTGGAATCGGCGGAAGTGCCACAAATGACGGCGGTATTGGTATGCTACAGGCACTCGGTTTCGGACTGCTCGATGCAGAAGGAAAACAGGTTCCTTTTGGTGCTGTCGGACTGGAATCTCTTACCGCGATTACGGCAGATCACGTTCTGCCGGAACTTTCGGAATGCACCTTCCGTATTGCCTGCGATGTAACGAATCCGCTCTGCGGTTCCAACGGCTGCAGCGCCGTTTTCGGACCGCAGAAGGGCGCGGATGCTGTCATGATCAAACGTATGGACACATCGCTTGCCTCCTACGCCGCACTCTGCCGGAAAACATTCCCGAACGTCGACGCGGAATTTCCCGGAACGGGTGCTGCGGGCGGACTTGGATTTGCTTTTCAGACGTTTCTTTCTGCTTCGCTGGAACCCGGCATTCAGATCGTACTGGACGAAACCCGACTTCGTGATGATGTAAAAGATGCTGATCTTGTTATCACCGGCGAAGGACGGCTCGACGGACAAACCGTGATGGGAAAAGCGCCGATCGGAGTTGCAAAACTTTCAAAAGAATACTGCAAACCTGTCCTTGCGTTCTCCGGCTGTGTCACAAAAGATGCATCCACATGCAACGCCGCCGGAATTGATGCCTTTTTCCCTATTATGCGGAGCGTCGTTTCACTCGAAGAAGCTATGGATGTGAAAAATGCGGCAGAAAATATGACCGATACGGTAGAACAGGCTTTTCGGCTATTTTTGCTTCAGTAAAGCGGATATTCGCAATCCGCTTCGCTACTTGCTTGAGTCGGTTAAAATACAAGACCGTTTTCTCCTGCTTTAATTTTTGCAGGAAGGACAGAAAACACGCCGTGCTCTCATCGTCTTAATTCCAGCAGATATTCTGTCGTTCCTGCTTCCAGCTGTTTCGTTCCTGTCCACCGAAATCCGTGGCGGTTGTAAAACGCAATGGCACGCGTATTTTTCTCCAATGCCCATAGATGGTCTGCGTCAAACTTTTCAATTGCAAAGGTAATCAGCCCGTGGCCGACTCCGTTGTTCTGCAGACATGGATCTACGTATAGTTTACAGATTTCGGTTCCGTTGATTTCTGTAAAACCTCTTATAATTCCATCATCGTAGACATAGATGCGGTTTAAGATTTCTTCTTTCTTAAAGTACTGGTCGATCATCGGAACTACCTGCATTTCACCGAAGGAATAGGCCTCCTCGTGAAAAATCGGGAAATAATTGATTCGGTTGTTGAACACGAAAATTTCCGCAATTCTGGACAGGTCTTTCAGTTCTGCTTTTCTGATTTTCATATTTTCTCTCATTTTAATTTCCAATCAACACTTTCTTCCCCCGAAACGCAAATCCATAATACCTGATCCGCTCCTTTGCGATTCCTCTGGCAAGCAATTCTGTGTCATACTGTTTTTCCTGAATCTGACGAAGTGCATGCTCCACCGTCTCTTCCAGCGACTTTTCTTTTGATGTGTTCTGAACCTTAAATTCCATTACGATCGCATCCAGGTTTTCTTTCAATGGCTCCATTACTACGTCATACCTTCCGAATCCACTTTCTCTGTTGGAAGTGATTCTGTATTTTCCGGCCAGATCAACAATCAGCCCAAGGACAAATCCATGGTAAAATCTTTCTGGTTCGAGTTCCTCTGATGGTTTTCCGCCCGTGTCGAAACTGCTGAATGTCTGAAGTGCTACCTGATTCATAAACTGGTTCATATAATCCAGATCTCCGGCAAGCAGAGCATCTTTAAAATTGCCATATGCAGAATCTTCTTCTGTAAACCAGTCCTCTATCATTTGTTCAAACATCAGCATTGTCTCATGATTTGTCACTTTCAAATCATACTGGCGCTTTCCTGTTCGGTTATCCATTTCGTACCGATCCACTTTCAGATATCCGCTCGCAAGCATAAGACTCCAGATGGCTCCCCGCTTTCTGCCAAGCTGTTCAAAAATAACCTGCTCATCCAATTCTGTGCAGATCACTCTGCCGTTTAATAAATCTTCCATTTCCGTCTTGATCTTTGCAGGACTTCGACGGATCAGATTGGAGATCAGCATATTTCCGCTGGTGTCTGCCCAGTACGTTCCATATTCTCCCGTGTCCAGATATTTTGTAATGGACCACGGATTGTAAATATCCTTCCGTTTTCCAAAGGAAAATCCATCATACCAATAGCGGACGGTTCCTTTTTCATCGGACAGCCCATTTTCCTCCAGCGCATGAAAGACTTCTTCTTCTGTAAAGCCAAACGAGCCGCTGTACTTTTCCGATGTTGTTGTTACAACTTCAAGATTATTCAGATCGGAAAAGATAGATTCTTTACTGACTCTTGTTATTCCTGTCAGCAGTCCCCGTTCCATATAGGGATTCGTTTTGAATGTGGAATTGAACAGGCTTCTGATAAACGCAGTAAGATTCTCCCAATACCCATGAATATACGATTCCTGCAAAGGAGTATCATACTCATCCAGAAGAATAATCACCTTTTTTCCGTAATAGCGGCTCAGATAATCGGACAGATAATTGACAGCTACTGCTGCCGCATCATCCGACATATTTTCTTCAACGGAATCAAAATAGGCGCGGTCTTTTTCATTTAATACTTTGCTGGATTTGACAAATTCAAAAGTACTATATAATTTTACCAGCTTACGAATTACCGCTCTTCTTGCAGTCTCATATGTGGTTGCCTTGATATCTGCAAAGCTGAGGGAAATCACCGGATACGTTCCCTGCAGCTTACGAAATCTTTCCTCTTTCCAGATGACAAGGTCTTCAAAATATTTGCTGCATTCGGAATGATTTACGGAAAAGAAATATTCGACCATACTCATATTCAGGGTCTTGCCGAATCTTCTTGGGCGTGTGATCAGAGTAACACTGTCCTGATTGTCCCACCATTCCCTGATAAAATCCGTCTTATCGATATAAAAACAGTTATTCTTTCTGATGGATATAAAATCCTGATTTCCAATGGAAATTACTGATTTCATGGGTCTGCTCCTTCCTAAATCCTTTACCACCGACAGGCTTGCAAAAATTTATTTCTGTTTCTATTTTATCATATTTCTCTGGCAGAACAAAGATCATTCCCTGTCCGAAGCAATTATTTTCCATTGGATATTATGTTTTGACAGATGTCACGAACTATGCTTTCTCTGTCCTGATCCGCCGTTATTCTGGTTTCATACAGAACGGATGTATAATCTTTTTCGTTCCACCATCTCTGCATATCTTCTGCACTGAAATCATTGCAGTTCGGCTTTGTTTTGTGGCGCTTCACGGTCTCCTCGAAGGGGATGTCGAAGTAATATGCGTATATATTTTTTCCATATAAAGCTACTGCCAGCTCAAATAATGCACGATACCATTCCGCATTCAGTATTCCTTCCAGAATAACAATCTCGCTGTGTTTTCTTCCATATCGCAGAAGTCTTCCAGAAGAGGCAGCGCCTTTGTATTTTCTCCGTCTTTGACTTTGAGCATATCTCTTCGGATAACATCCTGCGAGATCAGCATTGTATTATTTCCGAACACTTGCTGTAATTCCTTTGCAATAGTTGTTTTTCCACTGCCGGAATTTCCTCTTAAAATGATTAATTTATTCGTCCGTAAGCAATCGCCCATTGTCATTCCATTCTCCATACATAATTCCCGCTTTCGTATTATCTAAAAGTTTCTGCAAACGGCTCTGAAATATTTCTTTTTCCTCAAACATTGTAATTTTATACACTTTTCGCTATCTGCAGCGCCAGAAACAGCTTGTCCAGATCGTGGTTAGCGGCAGATAATCCATCCGTTTCATAGTTTCCTTCGATCAGCACATCTCCCGCAACAAGAAAATCATACAGTTCAAATCCATAAAAATCACTGATCGCCTGAACGCCTGCGAGTTCCATTTCCACGGCAATGCATCCTTCTTCTTTTCGTTTTCTTACAAGATTTACCGTTTCCCGAAGCATACTGTCTGTCGTCCATACGCGCCCCTGAACGTATGGCAGTTTCCTTTCTTTGAAAAATTCCGCCAGTTTGTCCGTGTTTTTTATTTTTATGTAGTCCTGCGGTTCTGCAAAATAATAGGACAGTCCTTCTCCCCGGTATGCCTCCGTTGGGAGAATAAACTTTCCATCGGTTGCTTCTTTGTCCAGACTGCCGCACGAGCCAAACATGATAAAGACGGATGCTCCTGTTAAATGATTGACTTCGGCAATCGTTCCTGCTGCAAGAGCGGAACCAATTGGTGTCAGGTAGAAAGCAATCGTTTCTTCCTCATATGGCAGAGTCCAAACCGGTATATTTCCATTGCATGCTCTTACTTCTGCAATCTGTCGGCATGGGAATTTTTCAAGCATGTATTCATATATTACTTTTGAAAAAATTACCATACATTTTTTTACCAGATGCTGCTTCTCCCCATAAAAATTCTCCAGCTTTACAATCGGCTCGCTGTTGATATCATAAGAATCAATAATCATTCTGTTTCCTCCATAAATTTTATTTATCTTTACCAAAAAGTCCCATATCCACCACCCTTACTGCGCAGACATGAGACTTCCGTTTTTATTTTTGCATTACTTCAATAACACATTCATGTTTCTTCGTTTTTTTATTATAATTGATACCGGCAAGCATTCGAACCACAGAATCTTTCAGGCCATCCATATCCATTTGAATATAAATTTTTAAGGCCTCATACGTTTCCGTCTGGTTCCAATAGGTTCCGAATTTGTGGCGCAGCATGGCTTCTACCACAGATTTCGGGCTATACATGGAATAAATTTCGTCTCCAGTCTGCCGATGCGTAATCAACTGATAACCATCGTACCACGTTTTTGCTTCTTCAAAACTCATCTCATATTTTTCACAGAGGGCAGATATCTCCTGCTCTGTGAAGCCAAAATATTCCGCCAGATCACCGGGATCTGTCATGGAATACTCGGTAAATATATTTAGTGCAGAATGAGAACCATTTTTGTTTGTGAACTTTTCTTTTTTCAGACTTTTCAGCAATACCTTTCGATTATATACATGCGTATTCCACAGTATTTCCATGCTTCTGAATTATTTTCATTAAATCATCAGCCTGCATCCAAACGGTTGCTGTATTATCATTTGGATGAACACCAATTTTATTTCCGACAAATTCCACGTCCATGAAGACTTGAACTCTGTGTTCGGCATCGTTTAGAATACCAAGCGGCGTAACGGCACCGGTATCAGTTTCATAATATCAAATAATTCCTCCGCAGCTGCAAAAGAAAGTGCACGCAGACCACGTTGCCTGCGAAACGCTTTCAAATCTACTCGCTTGTTCCCTTTCATCGTTATCAAATAATAATTACGTTTTTTATCGTCGCGAACAAATAAATTTTTAGCGCCCCACTCTGGATACGGCAAATCAACAGCATCTGCTTCTTCCATATTGAAAACTGCCTTATGTTCCGTAATTTCATACGCTATATTTTGCCTTTTTAAATAATGATATATCTCTATCTTATCCATACTCTTTTATCTCTGTAAACTGAAATTGAAATATGCCCTTATTTTTCATACTTTTCAATCCGGCATTCATGTTCTTTTGTTTTTTCATTGTAGTTAATTCCCACCAGCAAAAGCTCCCCTGCATAGCATGCAACAGACTCCGGATATTTTCCGTCTCTGATCTGATCTAATGCTGCTCTGACGCTTTTGTCCCATTTCAGTTCCACAACAAGCGCCGGGTAATAATTCTGAAACTCCGGCTTTGGAATAAACACAAAGTCTGCAAATCCACGACCCGCGGGAAATTCGCGGATTGGTTTGAAATAGTATTGCATGGAACTCAAATAGGCAATGGACAGAACACTGCTGAGTGAGTTTTCATTGTTATACTGAATCACAGAAGTATATTCCCTGTGAATTTTTTCAATTTCTTTTGCTACTGCGTTTCCATTCATCTGAATTGTATCTTTCAGAAGCTGCTCTGATTCTTTTTGAAATACAATCAACTCATTCCATTTTTTCCTTTTCGTTGCCAGAATCAATTCCTGACGGATTTCCTCATTCGGAATAAAAGCAGTTCTAAATGTCCGGTCATAGGCCAGATATCCAAGGTGAATCAGATACGTCAGCACATCGTCTTTATTGGCGAAGCTAACGGTATCGTTCTGAAAAGAGGTAACATCAACCGGAACATGATCTCCTGAAAGCATTTCGATTACGGCACTTTTCAGGCCATCAAAATCCATATTGATCAGCGGAACAATCGCCTCATAGGATGCGGTTCCGGACCAGTAGCTCTGGAATTCGCCTTCGAGCATCAGGTTCACAACGGCATTTGGATTGTATACATGATATTTCCCAATCTGATAACCGTCGTACCATCGTTTGACTTCTTCAAACTTCTGACCATATACTTCACATAGTTTTTGAACTTCTGTTTCTGTAAAACCTACATATGGTGCAATCGGCCCGGCATACAGCATCGAATAATCTTTGAAATTGTTCAGCGCCGACTGTGTCTTTTCTTTTTTTACAGGCAAAATACCTGTCAGATATGCCAGTTGAATATATTTTGTCGCTCCGTCCCTTTGAACATCGCCCGCAGAAAATTGATATATTCTTCCTGTGTTTTGAGATCCGCCGCCTCGTCACGAATCAGAACATCCCATTCGTCTATAATCACAATAAATTTTGTCCCGGATGCCGCGTTGATCCGCGACAGCGCCTCCGGCAGTGACCGGATTTCTTCTGGAAGGATATGGGGATAATATTCTTTTAACTCCGAAATCGTTTTTTCTGAGATATAAGAAACAATCCGCTCCGGTCCGCCTGCCGGTTCCATACACCATTGGATATCCCAGTGGAGCACATCATACTGATTCAGATGTTTTTCAAAATCCTTTGCCCTGCTGATTTCCAGCCCGGAAAACATTTCTTTCGAACTGCAGCCCTTGCTGTAATACGCGGTGAGCATGTTTGCCGTAATTGATTTTCCAAACCGCCGCGGGCGGCTGTTGCAGATATATCCCTGCAGAGTGTTCATGACTTTATTCGTATAAGTCAGCAGTCCTGTTTTATCAACATAAATCTCAGAATTAATGCAACCGCAAATGCTTCATTTCCCGGATTCAGATAACTTCCCATGTAA
>ENA-OQCN01000596-OQCN01000596.1-human-gut-metagenome-genome-assembly--contig:-NODE-596-length-19224-cov-3.128397_pt1 | contig 19224 bp, 20 predicted proteins | sample MGYA00242497_ERZ504576 | MGnify/ENA primary metagenome ERZ504576 (study PRJEB26092, sample SAMD00036296) | human gut metagenome | host: Homo sapiens | study: EMG produced TPA metagenomics assembly of... | reverse complement strand
ATCGATCGATGCTCAGACGTACGTAGCTGTACATCGATCGATGCTCAGACGTATCGTACATCGCACCATTTTATATCTTATTTGCAATTTTCGGTCTGTTCCCTATCGTAGCCGGATTCGGACTGAGTTTCCTCCGGTGGGACGGTATCGGACCGATGCACTTTAACGGAGTGACCAACTATATCAACCTGTTCAAGGATCCACTGTTCTGGAAAGCATTATCCAACACACTGCTGATCGGTATCATCGCACATATTCCGATTCTGCTTGGAGGTCTCGCACTGGCTTATATCCTGAACTCCAAACTGGTAAAAGGTGAAAACATTTTTAAGACCATTTACTTTATGCCGATGGTAACAAGTTCTGTTGCTATCTCTATCATCTTCCAGACCATGTTTGGAAATAACTATGGTGTCATCAACTGGTTCCTGAGCCTGTTCGGTGGTAAAAATATCAACTGGCTGGGCGGAGACGGAAGTCTGATCAAAGTAGCTGTTATTGTTATGTTCGCATGGAAATGGGTAGGCTGGAACATGGTTATCTATCTGGCCGGTATGCAGGGTATCAGTGGTGATATCTATGAAGCAGCCAAGATCGACGGTGCTTCGAACACAAGAGTTATGTTCAGCATTGTTATTCCTCTGTTAAAACCAATCATCGTATTTACAATCGTACAGTCCAGTATCGGTATGTTCAACCTGTTCACAGAACCGTTCATCCTGACAAACTCCAGCTGGACCGGTGGTGTCAACAACGGCGGTCTGACACTGATGATGTATCTGTTAAATAAAGCTCCGCAGGGTGGAAACTCCTATGGATATGCATCTGCTTGTGCATATGTAATCACAATCATGATTGTTGTGATCTCTATCTTTGTTAACAATTTTCAGAAGAGAAAGAAACAGGAAGGAGGAAATACGGTAAATGAAAACATTATTAATTTTACTTTTAGCGTTAGCCGTTATCTTAATCGTGATTGCCAAGATTCATCCGATTGGAAAGAAAATCTCCTTATATATTGTTCTGGGACTGATTGCACTGATCATGCTGGTTCCGTTCTATATGATGTTCGTTATGGCAACCCACACAACCAGTGAAATTTATTCTTTCCCGCCGGCTCTGTGGTTTGGAACAAATCTAGTAACAAACTTCCACAACATGGTAGCAGCAGTAAACTTCCCGCTGTCCTTCCTGAACAGCTGTATCGTAACTTTCGGTAATGTTATCCTGGTGCTGTTCTTCTGTTCCATCGGTGGATATGCATTCTCCGTATATCAGTTCCCTGGTAAAAAAGTTCTGTTTGCGATTCTTCTGGGAACCATGATGGTTCCGTGGACTGCAGGTATCATCCGTGGTTCATCATGATGTCCAAACTGGGCTGGTTAAACAGCTTCCAGGCTCTGATCATTCCGAGCTGTGCCAACGCGTTTGGTATCTTCTGGATGAGACAGTACTGCCAGAACAACGTACCGGTATCTCTGATCGAAGCAGCTCGAATCGACGGATGTAGTGAGTGGACAATCTTTTTCCGTGTTATCGCACCAATCCTGAAACCTGCTTATGCTTCTCTGGGTATCATGCAGTTTGTAAACGTATGGAATGACTTCATGCAGCCTCTGATGATCCTGAGAAGACCGGAAAAAATGACTTTGCCGCTGATGCTGAAGACCATGGTTGGTGACCGTGGTACAGACTACGGCGCACTGATGTTTGCAAGTACTTGCGCGGTTCTTCCGCTGTTGATCGCATTCTTAAGTGCATCTAAGTTCTTCATGTCAGGTCTGACATCTGGTGCAGTGAAAGAATAAACGGTTGTATGGTTCTTTACATTTGCGGCGACAACAAATATTATCATATATATAGATAATCGAAAAGGAGAGAAATTTATGGAGATCATTAATGGTGAAAGACTGGTATTGGGGACTTGTTATTATCCGGAACACTGGGACGAAAGTCTCTGGCGTGACGACCTGAAAAGAATGCTGGAAAACGGCATCGAAGTAATCCGAATCGCAGAATTTGCATGGAGCAAGATCGAGCGGTACGAAGGTGTATTCAACTATGATTTCTTTGACAGATTTCTGGATGTAGCTGCTGATATGGGTATGAAAGTAATCTTTTGTACCCCGACGCTACGCCGCCGGCCTGGCTGACCGAGAAATATCCGGAAGTTCTGAATGCAAACATGGACGGTGTTCTGTACCGCCATGGCGGAAGAAGACATTACAACTACAACTCTCCGAAATATCAGGAACTGACCACAATTATTGTGGAAAAATCTGCATCTCATTATGCAAAACATCCGGCAATCATCGGATGGCAGATTGATAATGAGCTTAACTGTGAGAAAAATGAGTTCTATTCTGAGAGTGATACCATCGCTTTCCGCAAATTTCTGATGGAAAAATACGGAAGCATTGATGCACTGAACGAAGCATGGGGAACCAACTTCTGGAATCAGACATACAACAGCTTTGAGGAAGTGTATGTGCCGAGAACCACTCTGAGCAACAATACCAACCCTCATGAAGTATTGGATTATACCAGATTCGTATCTGACAGCGCATGCAAATTCGCAAAACTGCAGAGCGATATCATTCGCAAATACATCAAACCGGGTGATTTTATCACCACCAACGGTCTGTTCGGCAACCTGGACAACCAGAGAATGACAAACGAGAGTCTGGATTTCATCACATATGATTCTTATCCGAACTTTGCTTATTGTCTGGATGCGTACAACAAGGATAACTTCCTGAAAGACCGTATGTGGAGCCGTAACCTGTCTGAGGTTCGTGCGGTATCCAAAAACTTCGGTATCATGGAACAGCAGTCCGGAGCCAACGGATGGAATACCGGTATGGCAGCTCCGACTCCGAAGCCGGGACAGATGACCCTGTGGACCATGCAGAGTGTGGCACATGGTGCAGACTATGTCAGCTATTTCCGCTGGAGAACCTGTACTTACGGTACTGAGATTTACTGGCATGGTATCCTGGATTATTCCGGAAGAGACAACCGCAGACTGGCAGAAGTTAAATCGGTTCATGAGAAATTCCAGAAACTGTCTGAGATTGCAGGCTCCAAGTATGAAGCAAAAGTTGGTTTCCTGAAAGACTATGACAACGCATGGGACAGCCAGCTGGATGTATGGCATGAAAAAGTAGAGTGGAAGAGCCAGCTTGGCATCTTCGAAGCTGCACAGAGAACCCATACACCGATGGATTATATCTATCTGCGCGACGATGTAACCGCAGAAGACCTGAAACCATATAGCGTACTGTTCTACCCGCATCCGGTACTGATCTCAGAGGAGAGAAAAGCCGTACTGGAAGAGTATGTAAAGAATGGCGGCTGCCTGGTTCTGGGCTGCAGAAGCGGATACAAAGATATGTACGGCCGTTGCGTCATGGACAAACTGCCGGGCAAATTTGCGAGATGAGCGGTGTGGATATTCCGGAATACACACTGGTATCCCCGGACAACAAAGATATCGTGATCGACTGGGATGGCACGAAGCTGGAAGCTGCTGTATTTAACGATCAGCTGGCAGCAGTGGGTGAACATGCAGAAGTTCTTGGAAGATACGAGAACTGCTATTATGCAGGAGAACCTGGACTGATTAAGAATGCTTACGGAGAAGGAACCGTATATTACTTCGGCGCAGCATTCTCAGAAGAAACAGCAGAAGTATTTCTGGAGAAACTGGGTGTGAAAGATCCATACAAAGCAAAACTGGAGATCTCGGAAACCTGCGAACTGGCTGTAAGAAAGAAAGACGATACCGAGTATTGCTTCGTTCTGAACTACAAAGACGCAGAAGTCGAGATCCAGGTCAAAGAAGAGATGACGGATCTGTATACAGGTGAAAAAGTGAGCGGTACGGTTGTGCTGAAACCGTTTGAGGTAAGAGTATTGAAATAAGGGTGTGAAAAGAGGCGGTGGAAAGAAAATCCATCGCCTAATATAACTGCAAAGCATACTATTTCCATTCATTGAGGAATTCAATTATCATTCTAAAAACATATCTTGATGCCATATTCGGAGAAGTTTCAATGCTTTTTATATATTTCCAGAAGATAACAAATACACCGATTACAATATCAGAAGAAGAGGAAGAAATTGATATGTGTCAGGCAGTAGATGAAATGATCGAAGACGGAAGAAAAATTTGTAGAAGAGATGGAAAAAGTGGATAAAAGGTCATGAAAGATATTCCTGTTATGGCGAAAAAGTTGTACACTAAGTTATAAAGAGAAACTGTATAAATGCGGTAGTTGGTGGGAGGTAGAACTATGGAGTTTCACGCAAAATGGATCCGGACTTCGGAAGATACCGGTGGGGTGTGTCCGGTTTTTCGAAAGGGATGGAAGACGGAAAAGAAGGTAAAACGTGCGACTTTATATCTGACGGCGCTGGGAGTGTATGAGGCACATCTGAATGGAAAAAGAGTTGGAAATTATGTGCTGGCACCGGGGTGGACGGCTTATGATAAAAGATTGCAGTACCAGGAATATGACATTACAGATCTGGTGGGAAAGAAAAATGAACTTACCGTAACACTTGGGAAAGGGTGGTTTCGCTCCCCGATGCCCGGATGGCAGGACGCACCTGACAAGCTGCAAAGAATGGGGCGTCCGGGAGGTATTCTCGGAGAAGTGCATATTGTATACATGGATGGAAGCGAAGAAGTAATCGTAACGGACCAGAGCTGGATATGGGGAGAAAGCAGGATTCGTTTCAGTGAGATTTACGACGGGGAGTTCTGTGATGACACTTTTGTGACGAAAGAGTGGAATACAGTAAAAGAATTCGCATGGTCAAAAGAGATTCTGATTCCGCAGGAGGGGGAAGAGATCCGGGAGCAGGAAGTGGTGACAGCAAAATCTGTTTTCCGCACACCGGCAGGAGAAATGGTCGTTGATTTCGGGCAGGAAATCACCGGATATGTGGAGTTTACCGTGGACGCTCATGTAGGTGACAGGATCCATATCCTTCATGGAGAAGTTCTGGATGCAGAAGGAAATTTCTACAATGCAAATTACAGAAGTGCAAAAGCGGAGATAAATTATATCTGCAGCGAGGGAACACAGACCTGGCATCCTGCGCTGACGTTCTTTGGTTTCCGATACCTTTTGCTGGACGAATTTCCGGGAGCAGCAACGCCGAACAGTTCCGGGGAATCGCAGTATATTCCAACATCCGAAAAACCGGTGAAATACGGACTTCGGATCCGGTTCTGAATCAGCTGATCTCCAATATCTTCTGGGGACAAAGAGGCAACTTCCTGGATGTGCCGACAGACTGTCCGCAGCGTGACGAACGGCTTGGCTGGACCGGGGATGCACAGGTATTTACCAAAACTGCAAGCTATAATTTTGATGTGGAGCGGTTCTTTACGAAATGGCTTCACGATCTGGCAGCGGATCAGATGGAGAACGGTGCAGTAGGTCATGTAGTTCCGGACTATCTGGTTGGCGGAAATGCCAGTGCCGCCTGGGCAGATGCGGCGACGATCTGTCCGTGGCAGATCTATCAGACGTACGGCAATCCGCAGATCTTAAAAGATCAGTTGCCAGTATGAAAAATGGGTAGATTATGTGACAAATCACACAAACACCCCATATCTGTGGAAAGGTGGAGAACACTTCGGTGACTGGCTCGGTCTGGATGCGCCGCAGGGAAGCTATAAGGGATCAAGCAGAGAAGATTTTATTGCGTCTGCATTTTATGCACATTCGACAGAACTTGTAATAAAGGCAGGACGTGTGATCGGGGAAGATGTGAAGACGTACGAGGCACTTCATGAAAAAATCGTGGAGACTTTCAGAAACACATATCCGGAGTACGGGACACAGACGGAACATATTCTGGCGGTTCAGTTTGGACTGGCAGAAGACTGTCAGAAAACAGCGGATGCACTGGCACAGATGATTCGAAACGATGGCTGCCAGATGCGTACCGGATTCGTCGGAACGCCGTATATCCTGCATGTACTGAGTAATTACGGATATACGGATCTTGCCTATACGCTGTTATGCAGGAAAGAATATCCGTCCTGGCTGTATGCGGTGGGAAAAGGCGCAACAACGATCTGGGAACATTGGGACGGCATCATGGAAAACGGAGAGTTCTGGAGTACCGATATGAATTCATTTAACCACTACGCATACGGATCCGTGGCAGACTGGATCTATGAACAGGCAGCAGGAATCCGGGTGGTGGAGGAACATCCGGGATTTGAAAAAGCGTGGATCCAGCCAAAACCGGGAGATCAGCTGGAGTGGCTTGGAGCATCGATTGAGACCAGACACGGAAAGATCAGTTCCCGGTGGACGCACACAGACGGTGCGATTCGGTACGAGATTGTAACACCGGTTCCGGCGCAGATTGTAATCGGAAAAAAAGAATATGCTGTGGGGCCAGGAAGCTACATTTTCTGGGAATAACAGAATAGAGTAAAATGTGAGAAAACGGATTGCTGTATCAATAAAAACTGCAGCAGTCCGTTTTTACTGTGTTACATATCAAAAATTGGTCCAGTGGATTAATTTTGATTATTATATCCTTGCGCAGAAACCGGATTTGAGATAAAATGTTTAAAAGGTTTAAAATAAACCATTGCAAATTGAATTGTTAAAACAGTTAAGAGGAACAGACAGGGGGCTTCTACATGAATGTAAAATCCATAGATATCGCCAGGGCACTTGGCATCTCTAAATCCACTGTATCTCTGGCATTGAATGGAAAACCGGGCGTGAGTGAACAGACACGGCAGGAAGTCCTCGCATGTAAGAAACAGCTGGAAGAGCATGGGGTAGTGCCGCCGGGAATGTTTTCGAGACAGCCGGAACAAAGAAAAAGACAGCAGATCAAGATTGTCAAAATTACAAATGGAATGAAAAATATACAGGGAGCTGAGCTGGATCTCTGGACAGATGTGAATCAGGTATTTGAGAAAATCTGCAAGCAAATGGATATTCGCTTGGATTACTGTATGCAGATTTCAGGGAGGAAGATCAGTCCCGCATGATTGCCGAATGTAATGCGGATGATGTGGCAGGTGTAATTATTTTCGGAACGGAATTAAAACAGGAAAACAGTCCGTTGCTTGACGGAATCCGAAAACCGCTGGTGATTTACGATGCGGCGCGGACATTGAAAAATATCCGGTGATTCTGATCGATAACCGTCAGGGAGTAGAACTTGCGGTGAACGAACTTCTGGCGAAAGGAAATACAGATATTCAGTATCTGTGTAATCCATTACCGATGTATAATTATCTGAGCCGGCGCAGAGGTTTTCAGGAAATCATGAAACAGAAGGGGCTGGGAGATGCTTCTGATCGTATCATCAATACGGGAAGCAGTATAGAAGAAGTTCATCAGATGATGCGAGAGTATCTAAAAACAGCAAAGCTGCCTCAGGCATATATTATGGAGAGTTATCATGTTTCCATGGGAACGATTATGGCAATGCATGAATTGAATATTCGTATTCCGGAAGATGTGAGTCTGATCGGTATTGATGCTCTGCCAAGTTTTCTCACCGGAGGCATTGATATGACAAGTATCCGTGTCCCCCATACAGAAAGAGCATACTGGGCAATACAGTTGTTATTGAAGGAAATAGAACACCCGGTAAAAGAAAAATGTAAGTTGTATACAAATTGTGTGTTTGTAGATGGTGAAACAGTTAAGAAAAGATAAAAGAGAACAGCAAGTGAAAAAGTTCAGATTCCGTGTGGGAAGCTGAACTTTTTTCTTGCTTTACAGGAAATTGCTTTCCTGTAAAGTAAGAAACGCTCCGCGAGGATGTACCGAGGCACGTTCTTAGTTCTATGGACAATGAGCAAAGACATATATTTACAGAAAAAGTTGAAAATAAAAATGAAAAAGTTTAAAATATAAACAAAAATAAACATGAATTTAAATAAAAGAGGAAGAATATGAGAAGATACAATTATGAAAAACAGGTGGAAAAATGGGATGTTCTGGAAGTGACTGTAGAAGGTCATTCTGATTAAGAACCCATTTGTAGATTATGAGATTCAAGGAATCTTTACAGGAAAACATGAGACAGTAACTGTGGACGGATTTTATGACGGAGAAGGTGTGTACAAAGTAAGATATATGCCGTCTTTCGTGGAATTATATACATTCGAAGTGACAGGGAGCGCGATAGACGGGGAAGTGCTCACCGGGAAATTTCAGGTAACACCGGCGAGCGAGGAAAATCACGGACCGATCCGTGTGGCAAATACCTATCATTTTACCTACGAAGACGGAACGCCGTATTATTCCATCGGCACAACCTGTTATGTGTGGGCAGAGCGCGGTTTCAGATGCTGCAGTCAAAAGGTATTTTGCCCCTGAAAAAGAGGCGTCATTGCTTTTATGTGAAGAACATCACAGAAAGCAATGGCGCTTTTTGAATTGGCAGGAAAAAGGCCTTTTCTTTGTTATTAAGTATCACACCAGGTATACCAGATGTAGTGACATAGAAAGATGAAACACGATATGTTGATAAAAAATATTGTTACATGAGAAAAGTTCGTTAAAATAACGACAAATAGCACTAAAATAAAATATTTATTGTGCAAAATGATAAAATAAAGTATAATAGTGATAATGACATCTGTATAAAATGCAAAAGTGAACGGCAGCAATATGGAGGTTGAAACTGCGGTTTGCGCAAAACTGTTCAGAGGGGAAACTGAACAGGTACGGAAAGTTATCGAAATCAAAAAAGAAAAGGGCAATGAAGTGAAAGGAGGAAACTACATGCTGGATCAATCTTATTACCAGAAAACGGATGAGATTATCGAACACTACGGCCGCAAGGCAGCTTCCCTGATTCCGATCATGCAGGATATTCAGGCAGAATATCGTTATCTGCCGGGAGAACTGCTTACTTATGTGGCGAAAGAGATCGGAGTCAAAGAGGCAAAAGCCTACAGCGTGGCAACATTCTATGAAAACTTTTCCTTTGAACCGAAAGGAAAGTATGTGATCAAGTCTGCGACGGAACTGCCTGCCATGTAAGAAAATCCATGCCGGTAAAAGAAGCTCTGATGAAAGAGCTGGGACTCAGTAATAAGAAACACACAACGGATGATATGTTATTTACCGTAGAGACCGTATCTTGTCTGGGAGCCTGTGGACTGGCGCCGACTCTGACGGTCAATGATGAAGTACATCCTAAGATGACGCCGGAAAAAGCTATCGAGCTGTTAAATGAATTGAGAGGAGAAAGCGTATGAGTATAAATTGCCGTGAAGATCTGTTGAACAGACAGGCAAAGGTAAATGAAGAAATCAAATCGTATACCTGTCGCGTTCTTGTCTGTTCCGGTACCGGCTGTATCGCATCCGGTGCTCAGAAAATTTATGAAGAAATGGAAATTCTGTGTCGGGATATCGATGGTGTTACCGTAGAGATGCAGAAAGATGTTCCGCATATCGGTGTGATCAAAACCGGTTGTCAGGGTCTGTGTGAACTGGGACCTCTGATGCGTATCGAACCATATAACTATCAGTATGTACATGTACAGCCGGAAGACTGTAAAGAGATCGTGGAGCGCACGATCCTGGAAGGACAGCCGGTAGAGAGACTGTTCTACCGTGATCATGAGACCGTCTGTCCGCATCCGGACGATATTCCGTTCCTGAATCAGCAGACACGTATCGTTCTGGAAAACTGTGGAAAGATCGACGCAGAGTCGATTGACGAATATATCGCAGCCGGTGGATATCAGGCACTGGCCAAAGCACTTGGCTCCATGACCCCGCAGGATGTTATCGAAGAAGTTACAAAATCAGGACTTCGCGGACGTGGCGGTGCGGGATTCCCTGCAGGAAAAAAATGGTCACAGGTAGCCCGTCAGAAAGAAAAAGTACGATATGTGGTGTGTAACGGTGATGAGGGTGATCCGGGTGCGTTCATGGATGGCTCTGTAATGGAAGGTGATCCATATAAGATGATCGAAGGTATGACCATCGCCGCTTATGCAGTAGGTGCAGAAGATGGATATATCTACGTGCGTGCAGAGTATCCATTATCCGTAAAACGTCTGCGCATGGCGATCGAACAGGCAGAGGCAAATGGTCTGTTAGGTGATCATATCCTTGGTTCGGATGTGAACTTCCATCTGCATATCAACCGTGGTGCAGGTGCTTTTGTATGTGGTGAGGGATCGGCTCTGACGGCATCCATCGAAGGAAACAGAGGTATGCCGCGTGTAAAACCACCGCGTACCGTTGAAAAAGGTCTGTGGGAAAAACCGACCGTGCTGAATAACGTAGAAACATATGCCAATGTACCGAAGATCATTCTGGAAGGTGCAGACTGGTTCCGTACCATCGGTACCGAGGGAAGCCCGGGAACAAAGACATTCTCTCTGACCGGTGCCATTGAAAATACCGGTCTGATCGAAGTACCTATGGGAACAACACTTCGTCATATTATTTATGATATCGGCGGCGGACTCAAGAGTGGTGCTGCTTTCAAGGGCGTACAGATCGGCGGACCGTCCGGCGGATGTCTGATCCTGGATCAGCTGGATGCGCCTCTGGACTTTGATTCGGTAAAGAAACTGGATGCCATCATGGGATCCGGTGGACTGGTAGTCATGGATGAAAACACCTGTATGGTAGAAGTAGCCCGTTTCTTTATGAACTTTACCCAGCGTGAAAGCTGTGGAAAATGTGTTCCGTGCCGAGAGGGAACCAAACGTATGCTGGAGATCCTGGAGCGGATCGTGGACGGCAAGGGTGAGATGTCAGATCTCGATGAGCTGGAAGAACTGGCGCACATGGTACAGAGTATGGCTCTGTGCGGTCTTGGAAAGAGTGCACCGCTTCCGGTCATCAGTACCCTGAACCGGTTCCGCGACGAATACGTTGAACATATCCGTGATAAAAAGTGCCACGCAAAAGTATGTACGGCTCTGCGTCAGTTCCATATCAATTCCGAGTTCTGTATCGGCTGTGGAAAATGTGCGAAGAACTGTCCGGCGGGAGCGATTACCGGAGCTATCAAGCATCCGCATCAGATCGACAATAATCTGTGTATCAAGTGTGGTGCCTGTAAAGATAACTGTAACTTTAATGCAGTATATGTGGAAATGTAGGAAGGAGGGTGTCTTATGAGTCATATGATCATCGATGGAAGAAAAGTTGAATTTACGGATGAGAAAAATGTCCTGTCAGTGATCCGAAAGGCGGGTATCAATATCCCGACACTGTGTTACCACTCCGAGCTTTCCACATTTGGTGCCTGTCGTCTGTGTACCGTGGAAGATGACAGAGGAAAGATGTTTGCATCCTGCTCGGAAGAGCCGAGAGACGGCATGGTGATCCATACCAATTCCGGACGTATCAGAAAATACAGAAAACTCATCGTGGAACTGCTTCTGGCAGCACACTGCCGTGACTGTACCACCTGTGTAAAGAGTGGAGAATGTGTTCTGCAGGAACTGGCACATCGTCTGGGGGTTGAAAATGTCCGGTTCCAGAATACGAGAGAACAGAGAGAACTGGATCTGAGTTCCCCGTCTCTGGTGAGAGATCCGAATAAATGTATCCTTTGTGGAAACTGTGTCCGCGCCTGTGAAGAACTGCAGAGTATCGGTGCTCTTGGATTTGCATTCCGTGGTACCGAAGCGATGGTTATGCCGGCGTTTGACCGGAAGATTTCCACAACGGACTGTGTAAACTGTGGTCAGTGCAGAGTATTCTGTCCAACCGGAGCTATTTCTATCCGAACCAATATGGATGAAGTATGGGAAGCTCTGGCAGATCCGAATGTGCGCGTGGTAGCTCAGGTAGCACCGGCTGTCCGTGTTGCAGTGGGAGATCATTACGGGCTGACCAAAGGAAGAAGCGTGATGGGCAAGATCGTCAATGCTCTGCATCTGATGGGATTTGATGAAGTATACGATACTTCCTTCAGTGCGGATCTGACGATCATGGAAGAGAGTGCAGAGTTCCTTGACAGAATCAAAAAAGGAGAAAAACTTCCGTTACTGACTTCCTGCTGTCCGGCATGGGTCAAATTCGTAACCGATCAGTACAAAGATTATATTCCGAACCTGTCCACCTGCCGTTCTCCGCAGGGAATGCTTTCCGCAGTCATCAAAGAGTATTTCCGTGATCCGGAGCATGCAAAGGGGAAGAAAACTGTTATGGTTTCCATCATGCCATGTACTGCGAAGAAGGCGGAAGCTGTTCGTCCGAATAGTTTTACCAAGGGAGAACAGGATACAGATATCGTTATCACAACCACAGAGCTGCTTCGTATGATCGACAACTTTGGTATCAAATTCTCGCTTCTCGAACCGGAAGCCTGTGATATGCCGTTTGGATTTGGTTCCGGCGGCGGTGTGATCTTCGGTGTAACAGGTGGTGTAACGGAAGCGGTGCTTCGTCGTCTGACCAACGATCACAGCAAAGAAGCGATGCATGAGATCGCAGAAAGCGGTGTCCGTGGAGAAGAAGGTATCAAAGAGTTCTCTGTAGATTATCAGGGAACCGAAATCAAGATCTGTGTAGCCAGTGGTCTTGCCAATGCGAGAAAAGTCATGGATCAGGTAAAGAGCGGGGAAAAAGAATACCATCTGATCGAGATCATGGCCTGTCGTCGTGGCTGTATCATGGGAGGCGGACAGCGACCAGAGCCGGTGACAGAACGAAATCACTCCGTGCCAAAGGTCTGTACAACGCAGATAATACAACGATCATCAAGAAATCCGATGAGAACCCGCTGGTTCAGGAACTGTACGCCGGATTATTAAAAGGCAAAGAACATGAACTGTTACATAACGAAAGTTATGAATAAATTTTAAAATCATATAACTCCTGGAACTATTCCGTATTTGCATAGGTAGATGCGATCGGAACTGTTGAATTCTGACAGAGCGGATGTTATCATTTTTAAAAAGTACTATCAAAAAGAAAAACTATGAAAAATGTATAACGGAAAATCAGGAGGAAAAATGAGAGGACTGTATTCATCCAAGACTGAAATCAGACACAAAATATTCACGGAGATTGCCCGTATGGCATACGAAGAGCAATCTCCGGAGGAGGTACTGGAAGAACTTCCATATAAGATCATCCCGGGAGAGGTTGCAACTTACAGAGACAGTATTTTTCTGGAGCGAGCAGTCGTTGGTGAGCGTCTGCGTGTGGCAATGGGAATGTCGCTGAGAAAAATCACAGAGCATGCGCCAATCTCCAAAGGTGTGGAACCCAGTATTATAGAAGAAAAATATTACGAACCGCCGCTTATCAATGTGATCAAATTTGCCTGTAATGCCTGTCCGGAGAAGAGAGTCATGACAACAGAAGGATGTCAGGGCTGTCTGGAACATCCATGCGTGGAGGTCTGTCCGAAGAAGGCTGTCCATATGGAAGGTGGAAGATCTCATATTGATGAGTCTTCATGTATCAAATGTGGAAAGTGCGTGGAAGCCTGTCCGTATAATGCGATCATCAAACAGGAGCGTCCATGTACAAAAGCATGCGGAATGAATGCGATTGGTTCCGATGAATATGGAAGAGCGGAGATCGATCAGGAGAAATGTGTATCCTGCGGTCAGTGTCTGGTAAGCTGTCCGTTCAGTGCCATTGTGGATAAGGGGCAGATTTTTCAGACGATCATGGCGATAAAGAGCGAGACACCGGTTTATGCGATTCTTGCGCCGGCGATCGCAGGTCAGTTCCAGGATATGAAAAATACAAAGATCCGTGGCGCTTTTCAGGCACTGGGATTTACCGATGTGAGAGAAGTTGCGATCGGAGCGGACCTGTGTACGGTGGAAGAAGCAAAGGATTTTCTGGAAGAAGTTCCGGAAAAACTGCCGTTCATGGCAACATCCTGTTGCCGTCCTGGTCTATGATGGCGAAAAAACTGTTCCCGGAACAGGCAAAATGCATTTCCATGGCGCTGACGCCGATGGTTCTGACTGCGCGATTGATCAAACAGAAAGAACCAGACTGCAAGATCGTCTTTGTTGGTCCGTGTGCAGCGAAAAAACTGGAGGCAAGCCGGAAGAGTATTCGCAGTTATGTGGATTTTGTACTGACATTTGAGGAAGTTGCCGGAATGTTTGATGCGAAAGGTGTGGACTGGAAGGATATTCCGGAAGGCGAACCTTTATTCCGTGCAAGTGCAGATGGACGCGGTTTTGCAGTCAGCGGAGGGGTTGCACAGGCTGTCGTACATGCGGTAAAACGGATCGATCCGGAACGGGAAGTCAAAGTGGTCAATGCAGAAGGTCTGCAGAACTGCAAGAAGATGCTCCAGATGGCGAAAGCCGGTAAGTACAATGGCTATCTGCTGGAAGGAATGGCATGTCCTGGAGGATGTGTGGCCGGAGCAGGTACGCTGCAGGTGGTAAAGAAAGCAGCAGCAGCGCTGGAAAAGATGAAAGGTGAAGCGTCCTTTACAGAATCTTCCGACTCAAAATATCAGTCAAGACTGGAGAGTCTGGAAAAGTTTGATGTGGAATAACATACAGATACTACAGCTACAGAGAGCAGAATTTTCTGCTCTCTGTATTGAAAAGAAGCAGGCACAGAAAGTGCAGATATAAGGGAGTGAGTGGAACATGAACAGAATTGCCGTGATTGGAATTATCGTGGAAGAACCACAGGAAGTCGAGAAACTCAACCAGCTGCTTCATGAATATGGAAGTTATATTATAGGAAGAATGGGGATTCCCTACCGGGAGAGAAAGATCCATGTGATCAGCATCGCGATGGATGCGCCACAGGATACGATCAATGCCCTGACCGGCAAGATCGGAAGACTGGAAGGAATCTCGGCAAAAGCAGTTTACTCGAAATAGGAGACATGCATGAACAGAGACATACTGAGTAAGATCGAACAGGAGCAGATGATCAGCCGTGAGGAGCTGGAAGAACTGCTGACGACAACCGATCAGGAACTGATCGAGGAACTGTACCGGCGGGCGAGAGCGACAGCCGGGAAATATTATGGAAAAGAGATCTACCTGAGGGGGCTGATCGAATTTACCAATTATTGCAAAAATAACTGTTATTACTGTGGGATCCGCTGTGGCAATGAAAAAGCGCAGAGATATCGGCTGACCATGGATCAGATCCTTTCGTGCTGCGAAAGCGGATGGGAACTGGGTTTTCGGACCTTTGTACTCCAGGGAGGAGAAGATCCTTATTATACCGATGAGCGGATTTGTACGATTACAGAAGAAATCAAGAAACGATATCCGGACTGTGCGGTGACGTTATCGATCGGAGAGAAAGAACGGGCAAGCTATCAGGCATATTTTGATGCGGGGGCTGACCGGTATCTGCTTCGTCATGAGACGGCAGATGAGGTGCATTATCAGAAACTTCATCCGTCACAGATGTCGCTGGCACACAGAAAACAGTGCCTGAGGGAACTGAAAGAGATCGGGTATCAGACAGGGTGTGGTTTTATGGTAGGATCTCCGGGGCAGACGCTGGATACCTTGTATGAGGATCTGCTGTTTATTAAAGAATTGCAGCCGGAGATGGTAGGAATCGGACCGTTTATTCCCCATCAGGACACCCCATTTGCAGAAAAAAAAGCGGGAACGCTGGAAGATACCTTACGGCTTCTGGCAATCATCCGGCTGATTCATCCGATGGTACTGTTGCCGTCCACCACTGCACTGGGAACGATTCATTCGATGGGAAGAGAAAAGGGAATTCTGGCAGGAGCCAACGTGGTGATGCCAAACCTGTCACCGGTTCAGGTGCGGGACAAATACACACTGTACGACAATAAGATCTGTACGGGAGAGGAAGCGGCAGAATGTCGCGGCTGTCTGGAACGGCGCGTGGCTGCGGTCGGCTACCGGTGCGTGACGGATCGCGGAGACAGTGCAATGTGCCGGTAAAAACCGGAAAGCAATACTAATTGGAAAGATTGCGGCGAAACAAAAGACGCAGCCTGACCAAAAAGAAAGGAAGAGAGACTTATGTATAATCCGAAATCATTGAAAGCCGAGGAATTTATCTCCGATGAAGAGATCCGGGAGACCCTGGCTTATGCAGATGCAAATAAAGACAACGTGGAACTGATCGACCAGATCCTTGCGAAAGCAAAGGAATGTAAAGGCCTGACACACAGAGAGGCTTCTGTGTTGCTGGCCTGTGAGATGCCGGACAAGATTCAGGAAATGTATGAACTTGCGGCAGAGATTAAAAAAGAATTTTACGGAAACCGGATCGTGCTTTTTGCACCGTTGTACCTGTCCAATTACTGTATCAACGGTTGTGTATACTGTCCGTATCATAAAAAGAATACACATATCGCCCGGAAAAAACTGACCCAGGAAGAGATTGTAAAAGAAGTGACAGCTCTGCAGGATATGGGACATAAACGACTGGCGATCGAGGCAGGAGAAGATCCGGAAAACAATCCGATCGAATATATTCTGGAATCTATCAAAACGATTTACAGTATCAAACATAAAAACGGAGCCATCCGCCGTGTGAACGTAAATATTGCGGCGACCACCGTGGAAAATTATCGAAAATTAAAAGAAGCCGGAATCGGAACTTATATTCTGTTCCAGGAAACATATCACAAAAAGAGCTACGAAGAACTGCATCCGAAGGGACCGAAACACAACTATGCATATCATACCGAAGCCATGGACCGTGCGATGGAAGGCGGTATCGATGATGTGGGTCTTGGTGTACTGTTTGGACTGGAGCTTTATCGTTATGAATTTGCAGGGCTTTTGATGCATGCAGAACATCTGGAAGCTGTACACGGTGTGGGACCGCATACGATCAGTGTACCACGTATCAAACATGCGGACGATATCGATCCAACGGTATTTGATAACAGTATCAGTGATGACATTTTGCAATCTGCGCGCTGATCCGTATCGCAGTGCCGTATACCGGTATGATCATCTCTACCAGAGAGAGCCAGGCAGTTCGTGAAAAAGTACTTCCGTTGGGTGTCTCTCAGATCAGTGGTGCGTCAAAGACGAGTGTTGGTGGATACGATACACCGGAGACGGAAGATGAAGTGACTTCCGCACAGTTTGATGTCAGTGACCAGAGGACATTGGATGAGATCGTACGGTGGTTAATGGAGATGGGAGATATCCCGAGTTTCTGTACTGCCTGCTACCGCGCCGGAAGAACCGGCGACCGTTTTATGTCCCTGTGCAAGAGCAAACAGATTCTCAACTGCTGTCATCCGAACGCACTGATGACACTGATGGAGTATCTGCAGGACTACGCATCACCGAAGACAAAAGAAATCGGTATGAAACTGATCGAAAAAGAACTGGACAATATTCCAAATGAAAAAGTCCGTAAAGTCGCAGAAGAGCATCTGCGGGATATCGAAAACGGACAGAGAGATTTTCGGTTCTGACAATAAAAAGCGACTGTTGGAGTACTGAGACAAGAGGGAAATACAGTCGAAAGAAGTGACACAGCGGACAACACCTGCAAAGGCGCAGGGGTTGTCTGTTGTGTCTGTTAGGTTACGGAAACAATGAGTAAAACTCAGATGATTAGAATAGAATTGGTTTACATAAAAACAAGGGAGGAGATTATATGGGTACAACATTACAGGAAACGCCTTCCGGCAACCGGCTTCATATAGGTATATTTGGAAAAACAAACAGCGGAAAGTCTGCCTTTATCAATGCATTTTCCGGACAGTCTGTCTCCATCGTGGCAGACGTAAAGGGAACCACCACCGATCCGGTCTACAAGGCGATGGAGATCGCACCGCTTGGTCCGTGCGTATTGATCGATACGGCGGGATTTGACGATGAGGGAGAACTGGGAGCCATGCGGATGGAAAAGACGGCGCTGGCTGCACAGAAAACGGAACTGGCACTGATAGTATTTGCATCCGAAGACATGGAAAAGGAACTGGAGTGGTTTCGGTATTTTCAGGAAAAAAAGACACCGGTGATTCCGGTGGTAAGTAAAAGCGATCTTCGTTCAGATGAAGAAAATCAGGAATTTGCAGAAAAACTCAGAGAACAGACGAAAGAGAAAGTCTGCATCGTGAGCGCAAAAACCGGTGCGGGAATCGCAGAACTGAAAGAGTGGATGATCCGTATGGTTCCCGAAGGCTTCGCGGCCGGACGATCACCGGGGATCTGGTATCCGAGGGAGAGGTTGTCCTCCTGGTAATGCCCCAGGACATCCAGCACCCAAAGGTCGCCTGATCCTCCCACAGGTACAGACGATGCGGGAACTGCTGGATAAAAAATGCATTGTTTTAAGTGCCACCACCGACAAACTTGTGGAAGCCATGGACCAGCTGAAAAATCCCCCAAAACTGATCATCACTGACTCCCAGGTCTTCGATTATGTCTACGAACACAAACCTGCAGAAAGCCTGCTGACCTCCTTTTCCGTCCTCTTTGCCGACTACAAAGGCGACCTGGATTACTACAAAGAGGGAGCTAAAAAATTGATGAATCTGTCCGCTAACTCCCGCGTCCTGATCGCCGAATGCTGCACCCATGCACCACTGAAAGAAGACATCGGCAGAGAAAAGATCCCGCGGATGCTGAAGAAAAAATACGGCGAAACCCTGAAAGTAACCGTCGTAAGCGGCACCGACTACCCCCAAAGACCTGACCCCATATGACCTGATCATCCAGTGCGGCGCCTGCATGTTCAACCGCAAATACGTCCTCCACCGCATCCAACAGGCAAAAAACCAGGGCGTGGCAATGACCAACTATGGCGTAGCCATCGCTCAATTAAAAGGTATCTTGGACAAAATTGTCTGCTAAAGTAAAAACAAAAATACTTTTACAAGTCGATCACTGAAAATTTATCTTTCGATGGTCGATTTGTTTATTTGAGGGTAACTATTCAGTAGCCATTGTCCCGCGAGGTGTTTGACATGAATATGTCAAAATCCCGAGACATACAAGTCAAAATGCCATCACCGAAGGTGATTTTTTATGCATTTTGGCTCGTAACTGTGAAGGTACTGAACAGTTACATTTGAGGAAAGAAATTTTATTATTATATTACCATGTAGCGTACCTTTTCGTGTTCCAATACACAGCCCGGAGAAGCCGGATGACAGGACAGTCAGAAAGGCGAGCAACACTTTGTGGGCGGTTAGAGGCGATTTTGAGATCCGACACCTACGTAGACTTTTCGCGAGTGTCAGCTGACACTCGTGAATATTAGTCGGAGTTGGTGGCTAGCTCAAA
>ENA-OQCN01000594-OQCN01000594.1-human-gut-metagenome-genome-assembly--contig:-NODE-594-length-19274-cov-2.096986_pt1 | contig 19274 bp, 20 predicted proteins | sample MGYA00242497_ERZ504576 | MGnify/ENA primary metagenome ERZ504576 (study PRJEB26092, sample SAMD00036296) | human gut metagenome | host: Homo sapiens | study: EMG produced TPA metagenomics assembly of... | reverse complement strand
ATCAGCACTTTGACATTTGTTTGAATCCTCTTTGGCATTTTATATGCCAGGGGGATTTTTTATTTCTTGATCGTTATATTTTTATTCCAGATTTAATATTTCAAAAACTTTAACCCTTTTCTTTAACCAATTCAAATATAAACAAAATAAAAAACTGAAATCATGAGAAATAGTTTAAAAAATTAACAAAAATATAGCGACCTACAAAATAAAGTAAAATTATCTGAAAATTTATCAAAAAGTCTTTCTTTACAAAATGAATAAGATGCTGTATAGTAGGCACAAACAAAGAAAGAAAAAGCCAGAGAGGGCACGGACTGCAAAGACGCAGAACACCTCTCTGGCTTTCTTTGAAAAAAACAGGAGGACCAACATGGAACAGACTAGCAAAACACCTTGGGGAACTACAGAAGGTCTGTATGATCCCAGTTTTGAACATGACAACTGTGGTATTGGTGCAATTGTCAATATTAAAGGAACAAAAACGCATCAGACAGTAGAGGATGCATTAAAGATTGTTGAAAATCTTGAGCATCGTGCCGGTAAGGACGCAGAGGGAAAAACAGGAGATGGTGTAGGTATTTTACTTCAGATTTCTCATCAGTTTTTCTCAGGTGTCTGTAAAGAACTTGGATACGACATCGGTGATGAGAGAGATTATGGTATTGGAATGTTTTTCCTGCCTCAGAACGAGACTGACCGCCGTATGTCGATGAAGATGTTCGAGATTATTGCAAAGAAGGAAGGCGTAACGGTACTTGGCTGGAGAATGGTTCCGGTCACACCGGGTATCTTAGGCTCAAAGGCACTTGACTGCATGCCATGCATCATGCAGTGCTTCTTAAGCGTCCGTCACGTGTGGCAAAGGGTCTTGCATTTGACCGCAAGCTCTATGTCATCCGCCGTATCTTCGAGCAGTCAAATGATAATACCTATGTTGTTTCGCTTTCAAGCAGAACTATCGTTTACAAAGGAATGTTCCTTGTTGGACAGCTTCGCAATTTCTACAACGATTTACAGGATGAAGCTTATGTTTCTGCAATCGCGCTGGTTCACTCCCGTTTCTCTACAAACACAAATCCAAGCTGGCAGCGTGCTCATCCGAACCGCTATATGGTACATAACGGTGAGATCAATACTATCCGTGGCAATGTGGATAAGATGTTAGCCCGTGAGGAAAAAATGGAGTCAGAAGAACTTAAAAACGAAATTTCAAAAGTTCTTCCTGTTGTCGATGATTCAGGCTCAGATTCCGCAATGATGGATAATGTATTGGAATTTTTAATTATGAGCGGCATGCCAATGGCACTTGCTGTCATGATTCTGATTCCAGAGCCATGGATCAATGATAAGTCCATGTCACAGAAGAAGAAGGATTTCTATCAATATTATGCAACTATGATGGAGCCATGGGATGGACCGGCTGCATCGTATTCTCCGATGGTGATCAGCTTGGTGCTGTATTAGACAGAAATGGTCTTCGTCCGAGCCGCTACATCATTACATCTGATGACCGTATGATCTTAACATCTGAGATGGGTACACTTGACATTGATCCGTCAATCGTCGTAAAGAAAGAGCGTCTTCGCCCAGGCCGTATGCTGTTAGTAGACACAGTGAAGGGACGCGTGATTGATGATGAAGAGCTTAAGGGTTATTATGCAGCACGCCAGCCATATGGTGAGTGGCTTGATTCCAATATGGTTCAACTGCGCGATTTAAAGATTCCGAATGTGCGCGTACCAGAGTTTACAAGAGAAGAGATGCTTCGCTTAATGAAAAACTTTGGCTATACATTTGAGCAGCTTCGAAGCATCGTTTTGCCGATGGCAAAGACAGGAACAGAGCCGACAGCTGCAATGGGTCATGATACTCCATTAGCTGTGCTTTCAAAACAGCATCAGCCGCTGTTTTCATATTTTAAGCAGCGTTTCGCACAGGTTACAAACCCGCCGATTGACTCCATCCGTGAGGAGATCGTCACTTCAACTAATCTGTATATTGGATGCGCAGGAAACATTTTAAAGGATACACCTGAAAACTGCAAGATTCTTCGTATCAATGATCCGATCTTAACAGACACTGATTTGCTTAAGATTCGCAACATGAACATCGAAGGCTTCAAGGTAGCGACAGTTCCGATTACTTATTATCGCAGTACTTCCTTAAATAAGGCAATTGATCGCCTATTCATTGATGTTGACCGCGCTCACCACAACGGAGCGAACATTATTATTCTTTCCGACCGTGGCGTAGATGAGAATAGAATTGCAATTCCGTCTCTTTTAGCAGTCTCTGCGCTTAACCATCATCTTGTTGTTACAAAGCAGCGTACCTCTATGTCTGTTATCTTAGAGACAGGAGAGCCAAGAGAAGTTCATCATTTTGCAACACTTCTTGGATTTGGTGCAAGTGCAGTCAATCCGTATCTGGCACATGAGGGAATCAAGTATCTTGTTTCCAGCCATATGCTTGACAAGGATCCTTATGCAGCAATCGACGATTACAACAAGGCTGTTTTAAATGGTATTGTAAAGATTGCAGCAAAGATGGGTATTTCCACTATTCAGTCATATATCAGCTCCAAGATTTTTGAGGCAATTGGTCTTGATAAGGATCTGGTAGACAAATATTTCCCAGGAACAGTTTCTCGTATCGAGGGCATCAGCTTAAAGGATATTGAGGATGATATTGAGAGCTGGCATGCAACAGCATTTGATCCGCTTGGACTTGGCGTAGATCTGACACTTGACAGCGTTGGTGCTCATAAGGAAAGAAGCGGTAAGGAGGAGCATCTGTATAATCCGCTTACTATTCATATGCTGCAGGAAGCAACAAGAACAGGAAATTATGAACTGTTTAAAAAGTACTCAGAGAGTCTTCGTGATGATGGAAATCCGATGAGTCTTAGAAGTCTTATGGAATTTAAATTCCCTGAGGATGGAGGCATTCCGATTGAGGAGGTTGAGGGTGTTGACAGCATCGTAAGACGTTTCAAGACAGGTGCTATGTCCTATGGTTCTATCTCTCAGGAGGCACATGAGACACTTGCAATCGCAATGAATACTCTTCATGGAAAGAGCAACAGCGGTGAAGGCGGTGAGGCGTTAGAGCGTCTTACAATCGGCAAGGACGGACTGAATCGTTCATCAGCAATCAAGCAGGTTGCTTCAGGTCGTTTTGGCGTTACAAGCCGCTATCTGACGAGCGCAAAGGAAATTCAGATTAAAATGGCACAGGGCGCAAAGCCTGGCGAGGGTGGTCATCTGCCGGCAGGAAAGGTGTATCCGTGGATTGCAAAGACAAGACATTCAACACCTGGAGTTGCACTTATTTCTCCGCCGCCGCATCATGATATTTATTCAATCGAGGATTTGGCACAGCTGATCTATGATTTAAAGAATGCAAATGATCAGGCACGAATTTCAGTAAAGCTTGTATCAGAGGCAGGTGTTGGAACTGTTGCAGCAGGTGTTGCAAAGGCAGGTGCACAGGTTATTCTTGTGTCAGGCTATGACGGTGGAACAGGAGCCGCACCGAGAAACTCAATCCATGATGCTGGTCTTCCTTGGGAGCTTGGTGTAGCAGAAACACATCAGTCCTTAATAATGAATGGTCTTCGTGACCGTGTTATCTTAGAGACAGATGGAAAGCTTATGAATGGTCATGATGTAGTAGTTGCTGCTCTTCTCGGTGCAGAAGAGTATGGCTTTGCAACGGCACCGCTTGTTACAATGGGCTGTGTCATGATGCGTGTCTGCAACCTTGATACCTGTCCTGTTGGTGTGGCTACACAAAATCCAGAGTTAAGAAAAAACTTCCGTGGAAAGCCAGAGTATGTAATCAACTTTATGCGTTTCGTTGCTCAGGAAATGCGTGAATATATGGCAAAACTTGGTGTGCGCACTGTTGATGAGCTTATTGGCCGTACTGATCTTTTATACCAGAGAAAGGATTTTGCAAATAAGAGAGCAAATGAGGTCGATCTGCACCGCATCCTTGATAATCCGTATAGTGATGCATCAGTAGCAGGCTATTATCATAAGAATGTATATGATTTTGAGCTAGAAAAAACACTTGATAAGAGTGTACTTATTAAAAAGCTTATGCCGTCTGTAAAGAGCAGTCATGCAAAAGCAATTGATATTCATGTAGGCAATGTAAATCGTGCATTTGGTACGCAGCTTGGTGCTGAGATAACAAGACTTCATCCAGACGGGCTGCCAGAGGATACAATTACTGTTCATGCACAGGGAAGCGGCGGACAAGCTTTGGTGCATTTATACCTAAGGGTCTTACAATGACACTTGAAGGAGACAGCAATGACTACTTTGGCAAAGGACTTTCAGGTGGAAAGCTTGTCGTATTCCCACCAAAGAAGGCAGCATTCAAGCCAGATGAAAACATCATTATTGGAAATGTTGCGCTTTATGGTGCGACAAGCGGAAAGGCATTTATCGAAGGTGTGGCAGGTGAGCGTTTTGCTGTAAGAAACTCTGGTGCAATTGCTGTTGTTGAAGGTGTGGGTGATCATGGCTGTGAATATATGACAGGCGGCCGCGTTGCCATCCTTGGACCGACGGGAAAGAACTTTGCAGCTGGTATGAGCGGCGGTATTGCTTATGTGCTTGATGAGCACAATGATCTCTACACAAGACTTAATAAGTCACTGATCAGTATTGAGGAGCTTGCAAATAAGTACGATGTACAGGAATTAAAGGAGATGATCACAGAGCATGCAAAAACAACAGGCTCTGCAAAAGGAAGTATATCCTAGAACACTTCTCCGAGTATCTGCCAAAGTTTAAGAAGATTATCCCTAATGATTATAAGCGTATGCTTAATGCCATCGTTCAGATGGAGGAGAAGGGCTTAAGCAGCGAACAGGCACAGATCGAGCATTCTATGCAAATGCCGGAAGAAAATAAAGGAGGAGAAGACAATGGGAAAGCCAACAGGATTTATGGAATATGCCAGAGAAGATGCCCCGGCTTCTTCACCAAAGGCAAGAATCCAAAACTATAATGAATTTCACGAGGAGCTGTCTGAAACTGAGAGAAAACAGCAGGCAGCCAGATGTATGGACTGCGGTGTGCCGTTTTGTCAGTATGGAAAAATGATTTCTGGTATGGCAAGCGGCTGCCCACTTAACAATCTAATTCCAGAGTGGAATGATCTTTTATATACTGGAAATATGGTACAGGCATTTAATCGCCTGACAAAGACAAATTGCTTCCCGGAGTTTACGGGAAGAGTTTGTCCGGCACTATGCGAGGCAGCCTGCACATGCAATTTAAATGGAAAGCCAGTTACAACAAAGGCAAACGAGCTGTCCATCATTGAGAATGCATATGAAAACGGATATCTGGCGCCAAATCCGCCGAAGACACGCACAGGAAAGCGTGTTGCAGTTGTAGGCTCTGGTCCATCTGGTCTGTCAGCTGCCTACTGGTTAAATAAGAGAGGCCATGAAGTTACTGTGTATGAGCGTTCAGATCGTCCAGGCGGCCTTTTGATGTACGGAATCCCGAATATGAAGCTGGAAAAGCGTTTTGTAAAGCGCCGCGTGGAACTTATGAAGGCAGAAGGCATTCATTTTCTGACTGGTGTGAATGTAGGAAAGGATATAAGTGCAGAGGATCTTAAATCACAATACGACAGCGTGATTTTAGCGTGTGGTGCATCAAATCCAAGAGATATTCAGGCAGAGGGAAGAGATGCAGAGGGTATTTATTTTGCAGTTGATTATCTGTCACGCACGACAAAAAGTTTGCTTGATTCTAATCTTGCAGATGGAAATTATATCTCTGCAAAGGATAAGCATGTCGTTGTCATCGGCGGCGGTGATACTGGAAATGATTGCGTAGGAACTGCAATTCGTCAGGGCTGTGCATCTGTTACACAGTTAGAGATGATGCCGCAGCCGCCGCTCACACGTGCCGCAAATAATCCGTGGCCAGAGTGGCCAAGAGTCTGCAAGACAGATTATGGTCAGGAAGAAGCAATTGCCGTATTTGGTTCAGATCCTCGTATCTACAAGACAACCGTAAAGGAGTTTGTAAAGGATGCAGACGGAAAGCTTTGCGGACTGATTTGCGTGAAACTCGAATCAAAAAAGGATGAAGCAACAGGACGCATGATGATGGTGCCTGTAGAGGGCAGTGAATTTGCACTCGAAGCCGAGCTTGTACTTATCGCAGCAGGCTTCCTTGGCTGCCAGAGCTATGTGTCTGACGCATTTGGCGTAGAGCTGACACCAAGAACAAATGTAAAAACAGCGCCAGATTCATATGAAACTTCTGAGCCTGGCGTATTCACAGCAGGTGATATGCACCGTGGACAATCGCTTGTTGTGTGGGCGATCCGCGAAGGCAGAGAAGCAGCGAGGGCAGTCGACGAAAGCTTAATGGGATATACGAATCTCGAGTAAAGTGCATGCGTCTCATCACCATTTACGTAATAATGACAACTATATAGCTCTTGTATTAAGGGTAGACCTAATTAAGGTCTGCCCTTATTGTATTATTTTTTGCCTTCCACTTGTAATTGTTTTTCATATGCGATACAATAAATGATATTGAGTGTAAATTATTCATTTAAGTAGAAAACAGCAAAAAAACGGAGGAATAATGCATGTCAAAAGTAATTATGATTCAAGGCACGATGTCAAATGCAGGAAAAAGTCTGCTTGCGGCAGGACTTTGCTGTATTTTTAAGCAGGATGCTATCGGGTGGCACCGTTTAAGTCACAAAACATGGCATTAAACTCCTTTATTACAAAGGATGGCTTTGAGATGGGACGTGCTCAGGTAGTTCAGGCAAGAGCAGCAGGGATAGAGCCATCCGTTTATATGAATCCAATTTTATTAAAGCCAGTAAGTGACATGGGGTCACAGGTGATTGTAAATGGAAAGCCAGTCTCCAATATGCCGGCACGAAAATATTTTGCCTACAAAAAGCAGCTGATTCCTGATATTATTCATGCTTTTAAGAAGCTAGAGGAACAGGCAGATATCATCGTAATCGAGGGTGCAGGAAGTCCGGCTGAGATTAATTTAAAGGCAGATGATATAGTCAACATGGGTTTAGCAAAGCTGTAGGTGCACCTGTGCTTTTAGCTGGTGATATCGACAGAGGCGGAGTGTTTGCTCAGCTTCTTGGTACTCTTATGCTTCTTGAGCCAGATGAAAAAGAGCTGGTAAAGGGTCTTATCATCAATAAATTCAGAGGAGATAAGACAATTTTAGATCCAGGAATTGTGATGCTTGAAGAGCGTGGTCATGTGCCGGTAGCAGGCGTCATTCCATATATGAAGGTGGCAATCGAAGAGGAAGACAGCCTAAGTGAAAAGCTAGAGCAAAGCCAAAAGGGACTGATTGATCTTGCAGTAATTCGTCTTCCGCGAATGTCAAATTATACCGATTTTGATGTGTTTGAGCAGCTTTCGGGAGTAAGCGTGCGCTACGTACATAATGTAAGAGAGCTAGAAACACCAGACTGCATTTTCCTTCCAGGAAGCAAAAATACAGTTGGTGATCTTTTGTGGATGCGTCAAAGCGGAATAGAGGCAGCAGTTAAAAAGCTGTCTGCAACAACACCGATCGTTGGCATTTGTGGTGGCTTTCAGATGCTGGGCGAGTCGATTGCTGATCCATTTGGCGTCGAGCAGGGAATGGATGCGCCGGGAATGGGACTTCTTCCGATTCAGACGACTCTCACAAAAGAAAAGACGAGATTACAGGTGACAGGAACAATTGATCATTTGAGTGGAGTCTGGTCCTGCTTAAATGGCAGTCCATATGAGGGCTATGAGATTCATATGGGAAAGTCAACAGCCGTCAATGCTACAAGCTCAAAAGAGAAAAAAGTAGGTCAGTCCCAAAAGCAGCCATCTAGTGATCTTCCAACTGTGGTATGCAGCGAGAATGGTATGGTGTGCGGCAGCTATGTTCATGGTCTGTTTGATGAAGGCGATCTTGCATGGAAGCTTGTAAAGATGCTTGCAGACAAAAAGAATGTGACATTAGAGGCACTGCAGAGTGGCTTTGATTATAAAAAGTTTCAGGAGTCACAATATGATTTATTGGCAGACACCATTCGCCAGCATATGGACATGGATTTTGTATACAGCATTTTACGGGAAGCAAAAATTTAACTTGCGCTGAAAGAAAGGATTAAAGTCATCTATATATGGAAGCAATTAAGTTTTTAAGAGAAAAATATAAAATTACACCGCCGGATCAATCAATGTATGATGCAGTAAAAGCAAACTGGGATGGAGTGGCAAAGCCGCTTGACGGGCTAGGCTGGTTCGAGCATGTTACATCACAGATTGGTGCTATAGAGGATAGCACCGATGTATGTATTTCTAAGAGGGCAGTTATTGTGATGTGTGCTGATAATGGTATTGTTAAGGAAGGCATCAGTCAGTCAGGGCAGGAAGTTACGCTTGCCGTTGCACAGTCAATGGGAAGGCATGAATCGAGCGTTTGCCGTATGGCATCAGCATCACATACAGATGTTGTTCCAGTAGATATTGGAATAGCAGCTTCATGTAAAATAGATGGTGTGTTAGATGAAAAAATTGCCTGTGGTACGCGAAACTTTGCAAAAGAGCCTGCCATGACAGAAAAAGAGACATTAGATGCGATTGATACAGGCGTGCGCCTTGTAAAGCAGTGTAAGGAAAATGGCTATCAGATACTCGCAACAGGAGAGATGGGTATAGGAAATACGACAACAAGCAGTGCAGTGACAGCGCACTTCTTCACAGGTTAGCCAGTGAGACGGCAGGAAGAGGAGCTGGATTAAACGATAAGGGTCTAAGCAGAAAAAACAGGTCATTCAAGAGGCAATTGACAGATACGATCTATATAAGGCAGATGCATTTACTGTGCTTCAGACTGTTGGCGGCTTTGATATTGCAGGTTTGACAGGAGTTTTTATAGGAGGTGCAATGTATCATGTGCCTATTGTTTTGGACGGTCTAATAAGCGGTGCAGCAGCACTTCTTGCAAAGCGTATTATTCCTGGTACAGAGCATTTTATGATAGCATCTCATCTGGGAAAAGAGCCGGCGGCAAAGGCAATTTTAAAAGAAATAGGGATCAAGCCAGTCATCCATGGAGATCTGCGCTTGGCGAAGGAACAGGTGCAGTTATGGTATTTTCGCTTCTTGATCTTGCAATGTCAGTATATAATGGTCGTACAGATTTTTCACGTCTGGAGATGGCACCATATGAACGTCTTAGTTAAAAAGGAAAGGCAAATAAAATGATTTATCTTGTAACAGGCGGAAGCGGCAGCGGAAAATCAGCTATGCAGAGTCATTGCTGTCTGGGTTTGAAAATATCAGAAGCCGCTATTATATTGCCACGATGCAGGTATATGGAGAAGAAGGCAAAAAAAGGTAGAGCGCCATAGAAGGCTGCGTGCAGGAAAAGGGTTTATTACATCAGAGCAGACGGTGCAGATTGAACAGGCATTGAAAAAATTTAAAGACAGTGATAAGATGTCATATGCAGCACTTGTTGAATGTGTGTCTAATCTTACTGCCAATGAAATGTTCGACGAAAATGGACAGCGAAGCGAGGACGAAGTTGTAAGGCGTGTTGTGTCTGGATTAAAAGTGCTGTCACAGTCAGTGCGTGAGCTTGTCATCGTGACAAACAATGTGTTTGACGATGGAATCACATATGATGAATCTACAATGGCTTATATACGTGCACTGGCGCGCATAAATATTGAGCTTGCTGCGTGGGCAGATGAGGTCACAGAAGTTGTGGCGGAATGCCTGTCATGTGGAAAAAGTAAGATGATCATAAAAATAGAGTAATTAACAAAGGATTATAAAAATGAATCTATGTAAAAAAATCGGAAAATCAATTGCAATTGCTTTTTCTATGTATTCCAAAATTCCTATGGTGCAGTTTGAGTGGAAGGAAGAAGATATGCGCTATTCAATGTGTTTCTTTCCTCTTGTTGGAATTGTAATAGGACTGTTATCATGGTGCTGGTGGCTTTTTTGTCGGCAATTTGGCATTGGAAAAATGTGTTTTGCATTTGTTGGCCTGGCAATCATTCTTTTGGTGACAGGCGGTATTCATATGGATGGCTATATGGATACGATGGATGCGCTTCATTCTTATGGAAGCCGCGAGAAAAAGCTAGAAATCTTAAAGGATTCTCATATTGGTGCATTTGCCGTGATTATGACTGTTCTTTATGTGCTGATAGCAGCAGGTGCATATTCTGAGATTAAAAATTACTCAGTTATGGCATCATTTTGCGGTGCATATTTTTTGTCGCGTATTTTCAGTGCAATTGCAGTTGTCTCATTTCCGTGTGCAAAAAAAGAAGGAACGTTATATATGTTTGCAGATGCGGCACAGGAGAAAATAGTAAAGAGAAGCCTGTATGGAGAGTTAGCGCTTTGCGCATTATGGCAAATTTTGATGGATCCAAAGGCAGGTATTATGCAGCTTATATGTGCTTTGGCAGTGTTTGGCTATTACTATTATAAGAGCAAAAAGGAATTTGGCGGCATCACAGGTGATCTCGCCGGATATTTTGTAACGCTGTGTGAGGGTGCACTGATGGTTATGGCGGCAATTGCCTGCTTATAAGAAAGGATATTTTCATGGAACTATATATAGGCGGTTTCGCACAAGGAAAGCTTGAATATGTGAAGTGCAGATGCAACGAAAATCAAAAGACAGAGAATTTTTTTGTAAAGGTGATTGACTGCGCAGATTCACATTATAAAAAAATGCTTTTAGAAACAGAATGTGATGTATTAATCTTAAATCATCTTCATCTGTGGGTTAGGGATTTATTAGATGAGGGTATGGAGGAAGAGAAAATACAGACGACAATTCTTTCTTGGATTAAGAGTAATCCTGATGCAATTGTAATTTGTGATGAGCTTGGAAACGGTATTGTGCCGATAAAAAAGCAAGAGCGCGTCTGGCGTGAGCAGACAGGGCGGCTTATGATAGAGCTTGCAAAGCAGGCAGAAAGGGTGGAACGTATATTATGTGGACTAGGACAGCGACTGAAATGACAATCACACTGTATATTATCCGCCATGGGGCCACGAAGTCCAACAAGCGTCACGCCTATCTTGGAAATACAAATGAGCCATTATCAAATGAAGGAGGAGAGCAGATTATTTTTTATAATGAAGCTGGAAAATATCCAAAAGAAAAAGATAATCTTCTTATTTTCTCAAGTCCAATGCTTCGCTGCCTTCAGACAAAGGATATTTTGTACCCGGATACAAGAGCCATTTTACTTCCTGAATGGAAGGAGATTGACTTTGGACGCTTTGAAGGAAAAAAATTATCAGGATTTAAATGGAGATCCTGATATCAGCGCTGGATAGATAGCGGCGGTGTGACTGCATTTCCTGGCGGAGAAAGCGTGATGAATTTGTGAAAAGATCAATGGCAGGACTTGAATGGTGCATAGCATGTATGGAAGATTATAAACAAAAAAGTGCAGTCTGTAATTGTTCACGGTGGCACGATCATGGCTATAATGAGCAGCCTTACAGGCGGTGATTATTATGACTATCAGGTAAAAAATGGTCAGGGCTATGAAATTGAGCTGTCGATAAAAAACAACAATGTGCAGTTAGAAAAGCTGACACCAATTGCAATGGAAGAGGCAGAGGAAAAAGACAAATGACAATAACATTACATATGCTGGCATTTGTCAGCGGTTTTTTGCTTGATTGTTTGTTCGGTGATCCATATTGGATGCCGCATCCTGTGCGTTTTATGGGAAATCTTATTAGTTTTCTTGATAAAAAGCTGATGGGAGAAAAGCATAAGGGTGAAGAAAAAAAGGCCGATGCCAAAAATAGTACAGGTATAAAAGATGATGCAACAATACGAAGTGAGCGCAGAAAAGGAATACTTCTTGTAATCTGTGTGTTGGCAGCGACAGCTATTGTCTCAGGAATCATCTTTTGGGGAGCTTACGCAATTCATCCAATTGCTGGTTTTGTAGTCGAAGCAATTATGACATATCAGATTTTGGCGGCAAGATGTCTGCAAAAAGAGAGTACAAAGGTATACACCGCGTTGAAAAGAAATGATCTGCCAGGCGCACGCTATGCCGTTTCCATGATTGTAGGACGAGATACAAATGTCTTAGATGAGGCAGGTGTGGCGCGTGCTGCAGTAGAGACAGTGGCAGAGAGTACATCTGATGGTGTGATTGCACCTATGCTTTACACGGCACTTGGCGGCCAGTGTTTGGTATGATTTATAAAGCAGTCAATACGATGGATTCAATGGTAGGCTATAAAAGCAGCCGTTATCTGTATTTTGGCCGTGCAGCAGCAAAATTAGATGATGCTGTCAATTGGGTTCCTGCAAGAATCAGTGCACTTCTTTTAATTGCAGGAAGCGCTTTTCTTAGTGTGACTAAGATTTTTGGCAAAGAAAAAGTAGTATATAATACTAAAGATGCATGGCATATCTGGAGAAGAGATGCCAAAAAACATGCAAGTCCAAACTCCGGACATACAGAAGCTGCATGCGCAGGTGCACTTGGCATTCGTCTAGCAGGTGACACCATTTATGGCAGTAAAGTCATTAAAAAGCCATATATCGGTGATGATAAAAGGGCAGTTTTGCCAGATGATATCTGCCGCTGCAATTATCTGATGTATGCGGCTGCAGTTCTTGGAGAGGTAATCTGCGTAGTATTGATGATATTACTAAAATTCACAGGATAACAATCTGGTATCAAAGGGGGCAAGAATGGACAAGCATACAGAAAAAAGCGTACACGGCGGAGATGTATATCGTAATCAGGTAGAGCTTGATTTTTCAGTAAACATAAATCCATTTGGTATGCCAGATGGTGTTAAAAAAGCACTTAGCGATGCCATTTTTTTATGTACTCAATATCCAGATGAAAAAGTTTCAAAGCTTAGTGAAGCAATGGCGAAAAAGCTTGATGTGCTGCAAGAATGTCTTCTATTTGGAAATGGTGCATCAGAGCTTTTTGTGGCGATTATCCATGCAAGAAAGCCAAAGACTGTACTTGTGCTTGCACCGTCCTTTTCAGGCTATGAGCACTCAGCAGCATGCGAGGACTGTCAGGTACGCTATTATTATCTGAAAAAAGAAGATAATTTTGAGCTGACAGAGCATTTTGTTCAGGAATTGATCCAACAGATAAAAGCGCACGAAGCGCCAGATTTGATTTTTCTTGCAAATCCTAATAATCCAACAGGAGCATGTATTTCATTTGATATTCTCTCACAGATAGTTTTTCTTTGCTGTGAACATAGAATTACATTGGTGATTGATGAATGTTTTATTGAATTTACGAAGCGTCAAAATGAAAGCCTTATCAAAACTGCGATTCATTCACAGTATTTGATTGTTGTGCGTGCATTTACAAAGATATACGGGATACCGGGTGTGCGCCTAGGCTATCTGGCGACATCTGAAAAAATGGTGGAATGTTTGAAAAGACAGCTCCCAGAGTGGAATGTATCGCTCTTAGCACAGTATGCGGGAGCAGCGGCACTACAGGAAGATGAGTTTGTACAGAAAACATCAGAATATGTAGAAAAACAGAGGGAATACCTTACAGAAAAGCTTCGTTTGCTCGGTCTTACTGTGTGGCAGGGGGAGGCAGATTATTTGCTTTTTTATTCAGAGAAGAATCTATATGAAATGCTGCTAAAGAAAAAAATGCTGATTCGGGACTGCAGTAATTATAAAGGACTTGAATCAGGGTATTATCGTATTGCAGTAAAAAAACAAGAGGAAAATGATCGTTTAATAGATGCATTAGAAGAAGTACTGTCAGACGAGAATATAAAATAAAACACCGCTATTGTCGGGGAAAACAGGGAGGAAATAAAAAATGGGAATAACGGCGAAAGGAAAGAAAAATGCAGGTTTGCTGACAGAAGGTTCAATAGCAAAGGGAATTTTATCATTTGCTATTCCATTATTTTTAGGCCAGCTATTGCAGCAGTTTTACAATGTGGCAGATGCATGGGTTGTAGGAAATTTTGCAGATAACGATTCATTTGCAGCAGTCAGCTCAGCAGGAAGTCTAACCTTTTTAATTATTGGATTTTTCAATGGAATTGCCATTGGAGGCGGCGTTGTTATTTCAAATATTTGGTGCACGTGATGAAAAAAGCGTGGAAGTTGCCATTCATACAAACTTTTTATTTGGACTTATCGCATCAGCCCTTTCTACAATTGTAGGACTTATTTTGATTCCAGTTTTGCTTCGTCTGATGCAGACACCAGAGAATGTGCTTCCGGCATCACTATTGTATCTACGTGTATATTTCGCAGGCGTATCAACTATTATCATGTATAATATTGGTATGTCAATCATGAGAGCGCTTGGTGATAGCCTTCATCCGCTGTATTATCTGTTTATTTCATCTGTAATCAATGTAGTGCTTGATTTATTATTTGTTGCTGTGTTCCACTGGGGTGTAGCGGCGCAGCAGCGGCAACAATCATTGCGCAGGGTGTAAGTGCAGTAATGTGCATTTATCGTATGTGTAAAATGGAGGGAGTTGCACGTCTTGATTTTAAAAAGCTTCACTATAATGGTCCTATGATGAATGAGGTAATAACACAGGGTCTTCCGACAGGTATTCAAAATTCTGTTATCAGTATTGGAAATATCGTTATTCAGAAAAATATCAATTCATTTGGATCATTTGCAATGGCCGGTGTTGGTGCATATAGTAAGCTTGAGGGATTTGCATTTCTCCCAATTACCTGTATGTCTATGGCACTTCCTACATTTATCAGCCAAAATCTTGGCGCGAAGGAGTATAACCGTGCAAAGAAGGGTGCTGTATTTGGAATTATCACAGGCGTCGCTGTGGCAGAGCTGATTGGAATTGGCTTCTATATTGGAATTGAGCCGCTTCTTCGTTTTTTTGTAGATGAGGAACAATCCGTTTCATATGGAGAAATGCATGCGCATGTGACAACGCTGTTTTTCTGCCTGCTTGCTTTCTCACATTGTGCAGCAGGTGTTCTTCGAGGCTGTGGAAAATCAATCATTCCTATGGCAGCAATGCTCGCCTTCTGGTGTGGACTTAGAATCGTCTATGTGACAACAGCACTGGAGTTTATACCAAAATTTACAATGATCAGCTGGGCTTACCCGCTGACCTGGAGCTGCAGCAGCATTGTATTTTTACTGTTTTTTAATTTTCTCAGATTGGACGCATGCATTTGAAAAAAAGGCGGCAAAGAGCAAAGTAATTAAATAAAAAAGCACAGGCACAAGGCAGATGTCTTGTACCTGTGTTTTTTATTTGATGTCTTTGATATCGTAAGGAGTGCTTTGGTAAACATAGAAGTTTAGCCAATTAGAATATAAGAGCTGTCCTGTAGAGCGCCAGGTGACAACTGGTGCCTTTGTCGGATCATCATCTGGAAAATAGTTGATTGGAAGATCAACGCTTGTAAGACCTTTTTCCATATCACGATTATACTCAAGTGCAAGAGTATTGGCATCATATTCGGCATGACAGGTGACAAAGAACTGTCTGCTGTCTTTTGTCTTAGCAATGGCAAGACTGCCTTCTTTTGTAAGAGCCATTATCTCAAGCTCTGGTACGGCTGCTACATCAGAAACATTCACATCTGTTGCGCGGGAATGAGGTGCAAGAAATTCATCATTAAAACCGCGAAATAACGGTGATGTCTTCTTTAAAATCTGATGTGGAAAGATGCCAAACAGTTTCTTGTTAAGATCAAATTTTTTAATGCCGTAGTGATAGTAGAGTCCGGCATAAGCTCCCCAACACAGATGGAATGTACAGTGAACGTGTGTCTTTGTCCATTCCATGATTTTGCAGACCTCATCCCAGTAGGCAGTTTTCTTCATATGGCACATAGTCAAGCGGTGCACCAGTGATAATCATGCCGTCATAACGGCGATCCTTGATCTGGTCAAAGGTGTAGTAAACTGTTTTAAATGTTCAGGATCTGTGTGTGTGGAAGTGTAACTTGCTGTCTGTAAAAAGTCAACACATATCTGAAGTGGTGTGTTGGAGAGCTTACGCAGAAGCTGTGTTTCAGTAATAATTTTTGTTGGCATCAGATTCAAAATCAAAACATTAAGCGGACGTATATCCTGATGCATCGCACGGTGTTCAGTCATAACAAATATATTTTCAGCTTCCAGTATGGCATGAGCTGGAAGCGAATCGGGTATTCGAATAGGCATAACAAATTTTCTCCTCTCAAATGATTAACATCAAAATAGTAGCGCAGTTTGGAGGAAAAGTCAATGGCGGACGCTAATTCAAGTTTGACTATCGACAACCAAAAGGGTTGATGGTATAATAATTTAAAAAAATCGTTAACGAAAGAAAGGATATCAGATGGAACTAAAATGTACGCTGCAATATTCAAATCCACATGTTATAAGGCAGATTGCGGTACCAGAAAAAATCACCCTACAGCAATTGTATAGGGTGATTTGTGTATGTGTGGATATGGATACACCTGGTTTTGATACCTTATTTTTTAAAGATGGAGTTCAATTAAAGAAAACACAACAAGTTGATGAAATTATGCTTAGTGAGTCTGTGCCTGATTCAGAAAAAATGTTGTCATGTATCGTTAAAAAAAATGATAAAGTATGCTGGGAGTGGCGTATTGAACTTGTTTCAAAAGAAAACAGACTTTCTAGACGAAAAAACAGTCCAATATCCAATACTACTGCGTTTTCAGGGAACAAATATTGGGAATGGGAGAAAAAGAAGTAGCAGAATTTAATCGCTATTCAAATAGCTGGTACAGCTTACAGGATTTGCAGGTTCAGAAACAGTCTGTTAATTTAAAGTCATTAATTACTTTTTAGTGAGTTTGGGGTATCGAAAGAAAATCATGCATCTGGTAAAAAAGGTATTGAACTTGATTCGTCCACACTTGTGCAGATGAAAGTTGTTTGGACAGTTTAAAACAAATGAGGGTAGATGAGCTAAAAGAAATTGAAAAAATTTAGATATGAACCATCCGACCAATATTCAAAAGGGAAAAGAGCTGAACTAATCTTGCAGGATTATATAGAAAAACCAGATGTTATGTTGCATATTTTTGAACAGATTAGTTTGACTGAATTTGATGTATTTTTAAAACTGTATGCTTCAGGTGGAACGGTTTCAAGAAGTATCGAAGACTATTTGGAATATGAAACGTTAGAGAAATACGGATTGGTTTCTATTGATGTAGATTATAGCGGTTCTATCACAGTTGATATGAGTATTGAACTTGCAATGGGAGCAGGCAAATTTATGAAAGAGCCAGAAAAAAGTTCGCTTCGAAATTTTCAGGTTGCACAGGCTGTAATTGCTGCATGCGTGAATCTATACGGATTTGCCAGTTATTGGCACTACAGTGCGTTAATTGATGCCAATTATAAAAAAATCATAGCGCAAGAGGCAAAAAAACAATATTGGGATATGTTTGCTGAACGGGCAAAAGAAGGACGATGGCGATATATGTGGTCAAGTGTCTCAAATGTATTTTTTAAACCTACAAGTGACCAGGATTGGATCATACAGCAGGTGAAAAAGAACTTTGAGAGATTCCTTATTATATACCAGGTGGAGAGGAGATAAAATTACTGCAGTTTGATGGAATTGATTATTCTCTGCCTAGTTATAAGATGTTTTTTTCTGTGTTGGTCGATAACTGCAGGAGATTTGAAGATGAAAATAAATTAGTCACAGAGATGATGCTGCAATGTATTAATGGTGAGAGTCAAGAAGGTGTATATAATCACAGACATTGTTTTATAAATGGAACAGCCAGTGTGAAAATTTTAGGAGATGCATTTGAAAAGCTAGAGGCAACGATAAGGCGTCCACAATATTATGGTCATACGAAGAATGAGTTTATGCGGCTTACAGGAGGAATAACAAAGTGAGTTATAATATAAAAAATGCACTTGCGGACTTCAAAAAAGAAGATTTGGCAGATGGAATGATCGATATATTGAAGGATAGCACAAGGACACTGGAGAAAACAAAGGAAAATGGATTTTTAAAGCTGAGCTTAAAAATGCAGAGAACAAGCATTTACAATGCAGTAGTTTGGCTTGATGAGAAAAATGGTGAGCTTGTAAAGACAGCTTGCAGGTGTGGTCATTTTCAAAAACAATATTTTTGCTGCGAGCATGTGGCAGCGGTGGTGATGCAGTATATTGTAGAGATATATGGTCAAGATGTGGTTAAGCAGTCTGAGATTTCCTTTAATGCTTCAGAAAACAAATGTAGAAGATCCATTTATTCCAGGAATTTTAAAAAGCACCGATGCAGAAATGATGGAAATTCTAAAGGAAAACTTCTTCAAAAACGGGCATTGCCAGTTGAACAGACTGTAAAACAGCCGCTTTCAATGCAGGCAAAATGCTGTATTGGTGAATGCAAGAATGGTCTTTTATTGGAGCTTCGCGTTGGTGAGGCGAGAACATATGTGATACGAAATCTGAATGAGTTCTTTTATAAATGGACAGAGAAAAGGAAAATTGAACTGGGAAAATATATGGAATTTATTCCAGATGAAAATCTGTTTGACGAAAACGGACGTAAAATTATTCGATTTTTCTTAGAGGAATATTTAACAGAACAGGCTTCAGGAAAGACAAATTATTCTTATTATGCTTCGGCTAGTCAGCAGGTAAGATCTGTTTCCATTTTTGGAAGCCGCATTGATTCCTTTATGGATACTATTGCTGCAAATGGCGTATATTTGCTTTCAGATGAAAAGAAAAATATATTTTATGATGAGCAGTTCTATAGTCCTAAGATCAAAGTTGCAAAACTTACATATGGAGCGACTGTGAGGGCTGAGCGATATCATATTTTATGTGAGAGTCTTGAGTATAGCTATGTCTTGTCAGGTGATACCATATATCGTATGAAAAAACCAGATATGGCTGTACAGAAGATTCTTGAACTGTGCCAGAGTAAGAAAGAGCTTTTTATATCAGATAAGGATCTGCCGGCAGTCACAAGAGATGTGTTATCAAATCTTAAAGACGCGGCAGTAATCACCTATACTGGCATGGATCCTGATAAATATTTGCCTCCAAAGCCGACAATTGCTTTGTACCTAGATTCTCCGCAGGAAAATATGATTACATGTGATGTGGCAGCCATTTATGGTGAGAAAAAGTATCATGTTTATGGAAAGGAGCGTTACAGCCAAAAGCGAAACTTCACAGAGGAGCATAGATTAGCAGAGATAATCCAG
>ENA-OQCN01000592-OQCN01000592.1-human-gut-metagenome-genome-assembly--contig:-NODE-592-length-19298-cov-5.759115_pt1 | contig 19298 bp, 19 predicted proteins | sample MGYA00242497_ERZ504576 | MGnify/ENA primary metagenome ERZ504576 (study PRJEB26092, sample SAMD00036296) | human gut metagenome | host: Homo sapiens | study: EMG produced TPA metagenomics assembly of... | reverse complement strand
GAGGGCCTGTTGGTACGCACGTCACATTTCCAATGTGGACAGGTGCGAGGGAAGGCGATCTCAGAGTTCCGAAGCCCGAACGCCCTCCCTCGCGCTCCCACCCCGTTGGCACGGAACTCGTGTTACATCTTCGATGTGTAACACTATTGACTTTTGTCTGTATGCTTCGGTATTCAATATGGAACGTTATGCCGAAGATGTTCCTCACGTCACACTATTCTGACCGTATCGTTATACCAATACCGTCTCACCCCCACACTACTTCCCACAACGCAGGACAGGGCGCGAATCGCGTCCGCATCCGTCCTTCACCGAATTGATTACCAGCCGTGGAGCTGGGGTCTGTCCGGGCAACTCTGCAGGAGGGTCGAAACTACTTGGGCTGCGGGGATCGGCGTTATTTTCAAAAATCCTGCTGTTTGAGCGCAGCGAGTTCAGGATTTTGGAAATGGTTTTAGCGATCCACGGAGTCCTAGTAGTTTCCCCCGACGAAGCCCTGCCCGGACAGACCCCAGCTCCACGGCGTACGTTCGTTAATAACCACAAAAAAAGCAGGTAGCTCCGCACTGCTCCTGCTAATCTTCACTATTCACACTCGCTCACTTCATATTAGCGAATCTCTCCACAGCCTTAGTAAAACTCTCTATCGTCTTATCCGGATCTCCATGGGTGATTCCATCCCGTATACAATGATGGATATGGCCCTCCAAAACAACCTGTCCCACCTTATGCAAGGCCGACTTTGCCGCATTTATCTGAGAAAGAATATCCTCACACGGAATATCCTCATCTACCATCCGATCAATAGCCTGTACCTGTCCAACAATCTTCTTCAGTCTTCTGTGAAGGTTATCCGCATCCATACACTGCTTCATACTACTCCCCCCATTATGCAAAGTTCATTTCATTTATTATTTTAAAGGCCTCTAACTTTCTTGTCAAGTTTTTCTCACACCCAAACATTTTTCCGGAAAGACAAAAAGCCCAGGACATACCATCTCAGTCTGTCCCGGACATTTTCCACTGCGTACACTCTCAGTCAGAGCCTCGCCGCCTTTGCGATACCACTCCTTAACAAACGTATCAAAATAGCTCACAGGCTTTTTCCCCATAATAATCTGGATAAAAGCCTTCTTCTCCAGTTGCTGCAAAATCTGCGGGATCTCACTGTCCCCATCACCCATATATTTTCTCTCCGGCGGATGATAAGAGGCATCTACAAGAAGTCCCACAGCTGTGATCCTGGATTTATAGGCAGCCCACTCCTCCACAGACGGAGAATCTGTGCCGAGATATTTTTTGCATGCATCAAATACGAAGCCTCGATAGCACTAAGCTCCTCCCGCATCCTGGAACCGTAAAGAGCCTCCCTGATATGCCTTGTCACCATATAAGTAGCTTCATTATAATCCACATTGATCATCAGCGGTCTGGCCGTAGGATCTACATTCAGGGCAAAATAAGCATTCATTTCCTCTGTATCATCAGCCCCATACCTGGAATAATCAAACAGAACGCTCAAAACCTTCATCACGATCTCTGGATGCTCGTATCCTTTGCGCACAACTACATATTTATTATCCCGGAATGTAGAATATACTTCAACTCGCCGCCTGGCACCAGAAGTCAGGTAATAAGGCTGCCAGTCCGCGTCTTTATTCTGGCGGTATTCATCCATCAAAGGATTGTTAGGCGTCCACCAGAGCCCGAAAAAAGCCCCGCATTTTCCCTTCACAACAAGATCACGGATATTATTCTGTGCACGCAGTGCAAAATCCGGATCCAGAATCCCTCTGCTATAAAGATCATGCAAACAGGACAGCGCATTCTTCGTCTCTTCAGTCAGCGATCCATACACGATCTCCCCCTCAGAATTACGGATCCACTGTTCAGGATAAGCCTCAAAATTTTCGAATATGGCATCCATGGAATAACTGGTACTGACAGTTCCCACAAGATCCGGATCACACACCAGACCTACCGGTTCCTCATCTCCCTCTGCGCCCATCCGGTTCTCCTGAAAAGCCTGGATCACAGAAAAAGCATCCTCCAGTGTTTCCGGCTCTGTAAGTCCCAGCTGTTCTATCCAGTCACGACGGAGCCACAGAAGCTGCGGACCATGATCAATGGCAGTTTCCGGAAGTGCAAGAAGCTTCCCATCAAAAGTCCCGGATTCCAGAAGTTCATCTCCATAGCTTTCATACATCTCCCTGATCCTGTCTGATGCACAGCTTTTGTATACATCTGTCAGATCTTCGATCAGATCATTTTCAACCAGTTCCTCCAGCATTTCCCTGTCAGACACCAGAAAAATATCCGGCAGATTCCGGTCTTTTACCAGAATATTCAAAGCCTCATCATACCCCTCTTCACTTTCCATGAAAATATTCTTATTCTGTACATTGAGTATTTTTTTCAGATACCGGGTATAGGCATTATTCTCATATGTCTCCCCCTCCGGTAGATTGGAATTGCCGGTGCCCTTCATCTGACCCAGGGTGTATGTCACTGTCTCAGGATATTTTCCCCATGGAGAAGTTTCAGCTTTCTTCCATGCTTTCTGCCTCTGTGCCGTCTTAGTTCTCGTGTCTGTATCCTAGCTTTTTTTCTCGCCGGAAGTACATCCTGTAAGAAAAAGCACTGCACTTAGTATCAGAAGCATTCCGGTTTTCAGCTTAAGCCTTCTCATCTTTTTTCTCCTTTCCCGGAATTCTCATCTCAACTCTGGTTCCTTTCCCAACCTGGCTTAAGATCCTAATGGCATATTCCTCTCCATATAAAATACACATACGGTCATTGACATTCTTTAATCCATAACCTTTAGCCTGGTAGGTGATCAGTTTCTTGGCCTGCTCCTGCTCCATTCCCATTCCATTATCATCTACCCGGATCACCACGTCACTGCCATCCGCAAAAAACGAAAGCCGAAGGATTTTTTCCCCTTCTTCCTTTACATCAAGACCATGTTCCAGCGCATTTTCAACCACCGGCTGCAAAATAAGCTTAGGTACCAGTTCCTGCTGCACCTCCTGATCGATCTTCCATTCCACTTTAAAGTCATTATCATGCATGATCAACTGGATTTCCAGATAAGCCTCAATATTCCGGATGCAGTTCTCCACAGTCACCATATCAGCACCTTTACTCAGAGCAGTCCGATAAAAAGTAGAAAGAGCCAACGTTACACGGCTGATCTCCTTCTGCCTGCTTTTAATAGCCATCCAGTTTATAATAGAAAGAGAATTATACAAAAAATGAGGATTGATCTGTGCAGTCAGAGCTTTCAGTTCAAATTCCTTGAGCGCGATCTTATTCTCATAAACTTCTTCGATCAGCCGGTTGATCTCATCCATCATATGATGGAAGCTCCGTATCAGCTGTCCCACCTCGTCCTGTGAATCGCTGTAAACCGTAACCTCTCGGCTTCCCTGGTTGACCTGTTCCATATTTCTGGTAAGCAGTTCAATATTTCTGGTAAACAATTTGGAAAAAGTCATTCCCAGAACAATAATGATCACAACACAGAAGCCGATCAGCGGGATTTCACTGATCAGAAGTTTTGAGACAGAGCTCTCAATCACTGCAGGCGGCTTATAAAAATAATAAGTCCATCTCGTTTCGTGGCCGCTGGTGCTGACATAAGTATATTCCTCCCTGAGCCTGTCCAGCATTTTTTCGGTACTTTTCTGCGCGGAATATCGCTGGCAGCCAGATTTTCCCCGTGATAAACCACATTTTTCTGCTTATCTACCACTATGCCGCCGGAATTTCTCTCAATAATATTGGCAAGAGGCCGGAAAACTTTTTCATAATCAAGGGTAATGCAAAGAACGGCGTCACGTTTTTTTCCGTTATAAATCTCACGCACAGCTGCGATCTGCCGATTGTCACGGTCTACGATCCACTGCGCCATCACACTTCCGTCCAGTTTGCTGCTCCACCATTCCCCGCACATCTCATCCAGCGGAACCAGCGTATATTCATGGCGTACCGGAATGCTCTCTGCAAAAAGCTGTATTCCAAGAATAGCATCATGATAGGATTTCGGCACAGTAAGAAGTGGATCTACTACCTCTGTATATTGTTCATAAGCGGTATACCGGTCCATATCCTTATTCTCGATCACTTCCAGAATCTCCGGAGAATAGGTGAGATAATTAAGAAGGCTCACATAAATCTCCATCTGGCCGTCAATATTCTCCCTTGTCTGCTCCAGGATAGAATACATATCTTCCATCTCATTTTCCCGCACAAGACTGCTCATACGGCTGTGGCTGTACAAAGCCAGAACTGTCATCGGAACAAGGCTGGCCACAACAAGAAGAAGCGTTAGTTTGTACCGGTATTTCATATTTTTATACTTCATCAGAAGCTTCTTCATCCTCACTGTTTCCCTTTCTGTAGGACTCCGGGCTGCTTCCGTAATATTCCCGGAAACTGCGGCAGAAGTATGACGAATTGGCAAAACCTACCTTTTCGCTGACCATAGCTACTTTCATGTTCGTTGTACACAGAAGCTCTTTTGCTTTTTTCATGCGGAATACACGGATAAAACGGTTCAGATTCATTCCTGTCTCCTTCTTAAAAATAAAGCTTAAATAACCGGAAGAAAGATAGACTTTTTCTGCCAGTGTTTCAAGGTTCAGATCCTCTGCATAATGGTTGTAAATATAGTTCTTAACTGCTGCCACCTCATCTCTGGATTCGCTCATGGAACGATCCAGGAACTCTTCGTACTGGTGGATATTTTTCTCCGTAACCTCAATGATCTCCTGAATGGTAGAACAGCTATACAGATGATCCACTTCCAGATCCAGCCTGTGCTCTCCCGCAAAACGATTCTCCTGGAACAACTCCCTTATCACATTGGAAAAAACAAATTTCACATACATGGCAGAAAACTGGGTATTGGACTGATATTTGGATGCCAGACTGCGGAAGTGGCTCCACAGCTGCTTCACATCTTTTCTGGAAATATCTTCTGAGATTTTTTCCATGAGTCTGGAATCCTGCTCTTCTTCCCGGGTATTTTTTTCCTCATCTTCTTCACTGGTGTAAACATGGATATCCGGATGATAGAATTTCTCTTCCATCTGCTGTTCCAGCTGCTCCATAATATCCGGAAGCTCCTGATATCCGTCAAAACGTCTGCTTACTGCCAGGTGAAACCTCACAGGATGCAGTCTTTTCAGAAGAGTGTAGACATTTTTTGCCACAAGTACATAATCGCAGTATACATCTTTGAAAAGAAGCAATGACTGGCGTCCGTTCAGATTCAGGTAAAAAAACGATCTGCGCAGCTCTTCCATGATTTCCTCCGGAACCTCATCATTCGCAGACTCAAAAAAAGCTTCATCTGATTCAATAAGGATCGCACAGTGCCATTCCTTCCACATTGCCAGATCCACGATCCCCTCTGCATCCTTCAGCCGTTCCTGGTCTCCTGAATAGATAAAGCTCAGAAGAAAATATTGCTGCAGAAAACTTTTTTCTTTCATCGACTGCTGTTCTTTGTCCTTCCGGGATGTAATCGCTGCCTGTATTTTCTGAATCGTCTCGTGAAAACGATCCGGATCAACAGGCTTAAGTACATAATCTGTCACACCATAACGTATCGCTTCCTGTGCAAAAGAAAAATCTCCATAGCCACTGAAAATGATGATCTCCAGCCCCGGATACTCTTCTCTTGCTTTTTTGGAAAGCTCCAGACCATCCATATGCGGCATTTTGATATCTGTCAGCATCAGATCGATCTTATGGCTGCGCAGCTCATTTAACGCCAGCTTTCCATTGGCAGCCTCATAAATTTCCCACTCACCTTCTTCCATAGACAGCAGAAATCTGATTCCCTCTCGTTCCAGTTTTTCATCATCTACCACCAAAACTCTGTACATTCCCCACCTCGCCAAATATGGCCTGATCCACGTAAAGTCACGCAGATCAGGCCGTTTTTCTTTCATTTTACCATTATTCAGTTGATTTGTCAGCCCTTAACAGCTCCTGCAACCACACCTTCGATAATATATTTCTGGCATGCAAGATAGAATGCGATGATAGGAATAATAGAAAGGACAAGAACTCCCATCATAGCTCCCATATCAATCGTACCATAGCCACCCTTCAGATACTGGATCGCAATGGAGATTGTTTTGTACTTCTTGATATCAAGTACCAGATATGGAAGAAGGTAATCGTTCCAGATCCACATGGTTTCCAAGATTGCTACTGTTACACAGGTCGGTTTCATAACCGGAAGAACTACTTTAAAAAATGTCTGGATCGGAGTACAGCCATCGATCATAGCAGCTTCCTCGATCTCGATCGGAATGGATTTTACAAATCCGCTGAACATAAATACCGCAAGTCCTGCTCCGTATCCAAGATAAATGATGATCAGTCCCCACGGAGTATTCAGTTTCAGAATGTTTGCGATCTTGGAAAGGGTAAACATTACCATCTGGAACGGTACGACCATCGAAAACAGGCACAGCATGTACATGGTTTTTGTCAGCGTGTTGGTAACACGGTTGATGTACCAGGCACACATGGAAGTGCAGAGCAGAATTACTGCAACAGAAAATACTGTGATAAATAATGTCCAGCCAAACGCCTGGAAAAATCCTGTTTTTTCCAGACCATTTACATAGTTTTCCAGACCTACGAACATTTTATCCGTTGGGATTGCAAAAGGATAACGGCTGATGTACGCTTTTTTCTTAAAAGAATTGATCAAAACCAGAAGGATCGGGAAAATATAAGCAACAGATACCACACTCAGGATCGCAGTCCACAGACCGCTGAATTTTACTTTTTTATTCATTACTGCTGTACCTCCTTACTTCTTGTGAGACGATTCTGGATCATGGCAATTGCTCCAACCAGAATAAAGAAGATCACGGCCTTCGCCTGTCCTACACCTTCCCATCCGGTACGTCCATAGAAGGTATTGAAAATATTCAGCGCAAGCATTTCTGACATATTGGAAGGCTCACCATTTGTAAGAGCAAGGTTCTGGTCAAAAAGTTTGAAGGAGTTGGTAAGTGTCAGGAAAGTACAGATGGTGATGGACGGCATGACCATAGGAATGATCACATGCTTCAGAAGCTGTCCTTTGTTCGCACCATCGATCTGTGCAGCCTCGATCAGTTCACCCGGGATATTCTGGATACCTGCGATGTAAATGATCATCATATATCCGATCTGCTGCCAGCACATCAGGATCACAAGGCCCCAGAATCCGTAAACAGATGAATATGTAAGTGTTTTATTGATCTGAAGAAGCAGACCATTTAACAGAAGCTGCCATACATAACCAAGGATGATACCACCGATCAGGTTTGGCATAAAAAATACAGTACGAAATACATTGGTTCCTTTGATTTTCTTGGTCAGAAGCAATGCAACTGCAAAACCGATCACATTGATCAGAACAACCGATACAACCGTAAATGCAGTAGTGTACCATAATGCATGTCCGAATGTTCCATCCTCAGTAAAAATCTTCACATAGTTCTGTAATCCCACAAATTTTGCATCCGTTACTGTGGTAAATTTACAGAAGGAAAGATATACGCCCATGATAAACGGAACAATAAATCCAATGGTAAATGCCAGCAGGTAGGCAGGACAAAAACCGGAAAATACTTTTTCATCATCTTATTCTGCATGTTTTCTCTTCCTTTCTCCTGAGGATGCATCCTTCCCTACTTTACGCACCCTCTCTTCATTAAAAGAGGCAGGCGGAAACCGCCCACCCCTTCGTGATCACGTTTCAGTTATACCTTATCAGCCTTCATTTGCTGCTTTGTACTCTTTTGCCCATCCGTCAACAAATGCAGTTTTCACAGCATCCCACTCACCGGTACCCTGTGCATACTCAAGCATTGCACTGCCGACCTGGTTTTTCCACTCTTCAGAAGGCATGGTTGTGAAGTTCCATGAAACCGGAGTTTTACCAGCTTTTACATATTCATTGGCTGCTTTTACAAGCGGATTTGTAGACTCATAATTCTCATCAAAGGTCTTGAATGGTGTTGTAAATCCCATTTCCTGGCTTATAGATTCTCTTCCTTCATCACTTGTGATAACCCAGCTGAGGAAATCAAGAGTTGCCTGGATATCCTTCTCATCTGCTTTTTTATTTACGCACCAGTAGTTCTCACTGCCTGTGCAAAGTCCCTGATCCTCTTCACCATCTACACCAATGTAGATTGGAAGCATTCCCATATCCTCGTCTGCTACTTCGTTATCTTTGATGCTATCATAAGCCCAGGTTCCATTCTGATAGAACACAGCCTCTCCAAGACCAAATTCAGCATTTGCATCATCGATAGTCTTGCTGGAAAGAAGGCTTGGCTCACAGGTAGAATCTGTGATATAAAGGTCAAACAGGTTCTTGAAGTTATCAAGATATGTTCCTTTGATCGCATCTGTGGATGTGATTCCATCTTCTTTGTACTCATAATAGATTGGAAGGTTTGCAAGATGTGTCTTGAAACGCCAGTCACTGGAAGAATCAAAGCCTGCGGAAGTAAATGCACCGTCAACTCCAAGGTCATCTTTCTTAGCCTGGATATCATCTGCAACCTTCTTTAATGTCTCAAAATTGTTGATCTCATCTGCAGACTTGATCACAGCTCCATCCATCTCACAGTATTTCTTAAGAAGTGCTTTGTTGTAAATAAGTCCATATGTTTCAATTACATAGGCGATACCGTCAACTGCACCGCTGTCATCCTTCAGTACGAAATCGTCACTCTCCACATTTTTATAAACATCACTGTCTTTCAGGTCATAGCAATAATCCTTCCAGGATGCAAGTCCAACCGGTCCGTTAACCTGGAATAATGTCGGAACCTCATCTTTGGCCATCTCTGATTTCAGAGTAGACTCATAAGTTCCGGAAGCTGCTGTAACAACAGTAACAGGTACACCAGTCTCATCGGTGTATTTTTTTGCCAGATCTGACCACTGATCTGCCTGCTCCGGTTTAAAGTTCAGATAGTAAACAGAACCCTCACTGTCATCTCCTTTTGCCATGGCCGGAACTGCCGGGATCATGGTAGCTGCCATTAATGCTGCAAGACCAAATGCTGTTGCTTTTTTCATTCTCATAATCGTTACCTCTCCTTTACCTTAAATGATATTCAGTTCGTTCCCCGGATATGCTTATAACGCCCCATTTGCATATCCCTGACCGATAAGCTTTAAATTTGCTTCTCGATCAACTTGATGTTATTGTAAATCGGGGAGGTCATTTTCACTATATAAAAAAAATCAAGAAACATGTTCATTTTTTTATATAGTGAAAATATTGATATTTTATCAGAACAAAGCGGACAAGTCCGCTTCAAACTCCCTGAATCCCTCAATCTTTGAGGGACTTGTTACGCTTTGCGCGCCAGATGCAGTCTGCTTTAGCAGACATATTCCGCATGCATCTGGTCGCATCCTCGCGGAGCTTTTTTACTTTATTGGAACATTACGGAGTAATTTCCTATAAAGTAAAAAGAAACCGGAAGAAGATCACTCCTGTTCCGATTTCCTTTATATATTATTTTCGATTCATCATGCTTTATTGACAGATCCGAAAAGCTCCATTTTCTCTTTAACAGTAGCTTTGATTGCCTCTGCTCCAGGTGCAAGAAGCTTACGTGGGTCATATCCTTTACCCTGCTGATCTTTACCCTCTTCAATGTATTTACGTGTAGCTTCAGCAAATGCAAGCTGGCACTCTGTATTTACATTGATCTTGGAAACGCCAAGGCTGATCGCTTTCTTGATCATGTCTGCCGGGATACCTGTACCACCGTGAAGAACAAGCGGCATATCTCCTGTCAGTTTCTGAATAGCATCCAGAGTCTCAAAGCTTAAGCCCTGCCAGTTAGCCGGATATTTTCCGTGAATGTTACCGATACCAGCTGCAAGGAAGTTGATTCCGAGATCTGCAACTCTCTTGCACTCCTCAGGATCAGCGCACTCGCCCATACCAACAACACCATCTTCCTCGCCACCGATGGAACCAACCTCTGCCTCAAGAGACATGTTGTGCTCAGCAACGATCTTAACCAGCTCTTTAGTCTTAGCTACGTTCTCATCGATCGGATAATGAGATCCGTCGAACATAATGGAAGAGAAACCAGCCTCAACACATTTCAGGCATCCATCATAGCTGCCGTGGTCAAGATGAAGAGCAACCGGAACAGTGATGTTCAGCTCTTCCATCATACCGTTAACCATACCTACAACAGTCTTATAACCTGTCATGTATTTACCGGCACCCTCGGAAACACCAAGGATTACAGGAGAGTTGAGCTCCTGAGCTGTCTGAAGGATAGCTTTTGTCCACTCAAGGTTGTTGATGTTGAACTGACCAACTGCATAATGGCCTGCTTTTGCTTTTTTCAGCATTTCTGTTGCGTTTACTAACATGATAAAATCCTCCTAACCTGTATTAGGATACGGAAAAACCGTGTCCTTTATATCCAACCGTACTCATAATAGCAGATTTCCTTTGGTAAGTCCAGTGTTTTACCAAAAATGCTGATGCTGTGGGAATTATTATTTTTTTTGAGAAAAAGCTTGCAATTTTATCAAATGTTATATATAATACATTTATTGTTCACGGATGGATTCCCGAGTGGCCAAAGGGGGCAGACTGTAAATCTGTTGGCACCGCCTTCGAAGGTTCGAATCCTTCTCCATCCATCAGATTTTAACTCTTACATCTTGCAAAAATGTGAGAGTTATTTTTTGCTCAAAAAAGGAAAACCGCAAAGGGGACGCAAAGCCGATTCCCTCCCACACACTACCCTTCTCAGGACAGGACGCAAGCGGCCGCCTCCGAAGAAGCAGCCACTCTTTTCACACACATCATATATAGGAAGAAAATCTATTATTTATTAACTCTGTTAACTGTATTACCAGCCAGGAATGCCTTGATATTATCAACTGTGATATCCATGATTCTCTGTCTGGAAGCCTGAGCAGCCAGGAGATATGCGGGTGATGATACAGTTCTTGGCTTTGAGGAGTGGGTTGTCTCCTTTGATAGGCTCTGTGGATACAACATCAAGTCCTGCTGCATAAACTTTGCCGCTGTTAAGCGCATCTGCAAGATCCTGCTCTACTACCAGCTGTCCACGCTGTTGTTGATAAGGATAACGCCGTCTTTCATCTTTGCAATGTTCTCTTTGTTGATCATACCCTCTGTCTCCGGGAAAAGCGGGCAGTGAAGGAAGATCACATCAGACTGTGCAAACAGCTCATCAAGGGAAACATACTCAGCAAGCTTTGCGCCAGCCTCACTCTGGTAAGCATCATAAGCAAGAACCTTCATATCAAGAGCATTCAGAAGCTTGGCTGTAGCCTGTCCGATTCTTCCAAGGCCAATGATACCGGCAGTTTTTCCATAGAGCTCGATCATCGGATAATCCCAGTAGCACCAGTCATCGTTGTTCTCCCATTTGCCAGCCTTAACAGTCTCATCATGATGACCATAGTGAGAGCAGATTTCAAGAAGAAGTCCAAGAGCATACTGACCAACGATCTGTGTACCATAAGTAGGAACATTCACAACCGGGATATTTTTCTCTTTCGCATAAGTATAGTCAACAACATTGTAGCCAGTAGCCAGAACGGCGATCAGTTTCATATTCGGGCATTTGTCAATTGTCTCTTTGGAGATCGGAGTCTTGTTGATGATAACGATCTCAGCATCACCGATACGCTCAGCGATCAGTGGGGACTCCTCGTAGGAAGTTCTGTCATAAACAGTAACATCTCCAAGCTCTTTTAATGCGTCCCAGCTTAAATCTCCAGGGTTCTCTGTGTAGCCATCCAATACAACAATCTTCATATTCGTACTCACCTTTCTTAAAAAAATTTTTGTGGTATGTATGATTTATTTAATTCAGATTGATCAGCAATCTGAATTTAACCTTTCATCCAGCGCCTTCATATCATTAAGCTCGCGGATATACAGATCCTGTGCAAGATCAAGGCTTACCTCGATAAAGCGGATCTTCTGTCCAGGACGTGCCTGTGCGATCTTTGTAAAATCAACTGTGATCACAGTACCGATCTTCGGGTAGCCACCTGTACTCTGGCGGTCAGCCAGCATGATGATCGGCTGTCCGTTTAACGGAATCTGAACTGATCCCATGGAAATACCGTCTGTATTGATATTACCATCACCAGCATGCTCAACCGGCTCTCTCTCAATACGGCATCCCATACGGTCAAATTCATTTGTGATCTTGCCGCTGTACCAGAAGAATTTACGGACACCCTCTTCTGTAAACTCATTTTCCTGCGGTCCAAGAACAACCCGGAGAACAACCTCATCATCCGGAAAGATCTCTGCCGGAACATGGCGAAGCTCCATATTCGGAAGCTCTGTCTTCGGTGCTGTAAATTCGATACTGTCACCCTTTTCCAGCTTTCTTCCCTCAACACCGCCAATATGGTTACGAAGCAATGTGGACTTGCTTCCCATCACAAGCGGAATATCCAGTCCGCCTGCAAAAGCAATATATCCGCGACTGCCGTTTCTGGCACCTGCAAACATCAGCTTCTGGCCTTTTTTTACAAGAACTGCCCTGTACATCGGAAAAGGCTGTCCGTCCAGCATCGGTGTCAGGTCACCGCCTGTCACCGCAATAATATTATCACTGGTAAAAGTAAGGGTTGGTCCGATGAAAGTCATCTCCAGCGCACCTTCTGTCATCTCATTTCCAACCAGCAGATTAGCAATATGGAAGGAATGAGGATCCATAGCTCCGGAGGTAGATACGCCAAATGCCTGGTTTCCGAATCTTCCTTCATCCTGAACGGTTGTCAGGATTCCCCCGTTTTCAACTGTTATTCCCATATCATGTCCCTCCGTTCTCAGCCATTATCCTGCAGTGTGTAGGTTTTTACTTTGTAAGTACCATTTTCCACATCTCTACGGATCTGGTCATATTCTGCTTTTGTGACGGGAACATGTTTTACCCAGTCACCCGCACGCACAAGGAACGGATCGTCCTTTGCAAAATTACAGATATCAAGCGGTGTACTTCCGATGATATTCCATCCGCATGGCTGCTCAAACGGAATAAAATCTGACAGTGCCAGCTGAACTACAATGGATCTTGCAGGAATCTTAACTCTCGGAGAAGTTCTTCTCTTAAAGCTGAAAGGCTCCTCAAATCTTGCCATATACGGATGTCCCGGTGCAAAACCAAGCATATATACATAGTACTCATGCTGGGAATGCTTGCGGATGATCTCCTCCGTAGTGGTATTCTCAAGTTCTGCACAGTACTCAAGATCCGGCCCTGTCTCACCGCCGTAATAAACCGGGATCTCTTTTACGACTTTCTCAGTTGTTGTGGAAACTTCGTGCATGTCTGCAATTCTCTTCTGCAGTTCCTCTACAAGTTTTCCGTAACGGATCACCTCCGGGCGGTAATGCACGATCAGTGCACAGTAGGTAGGAACTGTTTCCACCATACCTTCAACAGGAGATTCTTTTAATTTTTCGTCCAGCGCACGGACTTTTGCATTGACCTCAAGACTGATCACGCTGCCGAATTCAACGGAAACTGCTCTGTCTCCTGCGATCAGGAACTTCACATCCATTTAAGCTTACCTCCGTTCTTAATTTGACAAAAAGGCCCGTCATACGTGGTGACAGACCTTCCTGTATGTATCTTTTATTCGGTTAGTCTACAAATTCAAATCCGACTTTTTTAAGAGCTTCGTCAACCCATGGACGTGGCCACTCACCGCGTGTCAGGATTCCCTCAAGCTGTTTTTCCTCGCCTGCATGATAGTTTCTTGCGATCTCTGCAAGCTCTGCTGTATGCTCATCCGGTCTGATCGCCAAAAGTCCGTCTGAGTCTCCTACAATGATATCACCAGGATTGATAACGATTCCTGCAAAAGATACCGGGAAGTTCATCTCTCCCGGACCGTTTTTGTATGGTCCGTTTGGTGTGATACCTTTTGCATATACAGGGAAATCCATCTGGCTTAATGTATAGCTGTCACGAACACAGCCATCAATAATGATTCCTGCGATTCCTCTGGATTTCGCATAATTGCTCATGATCTCACCGCAAAGTGCTCTGCTCAGGCTTCCTTTGTTTGCAAGAACGATAACATCTCCCGGCTGAGCCATATCCAGTGCTTTATGGAACAGAAGGTTATCTCCTGCCGGTGCATTTACCGTAAATGCAGTTCCCAGAAGTCTTGCCTTCGGGTTCAGAGGGAAAATGCTGGAATCTACAGCAGCGATCCTTCCACAGTTATCATCAATATTTGCAACCGGAATCCCACGGAAAGCTTCTACTAATTCTTTTGACGGTCTTTCAAAGTTTCGTCTGATTCTACATCCTAATGCCATATGAAAACCTCTCTTCTTCTGATTACTGATCACTTGGTAACAGTGTCTTGTTTTATCTGCATTTATCATATCACACAAGTTTACCATTGAATAACGAATAATTTCTCTGTATAATATAAATAATTTTTATATTATTTTGAAACTTACTTTATTCCTGATAGATTGTACCAAAGAAAAGGAGCTGATCATATGAATCTTGCTGAAATTGAAACCTTTCTCACCATCGTAAACACAAAAAGCATCACCGTACAGCGGATCTTCTTTTTCTTTCCCAGCCTACGGTCAGCCACAGACTCACTTCTCTGGAGAATGAACTCGGCTTTCCCCTTGTGATCCGCCAGAAGGGGCACAAGCAGGTGGAACTGACTGCCAAGGGAACAGATTTCATCATTCTTGCGGAACGATGGATGTCCCTCTGGAAAGAAACCATGGAACTGCAGCGCAACCAGGATTCCCTGCTGCTTACCATCGGCTGTACAGATAGTCTGAATGTTGCTGTCTTCGCACCTCTGTATGACAGGATCTTAAATGAGCAGACCAAACTGGATCTGAACATTGAATCCCACCACTCATCAGAACTCTACGGACTTCTTGGAGAACACAGCATTGATATCGGATTTGTCTACCATAAATTGCATTACAAGAATATCATAACAGAGAAAATCTTTGAAGAAAAGCTTTATCTGATACAATCAGATCAGCCAGCCATTTCTGCTCCGGCAATACATACCGATGAGCTGGATCCATCCCTGGAGCTGTTTTTAAGCTGGGATGACAATTATCAGATCTGGCATGACCGCTGGCTTTCCTCCGCTTCCAGGCCTCACATTGCGCAGATACCATCACGCTTTTGGACCGTCTCTGGAAAAAACAGGAAACTGGATGGTCGCACCACAGTCTGTGATCCTGGAGCTTTCCCATTACCGGCCTCTTTTTATCAGTGAGCTAAAAAACACACCGCCAAACCGTGTCTGCTATAAAATCAAACATAAATATCCAAAATCCACCAGTAAGCGAGCTGTGGAATCTTCGAAAATGCGCTGGAAGACTTCCTCGCAGAATCCACTCCTTCTTTCCCCATCGGTCAGGTATGGGAACGTCAGAAATAAAAAAACGGCAAGCACAAGCCTGTCACAGGAACATTCTCTGCTTTACCGTTTCTTCTTATATTATATACCAGGATGATTCATCCACCGCTTTTCGCCACAAAAAGCGGTGGATATTTTTATCTGATTATTTGTTTTTCAGCTCTTCCACTGCTTTTTTGATTCTCGCGCATGCTTCCTGAAGCTCCTCATAGCTGCATGCATAAGAGATTCTTAAATATCCTTCTCCCTCGGAACCAAATGCAGATCCAGGTACCAGGGCGATCTTTGCATTATCAAGAAGATACTCGGCAACCTCCATTGAAGTCATTCCAAGGCTCTTGATATTTACGAAGATATAAAAAGCGCCATGTGGGTTGTTGCAGCTGATTCCATCGATCTCGTTCAGAGCTTTTACCACATAATCTTTTCTTCTCTGATACTCTTGTCTCATTGCCTCAACATCATCTGCACAATCAGTTAAAGCTGTGATTGCTGCTTCCTGTACAAAGGAAGATGCACAGGTAACTGTATACTGATGAACACGTACGCAGGCCTGGATGATTCCAACTGGTGCACACAGATATCCAAGTCTCCATCCTGTCATGGAGTAAGCTTTTGAGAATCCTCCTAATGTGATGGTACGCTCTTTCATTCCCGGAAGAGATGCAATGCTTACATGCTCTGTTCCATCGTATACAAGCTGGCTGTAGATCTCATCTGCGATCACAAGAAGATCATGTCTGATAGCGATCTCGCTTAATTTCTCAAGTGTCTCTCTGGAAAAAACACCACCTGTCGGGTTGCTTGGGTTTACAACAACAATCATCTTAGTCTTGTCTGTAATCTTGGACTCCATCTCCTCAAAGTCGATCTGATAATCGTTCTCTTCCTTCAGGCTGTATGTTACAGGTACTGCTCCAAGCGCTGACGGAACATGGATGTAGTTCAGCCATACCGGGTTAGGAACAAGGATTTCATCGCCAGGATCCAGGAAAGCGTCCATGGATGCGAAAGTTGCCTCACCAACACCTACTGTTACAAGAACTTCAGATGCTTCATAATCTGTACCATGGTTCTCGTTCTCCCATTTTGCAATGGCCTCTCTCAGTTTCGGGATACCGTAATTGGATGTGTAAAATACATGTCCTGCTGCAAGGCTCTCATTTGCTGCCTTTTTGATCTTCTCCGGTGTATCAAAATCCGGACGGCCGATCTCCAGGTGAATGATCTTTTCTCCTGCCTGCTGCATTTTGTTTGCTTTTTCCATTACTGCACGGATACCGGAAAACGGAAGGCATTCCATTCTTTTCGCTGTCTTGTACTCCATATTCATTTCCTCCTGAACCCTTTTATTTTTCTGCGGATGTCCCGCTTTTTTACTCTGAAAATTCCGGACTGCAGCTGTGCAGATGGCTAATCGCCTGCACAGCTGCGCATTCATGTCCATTTAGCATTTAAGCGTATAGCTGATGTTTCAACTATACGCTTAAATGGTATCATCGTAGTAATATTAAGTCAATTTAATAATTTGTATGTATAATATTAAGACTTTTTATATTTACTTACGCGTTATATTTGTTTACGTCAAGCTCATTCTCTTTCTTGTTAACGATAACGTTGACTGTTGCATCACCGATTACATTAAGTGGAAGAAGTGCCATCTCAACCGGACGTTGATAGCTACAACCAGTGCATATGCGATCATGCAGAGGTCAGATGTCCAGCCCATACCGGAAAGGATTGTTACGATCAGTGTTGTTCCGGCGATCGGGATAGCCGGGCAACCCATTGCTGCACAGATGGAAAGGAATGCAACTGTGATCAAGTTTGCCGGTGTGATGTCGATTCCGGATGCTGTTGCAATAAAGGTTACTGCAAACATATGCATAACTGTTGTTCCGTTCATGTTGATAGTCATACCTGTAGGAAGTACAAAACTTGTGATCTCCTGAGAGCATCCAAGCTCATCAAGGCATGTTCTGGTGTTCAGCGGAAGGCATGCTGCGGAAGAGTTTGTAGAGAATCCGAACACACCGACCTTCGCGATCTTTTTAAGGAATTTCATCGGGCTTAAGCCTGTTGTAAGGCCGATACCGATCGGGTAAATAGTAACAACAAGTACAAACAATGTCAGCATTGCGCCTACAATGTAAGCTGCTGCAGGTGCCAGATACTCTGCTCCGTAGATAGCAAATGTACGGGAAATCAGACAGAAGATTGCAACAGGACCAACCTTGTTGATCAAGAATGTAAGATACAGGTTAATGATGTCGCTGAAATTTTCAAGAACTTTTTTCAGAGGATCTACCTTGTCGCCAAGTGCGTTCATGCAAAGTCCCAGAACGATTGCTACTACTACAACTGCAAGGATACTGTTGTTGCTGCTGAATGCGGTTCCGATGTTGGACGGAACTGCTGTTACGATTGTTGCAAGCGGGTTAAACTGATCCAGCGTCGCAGCCTCTGTAACTGCCTCTGCCGGAAGCTTAACGTTGAAAAATCCTGCGGATTTCATTGCAAATGCAACGATACCTGCGATGCATGCGCCTACTACATAGAAGCAGAAGAATCCAAGAAGTGTACGTCCTGCGATTCTTCCCAGCTTGGAAGAGCTGGAGATACTGCACATTGCAAGACTTAAGGATACAAGTACCAGCGGTACGATTGCCATCTGTAATCCTCTCATGAACAGCTGTCCGATAATGTAGAAGAGACCGATGGAATGAAAGCCCTGATCTGCTGTAATATCCTGGAACAGAAGTGCATTAATCACGTTCCATGTTCCCTCGGACATCTGCTGCTTCAGAAGCATAAATCCAAGTCCTACGACCAGACCGCCGACCAGAGCGATCATCATGTTTCTTACTATGTTGTTCTGTTTTTTCTCTTTTGCCATAGTTTCCACCCTTTCCTTTCTTATCCTAAAAAAGTACAAATTTTCATATAAAAAGAGCCGGACAAATCATCGCAGTAATCCCTTGTTTTAAATCTCCTTTGATTTATCCGGCATTCTATCTCTCATATGAATGTACTTTATTTAGTTTTTATAAGTGTTTGATCTCAATACCCTCTTCTGTGAATTTTTCACGGATCTTCTGTACAAAAGCAAGTGCCTTCGGTCCGTCTCCGTGTACACAGAGTGTGTCACCCTTGATGTCAAGCTCTTTTCCGTTGATGGATGTGACTTTACCTTCTTTGATCATCTTCACGCATCTTTCGATGGCAACGTTCTCATCTGTGATCATGGATCCCTCCATCTTTCTCGGTACAAGAGAAAGATCATCCATGTATGCACGATCTGCAAAAATCTCAGATGCTGTACGAAGTCCCTTGCTCTCAGCAATATCACCAAGAACTGCTCCTGCACAGTAGTAAACGATCAGATCTTTGTCATACTCACAGATTGCCTCGCAGATCGCTGTGGAAATGTCCTCGTCATACTGGCAGGCATTTCCCATTGCTCCATGAGGAGCGACATGCTGAAGCTTCATTCCGTAGCTCTTAGTGAAAGCAGCCAGAGCTCCTATCTGATATCTGACGTAATTCTTAACTTCATCATGAGAGAGAACCATCTTTCTACGTCCAAAGCCAAGAAGATCAGGATATCCAGGATGGGCTCCAACCATAACGCCACGTTCCTTTGCCATGCGGACTACCTTATCCATTACCATCGGATCGCCTGCATGCCAGCCACATGCTACATTTGCTGTTGTGACATATTTGATGATCTCTTCATCTCCACCAAGCTTATATGCGCCAAAGCTCTCACCCATGTCACTGTTTAAGTCGATACTGTACATGTTGCTACCTTCCTTTCTTTC